>Ga0080013_1006299_pt1 | contig 10626 bp, 6 predicted proteins | sample ETNvirenome_6_85_FD_69236 | JGI IMG/M metagenome (GOLD analysis project Ga0080013, IMG submission 69236) | Marine viral communities from the Pacific Ocean - ETNP_6_85 (SPADES assembly) (version 2) | ecosystem: Environmental > Aquatic > Marine > Oceanic | place: Pacific Ocean | collected 2013-06-19
GTCCGTTCCGTCAGGCGCTGTGTCCTCCGTGATGTCCGTTCCGTCAGGCGCTGTGTCCTCCGTGATGTCCGTTCCGTCAGGCGCTGTGTCCTCCGTGATGTCCGTTCCGTCAGGCGCTGTGTCCTCCGTGATGTCCGTTCCGTCAGGCGCTGTGTCAGTGGTTACATCAGTGCCAACGCCATCAGTTGTCCCTGCATCCCTAAACTCGGCTAATCTGTTAGCAATAATCGCGGCAAAATCAGGACTTGCTGAAACCATTCTAGGAAGAACATCCCAGCGAATCTCCCCTAGAGAGCCTTCGGACGCACTATCAGATAATAATGACGTGGTCCCAGGCGTATATCCGCCGGAAACCCTTGCGAGATCCCTCATAAACTGCTTTCTTCGCGCCTCATCTACAGTCCCCCACCACGCATCAGCAAGGCGCTGTATTTCCTCCTGCTGATCTGGAGTCAAATCGTCCAGCTCTGTTTTGGCATTCTTTGTATCCACAGCCAACTGCTCGTCTTTGTTGAGTGCGCCGACACGCAGTGGATTGTCAATCCCAGGATCGTCTACACCGTCAGTGCCGGCGGACTCTTCCTCGACGATACCCCGAGCTTTCGCCAGCAGTTCCGGAGTAAACCTCTCAGCTGCGTCAGGGGTCTCAAAGGCGACCATCGCTTTCAGGACCTTGCCACGAACTTCAGGATCAGCCAGATCTATCGACTGATCTCGGGGAATGCCCGTGGCCTCACTGACAAAATCAATGTAGCTTTCAGTCGGATTCTCTTCGGATGGAGCAAAGCGGGAGATGACCCCCGAGATGGTATCTATGCCATGCTTTGAATGGTAATTCTCAATCAGCCGGTCAGCCGCTCGGACACCATATACGGGATCTTTGAAAGTGACAAACTTGCCATCGTTTCCGGATTGACCAACCCAGTCGTTGTCGTCGTCCTGGGTAATGTTCCACCAGTTGTTATTTTGTGGCTTACGAGGGCTACCATTAGCTTTCCATGTAGGAATGTCCCATGTGCCACCGTTAGCGGTAGTAGCCTGACCCCCTCCCGCAGCAGTAGCCACTACCTCATAGAAGTTGACTCTGGATAGACGGTATTCAGTCGTGGGCGAGAAGTTAACCAACTCCCTGGCCAAGGGGCCGGTAGACATGGGCTTGGGCACAGACCCTGCTGTTGATGTCGCGATAGGGCTAGCGCTACGGCCACTCGCACTCTGTATCAGACCGATTATATATGGACTAAGGCTCATTATTGCGCTCCTAAAATTGATCCCAGTATGGATCACCTTTGCCTGGGGGAGGAGCGCTCATCATGCCAGCGGCCACCCACGCATCCTGCGCGGCCCTCCAGTCTGTCGCTCCATAATACTTGGTCGGGGCGGTAGAGCCATCACCGGCTACCACCGGGTCAGCCCGTTCAGGGCCTTCAAGAAGCACCGGGTCAACCCGTTCAGGGTCTTCAAGAACGCTTCCATATTCGTTAAGCTCAACAACATCGCTAGTTTGCGCTCCCGATATCACGCCCGAAGAATAGTCGTAGGTTGAAGGATCTCCATGCGGCCATGTCTTCGTCATCAGACCTTTGATTATGTCCTTTTCATCCTGCGTCAATCGAGGATCGTCAACGCCCATTTGCAGGACATCATAGATCATCTTCTGTAGATGCGGCTCGTGTCCTCTCCAAAGACCGCTAGTGCCAGAAGCTCCTTCTCGTTGCTGGTACTTGATCCACTCATCGATGGTGACTTTCCTGTTGCCGTCATCGTCAAGTGTCGCACCGAGGCTAGCAGGCTCTCCTTGATATGCCTTGCCAGAGATTGGGTTATATCCTAATCCGCCTTCAGCTAGATCACCGTACTGCTCTGGACCGGCGTAATACTCATGTATCGAAGGATCTCCTTGCGGCCATGTCTCTTTTATCTTGGCCTCAATGTTATCCTGCTGCTCTTCGGTCAGGCGAGGGTCTTTCGTCCCCATCGTCAGGACATCGAAGATCTGCTTCTGAGTGGCTGCCGATCCAGATCGCCATACGCCTCTCAGCCCAGCCGCACCCTCTCTTTGCTGGAACTTATACCACTCATCGACGGTTACCTCTTTGTTCCCGTCAGCGTCAAGGGTCACCCCGAGATTGGCAGGCTGGCCAGAGTAGGCCTTTCCGGAGATTGGGTTGTAGCCTATGCCTCCTGTCGGGTCACCGTACTTCTCTGGGCCGGTGTACTCACCTCCGCTATCGCTTCCGAGGTATTCCGCTACTTCAGCCTTCAGGTCTGGATCATGGTCAAACTCCCCGTCATCCAAAGCCGTCTGCAAGGTATCCTTATGCCCTTCTGGCTGATTAGTGGTTAGATCAGAGAACCACTCGTCAGCAGCTTTGCCGTCTATAGTTCCGTCTCCGTAAGAACTTCCGCCCCCTCCCGTTACCTTCTCCCAGCCTTCTGGCGCAGTCCATCCTCCGGTAGAAGAAGACCATGTTTCCCCTGTCTCAGTGTTTCTGAACGTCTCCACCATTGTTGTGGCCGCGTCTCCATCAGGGCTGGCGAACCCAGGAGGAGCGTTGTCATTGCCATTTTGGCCATTCCATGTCCCGCCAGCGCCACTGTCAGCGGGAGACTTGGTATAATCATTAACATTCCACGGGTCACCCAAGTTGTTTTCCGCAAAATATGCGTCCACAGCGGCCTTATCAGGGAAGTCACCAACCCCTTCTATCTTGTATCTGCCGTCTTCGTAGCGGGATATATCGCTACTCCAGTTCGACTGGCGATACATCTGCACTTCACCGTCAGCAGGGGCACTTCCATCCGGATTCAGCCCCAGGTAAGCTCGGACCTGTTCTCGGAGGTTCTTGTCTGCAGCGAAGAGATCGTTGAGAGAACCCTTCTCATAAGCATTCCGGACCATTTCCATGTCATCGCCTATAGTCAGCTGGTAGTTAAGCCACTCTATCGGCTCGACAAATCCATTATTATTGCCGCGAAGCCCAGCATTGACCCACTCGGTCCTCATCTCCGGAGTAATAGAAACGTCCGTCCCAGGGATAATGCCAATATTAAACTCACCTCTAGCGTCAGGCGGGAAGACCACATCGTTTATATCCACGTTGGTCATGGACCCGATCATGGCTAGGCCGGCCTCGACCCCTTCCATCATCTTGTCGATCACTACCTGCTTGGCCTCTGGGGTCATGTCACCGTTGTTCCAGACCTCATTCATCTGGGTGGCCATCTGGGAATAGAAGTATGCCGCCGTTCTGCTTGACTCGATCAGCGCATCGTATTCGTTGTTGATTATGGCCAGCCGCTCCTTACTCGCGTTATTGAGGTTGGTCACATCGATGTTGGTATCGTTCTTCAGGATCTGCAGCTCCAGATCTATATCGCCCTTCTCGCCCTGGAGGAGCTTCTTCTCAGCATACTCTGCCGTCATGAGGGCCTTATCAGCATCCTTCCGCGCAGAGATCAGCAGCTTCTCGTCTTCCGTCTTTTCTGCCAGGGTCTTCCTTTCCTGCACACCGCTGGCTCTAATGCCAAGCCGCTCGTTGATTCCCTGAACCCCTAGATTCAATCGCGTCTGAGCGCCGGTATCAGCGATGGCCTTCCTTTCTTGCAGGCCTCTCTCCCCTACGGTAAGCCTCTCTTCTGTGCCAGTGTCAGCGATGTTTAAACGGGCCTCCTTCCCGGTCTCTTGGATATTGGCTATGTCCTGCTCACCCTGGATATTCAACAGGCCAAATTTATTCCGCTCAGCGGCATTGAACTGGCCTTCAGTATTAGCCGCTTCCTGATTCCTGAACTTGGCCTGCTGCATAGCCGCTGCATCCGGTGTAGCCCACTTCCCAGCCGCATCATAGACCTGTCTCTCGCCCTCACCTTGCGCTATTGACGAGTTAACCAACCCTCGGCCTTGCATGCCCTGAGTCGCACGGGTCCGCGCAGACCGCATGGGTGCCGAATTTTTTGCAATAATTCCCTGGACCCTGCCCTCAACTGTATCTGTCGTGGGATCTAGGGAGACATCCTCATGGGTATAAGTGCTGGCCGTGTTACCAGGGCCTACATTATTCAGAGGATCATCGTCTGTGGTGGTATCTGTAGCGGTATCAGCCATCATTCTTCCCCACTGTCTTCAGGTCAGGCTCTGGGGTCTCCCCTTTCAGCTCTGCTATCTCTTCCTTCAGTTCCACGATCCCTTTCTGCAGGGCCTGGATCTCCATACCCGCTGCCGCCAACTGCACAAAGTGAGCCACGGAATCCTCCAGGGCAGCATCCCTCTGCTTCGTCAGATAACTGATTCTCGATATTAACTCACTGGCCTTGATCTCTGGCATGCTGTCTCCTAGTACTCGTAGTCCATTGCTGGTGAGGAGTATACTCCGATCTTCCACTTCTCAATAATCGTCCTGCTTGCCAACTGTCCTAGAACTATTACTTTATCCCACATAGCAATACCTCACAATACGTTCCATCCAAGGAGCCGGATTGTCTTTGTCTCCAAACACGCTAAAACTATGTCCATGACCGTTTACTACATGCAGCTCTCCACCATGTTTTTGATGCATCTTGGATGACTGTGACAGTTGCACGTGTTCATCTTCTGCCCCATGGAACAACAAAAAGGATTCTGGAAATGATCTGTACATGAGGGAGCCGCCTTGCAGTTTGTCAAAGTGATTCCCTGTGTAAATGTCAATTCTTTCTTTCACAATGGAACTAAAATCATTGGCCAGCAAATCATAGGCTCCGTAGAAACCTACAAAGCCCTCAAATTCTGTGGGCCAGAATTGGTACGCCAACGCTGCTATGTTTGCCCCAGCCGATGACCCCAGAAGAATTACTCTTCTTGCTTTCGTTTTTCTCCGAAGTAACTGACTGGCATGAAGCACATTCGCAAAAGGTCTGCCGCTTGAAGGATTGTCTACAGTGATTGGTGCTGTTGGTGTCTCGTCGGTGGCAAGCGTATAATTTATTGACGCAACACTCATTCCATACCTTTCTGACACGTACTTTAGACACTCTCCGCTGTCAAAATTCCCTGCCCGTTTATCACCCTGCGTCCATCCACCTCCGTGAACAAGAACCAGCAATATGTCTGAGCTGCCATATCGGGCAGACAAATCATATGTGTGCCAAGGATCTGGGCCGTAGCTTTCGTTTGCGTAATAAGTCATCATTCTGCGTTTAGGTGATCTGTCCTACTCCCTGCCGGAATGCTGAATATCAGCGGTGGTGTATGGGTTCGCATATTGCCTTCCATATCCTCATATTCTACAGGGGTTCTGGGGTAAGCGGCATCATAAGCCGCTCTTGCCTCTGATACAGCAGGAATGTCCTCCATTATCGGAGCTCGCGTGACATTCGTTTGCTCAGGGATGACCTTATTACCCATGATTGGCTTCTGCATGTAACGAGTTTCACCGTTAATGTACTCATAGGGCTGGGTCAGGTCATCCTCGTATCCGATAACCACGATGGGTGTACCCATGATTTCGTTCTGGTGGTACTGGTCTTTACCATCGTAATCTTGAGCGATATTGGTGGTGGTTTCATAGGTGATGATGTCACGTCCCGGCACTGTGAAGGTGTTGCCTTCTATGTCGGTGACTTCTCTGGTTGTATGTTCAACATGCCTGACTACTTCATAGATTGGTCTGGTTAGATCATCCTCGTAACCAATAACTTCAATAGCATCATGCTCTGGGATAACCTCGATCTCATCTGGCCCCCATTGCAGGACTCCATCGACTGTGACCTGTCTGGTATAACCGAATACATCCTCATAGGTCAGTATGTCAAACCCACCAATGTCATCCAGCATTCCCCGCGCATCATCTGTCAGAACGACTACACTGACTGTCTTGCCCGCTTTCTCCAACTTATGCACATGCCCCCCACCGGAACCCTCGATCCTATTCCGGTGTTTGCCACCCTTAGCCATCTTGGGATTATTTTTGAGTTCAGTCAGGTCGTTGCAAATTGAGATAATCATTCTGCGTTCCAACTTATGATTTCAGCCGTGGATTGATTCTCGTTGGCTAGACCCACATCAGTGATCAGACCATTAGGTTGATTGGCCCCCACATAGTCCTGCCCTACATTGATCGCAGCGGGGGTTGCAGGTACAGCCAAACTAGTATCGTCTGTGCCGGTTGCCACCTCATCGACGTACAGCCTTGCATCGTCTGTATCTACCACAAAGTTGATCAGGGTTGAGACACCCAACACAAGCGCATCGTCAGCAGTTATGTCTGCCACATCGGAACCACCAGACCTGACCAGCAACCTTGGCTTGCCAGCAGCAGTCACACTGAGTTCTGTCCTGTCCTCCTCAGAGGATGTCAGGTCACTATGGATAAGCAGTAAAGTGTTGGCATCACTGGTAAATGCTGTAGTGGATGGTGTGAAGCTACCTGTGTACCTCGCTGAGTCAGACACACGAATCTCATCCATGTAGCCATTCAATCCATACTGGTTGCTCTGTGGATAATCCCCGAACCAGAGATCACCACCCGATACATACGTCGTCCCGTCAGTCCAAGTCCCATCAGCAGTTCCGTCTATATACACAGTTAGTGTGCCACTAGAACGTACTACCGCTATGTGGTACCAAGTGCCTGTACTCAATGCGGAGGACGATACTATGCGACTACTATTATTATGGTAAATCACCACATTACCTGATGAGTTTATAATTGCAGCAACCCGGTTAGTGTCGCTACCCGAAAACCTATTGTCGTAGATATAGTTCCACGTATTTATCGTCCCAAGGCGTATATACATTTCGATAGTGAAGTCACTACTACCAAAAGCAAAATCCTCCATTGGGTCTTCTACTCGTATGTACTCTCCTCCAGAGCTATCCATGTCGATACTACTTGAGTCGATCTTACTCTGGGCAGTAGCCTGTACAGCTCCAGTTGCAGTTATGTCATGCTTTGAGTCGCTGGAGTCATAGAATCCAGCAGGATCGCCACCGTTGATGTCCAGCAGTACGCCTATGTCTTCGATCTGATTCGGGGTATACCTCACCCTGCCTGTCAGTGGGTAAGCAGCGTTAGAGGCTCCAGCGTAGGATAGTTGGTCTTTGTTGCGGGTTGCAGTGGCGGCTCCCGTTTCGATGTAGGTGGTGGGGTAGGTTCCTACCTCTACTTGCCCATGAGCAAAATATATATGGCTGTCTGTTGCCCCTGTGTAGATTGGTGACCAACCTTGAGTGTCATCATTGGCTATTAGTTGCAAATTTAAGGCGGAGCCTGATCCAGTTGCATCAGCTTGAGCCGTAGCCCAACATAAATACCAACCATTAGGATAAGAAATCATCCCAGCTAATGTACCTGATCCTTTATTGCCAACTAAACCAGTCGCAGTATTAAAATTAGCAAAAGACGATGTATGGTCAAATGGTGTGTCAGGAAAATACATTTGGAATACATTATCTGTGCTTGTTTTGGCAAAAACAGAATGTACATAATCTGTTCCACTCGTGTAAGAGACGCTTGATGAATAGAGAATCTGCCTACCTCGGACAGCAGACTCAGTGTACCTAAACACATCACTTTTATTTCCGTAAGGGCCAACAATCGCATAAGTCTGTGTAGTTGTGCCTGTATTAACACTCCAATCTTCAGAAGTAAGAATAACACCACTATCAGTAATCAGATTAGTCGCGGCTTGCTCAGACTCCAGACCATTCGGCCCGTTAGCTGTCCAATGCATCTGCGGGAAGTTGCCGCCTTCGATTGCGGCATTGCTATTAAGAGTCCAGACTTCCCCTGTAGCTGCGGTGAAGGTTGTACCTGATTGGTAGTTGCGAGGGTCGAAATCTACTACGGCTGTGCCACCTATGCCGTCATAGACCAGACCCCTATATAATTTACCTGCACTTCTATTAGCTGTTCCTAATTGGTGAGTACCAAACTCAAACACTGTAGTATCAGTACCAAGAGCGCCAGAGTCCCCTCCTGAAATATCAGCATCCCCCAACTGTGTCCATGAGGTGGGTATCGCCACCTGATCGTCAGCAGTGTAGAAGTTTATAAGCCCCCCAGTTGACTCTCTGGTTACCCTGATCCAATGCGTCGATCCTGCTGTGAAAGATACAGCAGAGGTGCTAGGTTCGTTGAAGGTCATAGCTCCGTTAGCGCCGAACATGTACATTGTTCCGCTTATCATGTACAACGCATAGGGCTTAACCGATGCTGCTCCTCCGGGGTCTTTATTTACAATCTCTTGTACACCACCACTTGTCCAATCATCTAGTGCAACGCGAACGATAAACTCAATGTCTCCTGTAATGTCCAACGCGGCAGAATCAGGGGTAGAGAAATAGTCACCACTTGCGCCTGTCATATCCCCCCACAATGCCTTCGGCCCTGCAACACTAGCATTGCCGTTTATTGTCCAGACTTCTGCGTTTGTACCGGAGCTAGTCCATGTCTTGCCTGCATCCCAATCGTTGGGGTTGAAGTCCCATGCGGGAGTGGCTGTTTCATCTGTGGAGGCTATTGCAACTACTCTATGCACCGCGCCCTCCACCATGTTGCCTGTTCCCGGGGAGTTCGTACCAACAGCTATATTATTTGAGCCGTTATAGATGCCTGTAGCTGAGTGGGACACATCAGCAGTTCCTAACTGAGTCCATGACACTGCCGTAGGAACTGTGGTACTGGGGTCATCACTGGTATACCAATTAGTAGTATCAGCAGTGTTGTCCCATGTCACCCGCACCCAATGAGTAGTGCCGTTGGTAAACCCTGTTGCTGCTGTAGAGACACTGTTAGTGGCGGACGTACCGTTGGATGACGTATAAAGTTTAAGCACCCCGTCTGCGTTTACGCGAAAGAAATAGCAGTAGTTAGTCGTATCCGTCCACTTCGAGGCTAACGCTGCGGTAACTGTAGGAGTCCAATCGTCAAGCGTCACACACGCTATAAGTGTTATGTCACTTGATATGCTGTTAGCTGCACTGTCAGGACTTGAGTAGTAATTCCCCGATACACCAAACGTCCCCGTAGCAAACTGACTATTCGAGGAGTTTATATCCGCGCCTGTGCCATCGGTTACTACGCCGAGGAGGGAGGGGCCACCACTAAGTGTCCACCGTTCCCCATTAGTGCTTGACGATAACCATGTGGTTGCGTCAGGGCTGGGAGCATCATCGAGAGGGTTGAAGTCATTGACAGGTGTAGCAGTTGGGTCAGTAGAATTTATCAACACCACCCTACGGAACAGTCCTGCCGCCATGTTATCCGTACCACTGGAATCCGCGCCAATCTCAAACTCATGTGAGGTATCAAACAACGTGCCTACAACATGGGATATGTCGGCACTACCGAGTTGCGCCCATGATACGCTTGCTACCGCTGTTGTAGCAGCATCATCACTGGTATAGAAGTTGGTTGTGTCGGCTGAATTATCAAAAGTAACCCTTATCCAGTGACCTGTACCATTACTAAACCCTGTAGCAGATGCAGAATTGGAAGAAACATTATTGGAACCAGTGGATGATGTGGCTAGGGTTAAGTTGCCACCACTAATATAAAATCTAAAACAACGATTAGAACTCGCCCAGTCAGACTTACCCGCAACAATATAAGTTCCAGTATCCCAGACATCAAAAGAAGCATAAGCAATAATTGTGAACGCACTGGATACGCTGTTTGCGGCAGAGTCTGGGGTGTATATTCTATGTCCACTAGATGCTGCTTTAGTTACACCCACAACACTCTCAGTCTGCCCATTATGTGTAGAGAAATACTTAACACCATCAACACCAGCACCATGCCAAGGGTCTGATAGAACTCCCTTTGAAACATACTCTCCTGCCCTATGAGAAAATTGTCCCGTTACCTCTTCTAACTGCCAATTAGTTAAACTGAGCGTGGCAGCTGCTTCACATATAACCTCAGCATATACATCTGTTCCTGCTGCATCAGTAGAACCTGTAACTTCAAATCGTTGCGGTGTTGACGTTAGTGCGTGCCCAACATCATTGAGAGCGTTATTCATTGCAGGGCCAGTAACCGCAACCTGTACTTCCGCATTTGTGGGACTTCCTGAAGTAAGCGCAACATCTACACTAAAGGTAAAATACCTGCCTCCATCTCCAGAACCATCATCAACAATAACGTACTTATTATTTACTGATCCTTCGGCAGTACCGTCATAAGTAGCAGATGTAGCCGAATTTATGACCGCATTCTGCCCCGTAGTATATGCTGCATTTCCCATATCCTCTGAGCTACCGGGAATACAGTTCTTAACACGCCTAGCACCATTCTGCGCTATCTCACCACTGTCAATCGTAATGAGCTTGCCTTCGTGGTCTTGGACGACCTTCGTAGTAGCGCGGGTTACGGTGGGGTCAGTGTCACCGTCACCAGTGGCTGTTGTCCCCGTGATTAGTTGAAGAAGAAAATCGCCTATGACGGGAAGGGTGAGGGCTTTACCCCCACCGAACCCCAGTATCTGATAGCCAAACATGGACATAGTTAAACGTCATTTCCAGCGTCAGTGGTGAAAAACAGTTTTATCCCTATAAGCCTCGCGTCCTCCGCCATGTCATCGTTGGCATCCGATACATCCCTGAATATCCTGAAATAACACATTTCATCTACCGCTGGCGTACCG
>Ga0080013_1006301_pt1 | contig 10620 bp, 7 predicted proteins | sample ETNvirenome_6_85_FD_69236 | JGI IMG/M metagenome (GOLD analysis project Ga0080013, IMG submission 69236) | Marine viral communities from the Pacific Ocean - ETNP_6_85 (SPADES assembly) (version 2) | ecosystem: Environmental > Aquatic > Marine > Oceanic | place: Pacific Ocean | collected 2013-06-19
CACAACGGTAACTGATGAAGCACTGAGTCGAAATTCTAGTTATGCAGCTATGTACTGGCCATGGGTTCAGATCAGAGATGCTGATCTCGGAACAAATGTTTGGGTACCGCCATCAACTGTTATCGCTGGTGTGTACGCATTCAATGATAAGGTATCACATCCATGGTTTGCTCCAGCAGGATTGAACAGAGGAGGAATTGATTCAGCTGTACAGGCAGAGAGAAAACTCACACATGCTAATCGCGATACACTATATGAAGGTAATGTTAATCCGATTGCAACATTTCCCGGACAGGGGGTTTGCATCTGGGGACAAAAGACTTTACAGAAAAAAGCCTCAGCACTCGATAGGGTAAATGTCAGAAGACTAATGATTAAATTAAAAAAATTCATCGCATCGACATCCAGATTCTTAGTATTTGAACAGAATAATACTAAAACTCGTACACGGTTTCTCAATATAGTGAATCCATATATGGAACAGATACAATCAAATTCCGGATTGAGTGCATTCAGAGTCGTGATGGATGATTCGAACAACACCCCTGACTTAGTTGATAGAAATATCCTGTACGGGCAGATATTCATACAACCAACCAGAACAGCTGAATTTATCATACTGGATTTTACAGTACAGCCTACTGGTGCTACATTTCCTGAATAAAAACAACTCATGAATGATATTTATATACAGATAATTAAACAAACTTTGGAGAAATAAAATGGCCGAATTAGTTGATGCCAATGACATGATGTTTACACCTTTTGAACCTAAACTTCAAAATAGGTTTATCTTTACAATTGATGGTATTGAAGCTTATATGATTAAAGCGGGTAACAGACCCTCACTTGAATCTGAAGAAGTACCTCTTCATCATATGAATGTTGTGCGATATGTTAAAGGAAAAACACAGTGGCAACCACTCGATATCACATTATATGATCCGATCGTACCGTCAGCTGCGCAGGCAGCGATGGAATGGATCAGACTATCACATGAAAGCGTAACCGGTAGAGATGGATATTCAGATTTTTATAAAAAAGATGTTACGATTAATATGCTCGGTCCAGTAGGAGATAAAATTGAAGAGTGGACACTTAAAGGTGCATATGTTCAATCAGCTAATTTCGGAACAGTAGATTTTTCAGTAACAGATCCGGTTGAGATCGCATTAACTCTGAGGTATGACTACGCAATACTACAGTTCTAATTAAAAATATCAAGAGGTTATCATTATGGCAAAAGAAAACAAATTCCCATCAGAAATTATAGATCTCCCATCAGGGGGTAAAGTATATCCACCAGACAGCCCGTTAGCATCAGGTAAGTTAGAAGTTAAATACATGACTGCTAAAGAGGAAGACATTCTGACTAGTCAAAACTTATTAGCGAAAGGTGTAGTGATCGAAACATTATTAGATTCACTCATCATAACGGATGGTGTGAAGAGCAATGACATGATACTGGGTGATAAGAACGCTGTAATGGTAGCTGCAAGAATCCTCGCATATGGTCCTGATTATCAATGTGAAGTCATGGACCCGACTACTAATGAAAGGGTAACCCACTCATTCAATTTAGCTGATTGCCCTTTTAAAGAATTAGATATAGAATTATCAGGTAATGAATTTACAGTTACACTTCCGGTTTCTAAATCAGAAATTACTTTTAAACTTCTGACTGGGGGAGAAGAAAAAAATGTCGATCGCGACATCGAGAGAATGAAGAAACTCAACACACAGGTCATACCACAACTCACCACAAGATTGAAACGTTCGATAACAGCTATAGCTGGTGATACTGAACAGGGTAAGATTAATGCATTTGTAGATAACATGTTAGCGAGAGATTCGTTACATCTGAGACAAGAGATGACCAGAGTCAGCCCTGACATTGAACTGAAACAAGAAATCGAAATAGGAGGTGAGTTGGTCACGGTAGAAATACCGATGACCACTGAGTTTTTTTGGCCTAAAGCCGGAATTTAAACCCCAGCTCCACGAAGAAATATTTGACCTCGTGTATTACGGTACGGGGTTCACCCACTCTGAAGTATATGAAATGCCTGTCTATCTGAGAAAATTCTACATTCAGAAACTCATCCGAGCCAAAAAACAGGAACAGGAGCAAATCGACAAAGCACGTAAGAAGACTCAATCCAAAATACACCGCCCAGGAATTAACTAAATTTAAAACATACCTGTTTTAATATTTATATATGATAAACTGGAGATCTCGAGATGAGTAAAAAGTCATATATGGATAGAAAAAATCTACTTTCTGAAGGTTTCTTATCCAAGATGTTTAAAAAACTAACAGATAAGATAGAAGCGTTAGAAAAAGTTTCAAAGAAAAAACGAGCTGATCGGCATCCTGCAGTAAAAGCTGCATGGAGAGATGTTCAGAAACAACAAAGTCGTGTAGAGGCTGATCTTAGAAAAGTGGCCAAAGAACTCAATATATCGTATGAAGATCTTTTTAAAATATAAAAATGTAGAAATGTAAAATGGCTGATTCAATAAAAGATATACAGAATAGAATTGATAAATTACACGAAGAAGCTTCTATAGCTAAGGGTATGTATGAATCGAATAAATCACGAACTAAGGCACGTGACGAAGCTATAGCCAAATCTGAAAAAATACTAGAATTAGAAAAAAAGATTGCTAAATTACGAGAAGAAGAAAATAAACAAGGTACAAACGCCAAAAATTTAGCAAAAGAAGCCGAAAGGATTGCAAAATCGAAACATAAAGAAGAACGGAAAATGCATAGTTCTGCTAAAGATTATTCTACCTTATTAGAAAAAACAGCTAAAAACGAGCGAGGAGTTGCAAAAGCAATTATGCTTGGATTAGAGACTAAACTCAAGAACAGCGATCTAACCGGCGACCAGTTAGAAATGGGGCAAAAGCATTTAGGAATTTTAAATGACCTAGGTGGGGAGATGATGGATTTAGAATCTTTGGCAGAAGATTTAAGGACGATAGATGATGACAGAATAAAACTTACAGAAATTATTGGCGAGACCCAAGTCCAAAATTTAGAAAACGCTATCAACCAAAGAATTAAAAATCAAAAATATATGGAAAAGCATAAAAGTATAATGGGTTCGTTAGATGATCTCTCCGGCGGTATGTTGCAGAAAGGAAAGGGTATAGTAGATGGTTTTAAAACAATGGGAGCGAAAGGTGCAATAGTGAGCGGGGTAATGGCAGCTGCAGTCGCGATCTTGATATCGTTCAGCGGTAAGCTGGATGCCTTGGGTGAACAGTTTGGAGCTGCCGCTGTACAGAGTGGTCAGTTGCAATCTAATCTGCTACAGGGAGAAGTAGCTGCAACCCGGTTGGGTAAATCGTTAGAAGATGTCATAGCAGCGACAACCGCTATGACTGATGATTTCGGTGTTACGCTTTCTGAAGCATCCGCGTTATCAGGAACGATTGTAGATACTGGTGTTGCGATTGGTGTCGGTTCAGCTGAAGCTGGTAAACTTATAGGTTCATTTAAAGAAATTGTAGGGTTATCAACACAGCAAGCAATTAACTTAGCTAAGCAAACATATTTACTTGCAGAAGCATCTGATGTAAATATGCCAGCCGTAATGGCTGATATCGCGGAATCGACCGAAACAGTAGCGAAGTTCACACACACAGGTGGTGAGAATATCGCGAGAGCAGCTATTCAAGCCAGTCGATTAGGAACAACTTTAGATTCAGTCGCAGCAGCAGCAGAAGGTATGTTGGAGTTCGAAAGCTCGATCGCAGCCGAAATTGAAGCTTCAGTGATGACAGGTAAGCAGTTAAATCTTCAACGAGCTCGAGAGCTATCACTTGCAGGTGATCTTGAAGGTTTGCAGAAAGAAATAACGGCACAGGTCGGTTCGGAAGCAGAATTTAATGCAATGAATGTATTGCAGAGACAAGCTCTCGCTAAAGCGCTCGGTATGTCAGTAGCTGATATATCCAAAATAGTGAGTAAACAAGAAGAAGCCGTCACGCTAGCCGGTCAGTTAGCTGGCCAGACCGGGTTTGATGAATTGGTAGGGGAAAAGGGTATATCAACGTTGACTAGACTAACCGGGGGATTAAAATCACTCGGTGCGTCGCTTACGAACTCTCTCGGCCCTGCTTTGAACGCGGTTATCTCCATTTTAATGCCAATTGCGAAAGTATTAGAATTTATAATGAAATTTCTAAATCCTCTGATTAGATTAATCAGCACTGGAATTGAAGCCTTTATGAAACCACTCAGTACTGCATTCGGACTCGCTTCACCGACTGCACCAGCTATACCGCAATTTGCAAATTTAGCTGAAGGTGAATTTGCAGTCGCTATATCAGCTGGCGAAGGTGTGATGCAAGTCCAGACGATGAACACTATGATGGAAGGTATAATATCGAGTAATCAATCAGTTGTGGATGAACTCAGAGCTGGCAACAAACAAGCAAGTCAATACTATGATGGAGTGGATACACGTAATCTCAATTTAGCTCATAAAACAGGTCAAGCTGCTATCCGGGGACTTACAGGGGCTGGATTGTAATGGCATTAGAACATTTAAAAAGTATATTTTCTGAAATTGCAGGTACTCGATATGGGGAAGATAAAAACAACACTCAATTTGCAGATATATATCCTGATGAAACTAATCTGATCTACCCTGGATTGCTAGGTAGTGGTGTTGTGGATTATCAAAATATCGGCATAGGTGGATTCACATACAGTCCTGCGAAAATACCAGAAGGGTTTACAACTGAATTTAAAACACCAGGTTATGCATTTTCTGCTGGAGATGTTGGAAATTCAAAATATATTGGTATTCCAAATATATCTGATACACGGGATGTTGATATTGATAATTGGTATTCACCGACTGGGAGAGCAATCCAGACATTAACAGCGGATCAATTAGGATTCGGAGACTTTACACCAAAAAATTCAAATTTCTCACCCACTACAGATGACATTAGATTAAAAGTCGGAGTGGGATACCCGGCCGGAAATATGATTCTCCAGACTGCAAAATCCGGTACTGAAACCAGCTTATATTACATCAACACACCAACAGGTGATACACTCGGTGTCAGTGGAGCATTCAATAACTTCGGTAAAGTCGGTGAAGTATTTACTAACGCTGGGATAGATCTACCGGATATTTCATTTAATGCAAGTCTATCAGATGTATTCAGTCCATCCACTATACGGTATCAAGATTCAGTATATGAACTCCAGGGCAGTTTTGGTGGAAATGAAGTTACCCATCTGGGGAAACTGGATAATGCAGCGATCGAGGGTGCGATCAATCCTGATGCTAGACGCGGTATAGTGTTTCAGGTGCTGGGGGATAAAAAAAATGAAAAAACTCCTTTTAATCTGCAATATCTGGACGCAGTTCAGAATACTGGTGGGTTTACGCTCAGAAGTCCATTTGACTGGAGAGAGAGTAATATACAAGATAAAAGAAAAGAGATGGAAGATAACATTAAAGAAGGATTAAATGAGTTTGCCAGTACTGCTGCAGAAAGCGCTAAAAAGGGATTAGAAAGTTTATTAAAGAAAAAAGGGGAGTCATCATTATTTTCTGATCTGCCTGGATTTACACTACCGCTGAAATTACCAAAATTACCGAGTATACGGTTCGGCGGCGTTCCTAAATTCATAACAGCAGGCATTGAGGCTGTTACCGGTGTAGTATCTGGTATTGCAGATACGATTTCAGATTTTACAGAAGGATTAAAGTTACAGAATCCGTTCTATAAAGCATCAGATCTCGGCGGTTCCGGCATGACACGTCAGAATAAACCACGGGATCTACCAGGCAGAGATTATTCCACACGGACGGGTCGACCTGGTGAAGGATATTTACCGAATGATAGAATAATTGAAGAAGGTGGAAAATCAACACCATATAGTGAATTGGGTGAAAGGCTATATGCTAAACCGGTTACTGTATACTACCCACAAAATCTAGAAGGATCAGCAAATGGCGGAGAAGGAGATTCACATACAATTGCTCCAATAGAACAATATTCTGATCAGGACATGAAAAGACATACTGATAATTTACAGGGAATGCCATTTTATTTTAAAGATCTCCGTGATGGTAAATATGTTCTGTTTAGAGGTTATATCGAATCCATGAACGAAACCGTAACCGGGGTATGGAATGCAGAAGATTATATCGGTAGAAGCGAATCAGTTCATGTATATGAGAAGGGTGAGAGAGAATTAAATTTTACCCTAAAAGTTTTTGCTCAAACTGCAAATGAATTAGATGCAATATATGGAAAACTCCGTAGATTGACATCTATGTGTTATCCAGAATACACACCAGATGTAAATATTTCAACTCAGAGAGGTGGTAAGGTACGGATGAAGCCACCTTTAGTTAGATTAAGAATAGGAGAGTTATTCGGCAATCTCGCTACCAGTGAAGAGGATACAAAAGTTGATGCTCTGGGTTTCATAACCAGTTTGACAAACACATGGCCTGATGAAAATAGTTGGGAATTTCGAGACGGTATGAGGGTACCGAAACATATCGAGATAGCTGTCAATTATACAATTATACACGACAGACCGCCTGATATCACCACACAGTTTTATGGTTATATAGGTGGAAAAGTAGGTACAGCTGATATCAACGCATTAACGGGGAATTAAAATGTCCAGATATAAAGAAACCAACATACAGGATATAAACCTCATGCAACAGTATCGAGATCGAAAAGGTACTGTTACCAAGTACAACACCACAGTGTATGAAGAAGTTGACCCCCATGACAGCGATCTATTGGTCAGATCACAAGCAGGTGATCGGTTAGACCTACTGGCACTGCAGTTTTACGGTGACAGGGATCTATGGTGGTTTATAGGCAGAGTGAACAATATAGTTACGATGAACATTCCTGCAGGTACGGCTTTAAGAATACCCGCAACACCCGAATCCGCTCGAGGTACTTAATATGGCAAATATCAGCCATCGTGTATTCGGCACTGATATCCCGTTCAGAGTTAAGAAGCGGTTAGAAGCACTTCAAGATCTAGCTCAACAGACCAAAGCTCCTGGTGAAGGAATATCTGATGAAACCTATATCGATCCTGAAGGAAAAACTTATAAATATGAAGATTTAATTTCGTTTAATGATCAGTTCGGTGGTGCGGCATATCTATCATCCAAAACACCTTTTGCTCGAATGTGGACATGCGTCACAACGGTAAAATCTAACATAAAATCCGGGACGGGAAATTATGCAACAGAGCGACAGGCCATTGATGAAGGACAGATTAGTGAAAAGCAGTTAAAAGAGGGTAAGATTTCCATTATACGGAAAGGTAGTATTTATAAAGTTGTTGAACATCAAAATGAAGGTGAAGGTCAGCGATATTATCAAATAGGTAATCATATTTTGAACCAATCTCATCAGGGATTGAATGAATCGGTTGAGTTGCAAACAGAGCCAGGGTTTGAAGAACTGACTGATAATCAATTCATGCGACCACAGGCAGGCATTACTTCTATCAGTTCCGAAACTGAAGGTATGTTAGGTGTTATAAAGAAAACTACAGTAAACTTTACAGTTCATAACTTTAAAGATTTCGATCAAGTGTTTTCTCGTTTTTTTCTCCGACCTGGCGCACAGTTAATAGTGGATTTTGGATGGAATACAGCGTCACTTTACAAACCTGAAACATTTATTAACAAGTCGATAAGCGGTGATCTGGATAAATGGTTGAACGGAGATACTGAGAATACTGATGAAATGGGTATTTTGGAAAAATCAAATGGTGATTTAAACGTGATATTCGGGCATGTCACTTCTTTTGATTCAAAAGTAAACTCAGCGGGATCATTTGAATGTTCTGTTGAAATCGTATCTAAAAATTTCACTCTCTTTGATAAAGATATCAATAAGGATATTCGGAACACAATAGCGAATTCATTAGATTTAATTATATATGATTATGTTTTACAGAAAACATCAGGTGGTGAATTCAAAGTAAACAAGTGGGATATGTCAGATGAAGAACGCGAGGATTATTTAGCTGCACAATCTCATGGTTGGATGGAATATACCGCTTATGATTTATTTAGTGAAGAACATAAAACAGAACAAAAAAGAAAGCAGGCATTTGAAGGACTCGATGATGGGCGGAATATAGATGATACTGAAATCGAATACGGAATAGCATATCAATCAAAAAGTAAAGTTAGAAATGTTTTTATGTGCTTTGGTTTATTTGAAGATAGAATTTTAAATAAACGTTTTGGTTTTGCCGATACAGTAAATGATTTTGAAAACCAAAATAAAAACTTGCAAGCACGGTTTAATTCATCGAATTCATTCATCACTTATAATAAATTTTTATATCAGAGACAGAAATACGGCAGTGCTTCTACCAAATTTCTATATCCAGGTAATTGGGATAAGACTTATAATACTATTGAGAAACGAATACCTCTAGATGATCAATATGATGGACTGAAACTCAAATCAACCAAAGATAAAAAAGGGAATGAGCGTGCAGGAGCGACTGGATATGATACAGGATTAGATAGACCACGTATTCCGTTAAGAGAACTGTTCATTTCAGTAGATCTGATCAAAGAAGCTATAAAGAACAGCAGTAACGTGACACAGATGATAAAAATGATACTCGATAGTATAAATGATGATTCACAGGATGTATTGAACTTACAGATTAATGCTAATCAATATATCAGTCATGAATCATCTATTGTGGATATAAATTATACAAATGAAAAAAGTGAAAATCAGTCAGAAATTGATAATCTGTTTGAATTCAAACCTTTCTCACCCAGTACAATTGTAAAAGATTATCAATACGCCATATCAACACCAACTGATGGATTGCAAAACATGGTCGCGATTCAGACACTCGGTGCAGGTCAACAGATGATGCCTTTTGATAAAACTACTGATATGAATTTTGGTTTTAGAGTGATAAATGATTCATTATCTGATAACGCAATGACTTCACCTGATGAAAATTCAATTGTTACTGGTTTTAAATATTTACCTGATATAGGTCAAGGTAGAATGATGCAAGAGATTCAAGATACCAGACTTCGCGGTATACAGAGTACGACTTTTTTTGATAAAACAGTTGATCTCGGTATTACGAATATTGATCAACTAAAAAATGCTTTCTTAGATGATATAGCACATGGTAAGGTACAGTATGGTCTTGGTCAAGAGATTTATGAAACTGATAAATCACTTATAGATCGTGGAATTTGGTCATCGTTGAATTTAACAGAAGATCCTAGAATATTTAGTATTCCGAAAGAATATGCAGCTCAGCACGGCATGACAGTCAATGGAAGAGTAGAGATATCTGTAGCGGAAGGTGAGGTAGAAAAAGCCGAACTGAAATTTAAACAGGACCCGGATGATGGTGATATCTTTAAAGGTACGAATCTCCCACATACAGTAGTAGATAGCTTAAAACCATATTTTGAGTATAAAGCTAAAAAAACTCATTATGAAACCAACTCCAGTATCCTGCCAGTCAGTCTTACGATGAGTATTTACGGTATTGCTCTACTGAATCCCGGTGATATATTCAAAGTAGACTACGTACCGAAACGATATCGTGAAAATGTATATTTTCAGATAACGAAAGTCAGTCATGAAGTTGATTCCAGCTGGACCACAACTTTGGAAACTGTCATGAGATTAAGTCAGAAAGTGAAAAAACTTTCATTATACGAGAGTGAATTAGATGTTCATCTTAGTCCTTCAATATTTAACACTGATGGTGATGTACCGTTGGTAAATAAAGGAAGTGGCTTGCAAGCCGGATTTGATGAATTATTAAAATGTATGGGAGATGTAAAGATAGTAGAAGCCATGCTGGATAATACATCATTTATAAAATTAGTATGTTTATTTAAATCAAAACACAATTCTAAAAAGATCGAATGGGGTCAAGTTGAGTCACCCACATTTAATTGGAAATCACAAGGAGAACATAATCAGATTATAGGCTACGGCGGCGGTTCACAACCCAACGGGTATAGTGAATTTTGGAATCATATAGGTGCTCCCAAAGGAGTAAAGAGAAGCGATAACAATACAGGCGCGTCAGTGTCGATGAAATTAAAAATAAATCAATATTATTATTTAATTGTACATAAGATTGATCACACCGGTAGTTATGTTGAAAAACACACATGGGCAGTAGTACCAGCAGAGCACATGGGTCCGATAAGAAATTTTGATTTTCCATTTAAAATTAAAGATGGTAAAATTGGTGAATAGAAAATACTAGTTCTTTACTTTTTTAATTATATTTATATATACAAAAGGTTTTCATATATGCGATACATCGTAATTCCCATATTTTCAGATTCAACACGTCATCCTGCACATGATAGAAATTCGTTATCATTGCTATATGTCAAACCACTGGATGGTGAATCTGAAATCCTGACAATGAATCATTTGGATGGATTTCAAGTCGATGACTTCGATCATCTGAAAAATGCTGAAATCCTGACACTGGATAAGAAAATACTATTGCATCTCTATCCGTTTGAAAACGTCCATGATATCAATTTACTCCATTGGTGGATGAAAAACAGACCGCTG
>Ga0080013_1006303_pt1 | contig 10618 bp, 10 predicted proteins | sample ETNvirenome_6_85_FD_69236 | JGI IMG/M metagenome (GOLD analysis project Ga0080013, IMG submission 69236) | Marine viral communities from the Pacific Ocean - ETNP_6_85 (SPADES assembly) (version 2) | ecosystem: Environmental > Aquatic > Marine > Oceanic | place: Pacific Ocean | collected 2013-06-19
AGGTCTTACAGACTTATCGAAAGAAGTAGATAAACAAGAAAATGACAAGATAGTGATAATCATTTCCACTGTTTTGCCTGGAACTATCAGAAACGAGATTAAGCCTCTTTTATCATCTAAAATAAAGTTGTGTTATAATCCATTTTTTATTGCTATGGGAACTACGATTGCTGACTTTACCCGACCTGAATTTGTACTATTTGGTGTCGATAATCAACAGGCTTATGAGACAGCTCGTGATTTCTATGCAACTTTACATGATAGACCAGTTTATCAATGCACTATCGAAGAAGCAGAAATGATAAAGGTTTCCTACAATACGTACATCACAATGAAGATTTGTTTAGCGAATGTAGTCATGGAAGTGGCGCATAAATCAGAAAATGTGAATTGTGATAAAGTGATGGAGGGGATGTTTTTAGGAACAGATAGACTTATAAGCACAAAGTACCTTTACGGCGGAATGGGTGACGGTGGCGGATGCCACCCAAGAGATAACATCGCGTTGTCTTGGCTAGCGAGAAAGCTGGATCTAAGTTACGATTGGTATGAGAATTTAATGGTTTGTCGCGAAAAACAAACTGATTGGCTGGCTGACCTTATGGAAGAACATGATTTACCAAAAGTCATACTGGGTAAAGCTTTCAAGCCGGAGACAAATCTTGTGGTAGGCTCACCTGCTGTGCTACTAAAGAATATTTTAGTTGAAAGAGGACATGATGTAGAGATGTACGATCCTCAGCTCGGTGATGTGCTCCCTACTTTTGAGCCAAGCTGTTTCTTAATTGGGTGTAAGCATGAAGTTTTTGCAACTCTTTCATTCCCAGCCGGATCGGTTGTAATCGATCCTCATCGGTATATCCCGGATCAGGAAGGCGTAACAGTCATTCGCCTTGGTGGATGATCTATGTTATTGGATGCTAAGGATATAGTTGAATGGATAAAAGAGTACGCAGACTTAGCTCGTAAAGATACTCTTATTATTGGAATTTCTGGTGGTGTGGATTCATCATTGGTTTCAACGCTCTGTGCAGAAACTGGTCTTAAAACGATTGTAGTAAAAATGCCGATCGACCAGCTGGAAGAGCAAAACAACTTATCTAATGCTCATGCATCCTGGTTGTTAGAAAAGTATTCTGCCAATGTGATATGTAGGTCTAAGGATTTATCAAGTGTATTTCATCAATTCTGCGATGGATTAACCGCTGAAGAAAGCTCTAATCTGGGGCTTGCAAATACTAGATCTCGACTACGAATGATGATGTTGTATCAGTTAGCTTCAACCTCAAACGGTCTTGTTGTCGGTACCGGTAACAAAGTAGAAGATTTTGGTATTGGGTTCTTTACAAAATATGGGGATGGTGGGGTTGATATATCACCAATTGCAGACCTTTATAAAACAGAGGTAAGACAGATGGCTTCTTCCCTTGGGATCCTGCAATCAATCATTGACGCTGCTCCTACCGACGGACTATGGGATGATGGGCGTACAGACGAAGACCAGATAGGCGCTACATATGAAGAGCTCGAGTGGGCAATGGAATATGCCGAAGGTGATCCATTAGATGATCGTAAAAAAGAGGTCTTAGAGATTTATAGGGGTTTCCATACCGCAAATAAGCATAAGATGGTTGCAATTCCCATCTTCAAGGGATCTTAATGACTATGTGGAAAAAAGAGGGATCGGTAAAGAAATATTGGGATGATAGACCCTGTAACATTCGTCACTCAAGCAGCGAGTTTGGGACCAAGCAATACTTCGATGAAGTAGAGGCGAAGAGATATTTTGTTGAGTCGCATAATCCTGAATTTGCCGAATTTGCACGATGGAAAGATAAAGACGTTTTAGAGATCGGTTGCGGAATAGGGACTGATACAATAAACTTTGCAAGAGCAGGAGCAAGAGTAACAGCAATCGATGTTTCTAAAAAGTCGATTAATATTGCAAAGAAGAGAGCAGAAGTATTTGGACTATCAAACCAGATTGAGTTTATAGAAATGTCTGCAGAAGACATGTCAGAGCTCATACGTGTAGGTGCAAAATTTGATTTTATATACTCTTTTGGTGTTATTCATCATACGCCCAATCCCCAACGAGTTTTTAATCAACTTCCAGACTTAATGAAGCCAGATGCAAAGTGCAGATTTATGCTGTACTACCGTTATTCATGGAAGGTTTTCCGAATCTTGGCAACCTACGGCAGACTTAAATTCTGGAAAGTTGATGAAATCGTAGCAGATCATTCAGAGGCACAATTTGGGTGTCCGATTACATTCACATACACTAAAAAGTCTGCAAAAAGGTCTCTTAATGAAGCAGGTTTATCTGTTAAGAGATCGTGGATTAACCATATTTTTCCTTGGCGAATTGATAAATACAAGAACCACAAATATGAAAAGACCTGGTTTTGGAAACTTATACCAGACATTATTTTTAATAAGGTGAAAAGAATTATTGGTTGGCACTTGTTAATAGAAGCACAGCTCACAGATGATAAATGTTAATGGACACTCAGGTTGCTCTCTAGAAATATCTCAAAAAAGATATAAGACTGTGCTGCGTAAATCGTCCCCAACCCAGAAGTATTCCGCCCGACTTAAGCTTCAAGCTTTAAAACAAAGATCGTTTATTCCCACCCACTGTATTCTTTCTCCCAATATTTCTGATGAAGGATATTCGGGTGACAATTATTGGTTCGAGATGGATTATATTCATGGGTATGACTTTATTTCATTTGTGGAAAGAGCCGGTCCACGCGAGCTTGAGCATTTTTGGGAAGTATTAAGAGCATTTCTTTTAAGAGAAATATCTCAAAGTGAAGTGGTCCCCTATCCTCGCGCTGCTTTTATTACGAAAGTAGATCAGGTGTCTTCTATGATAACAACTCGTCATAAGACAATAGAAAGAGCTATTTCTTACATAAGAGACTTTGATAGTTCATCCCCATTTTTATCTGGAACTTGTCATGGCGATCTTACATTTTCCAATATGGTGATTAGCAAAGACGTCTCTAAAATTTACTTTATTGATTTTTTAGACAATTTTTACGATACTCCTATCCAGGATATTGTGAAAATTAGACAAGATACGTTACATGGTTGGACATTACGAAAATACACTAGACAATTTGACTTTGTAAAAACTGATATAGTCTTTAAGTTTTTAGATAGAAAATTAATTTCTTTTATTCGAGAAAGTTCAATCCTTACAGAGTTCTATAAACCAATGCAGCTTTTAAGTTTGCTGCGGATTCTTGTGTACACTACTGACACAGACACATACAATTATTTAATAAAATGCTTGGAGTATGAATTAGCAAATGAATTTGATATTACCAATAGCGGGTGAATCTTCAAGGTTTCCGAATATGCGGCCCAAATGGATGTTAACACACCCATCTGGAAAAATGATGCTTTTAGAATCTATCTCTGGGCTTAACGTAGAAGACTTCAAAAAAGTCTATATTGTTGCATTAAGAAGTCACGAAGAGAAGTATAAGTTTTCGTCTGGTCTTGAGAAGGCATTCTATGAGATATATCCAGATAGCTCATTGGAGCTTATTCTATTGGAGAATGCAACCAAGTCTCAACCAGAAACAGTATTTAATGCGATTAATATTGGTAATATCCACGGACCAATATGCATAAAAGATTGTGATAACTTCTTTAAGATAACTGCGAAGCCTGTAAATTTTATTTCATTTTGTAATCTAGAAGAAAATGAAGATATTAATGCTGCAAATAAAAGCTACATTGAGATTAATGAACATGGTCTAATAACGAATATTGTTGAAAAGAAAATAATAAGTCCATATTTTTGCACAGGGGCTTATGGTTTTGCAGACTCAAAAACATACTTGAAATACTACGGAAAATGTAGCGAGATTGATAGCCTGTATATTTCTCATATTATGTATTCGATGCTTTTAGATTCCAGCGCTATTATGCACATAGAGTCTAAAGGATATAAGGATTGGGGAACAATAGAAGATTGGCAACGCTACATTCGGTCTTATAAAACTCTGCTTGTTGATATTGACGGTGTTCTTGTAGAGAATAGTTCAAAATATTTTTCTCCAATCTGGGGTGAATCTAGTGGAATTCAAGAAAATATTGAAAGAATAAATGAGCTATACGATTCAGGACGATGTCAGATTATTCTTACAACAGCTCGTACAGAAGGCTTCCGTCAACAAACGATTGATCAGCTCGAGCGAACCGGCGTTAAGTATCACAAGCTTGTTCTTGGACTTATGCACGCACAGAGGATTTTGATAAATGATTTTTCGATGACGAATCCCTTTCCGTCATGCTCTGCTGTTAATATTGAAAGAAACTCGAAGAACCTTAACAAGGTCATATAAGAAAGTTATGAAGATTTTAGTGACAGGCGGAACAGGAATGGTTGGTTCTGCATTTAGACATATCGAAAGTAATCATGAAATTGTTTGTGTCGGCTCAAGTGATTATAATCTTACTAGTGAACAAGAGACTCGCTGGATGATTAAAGACATAGAGCCAGATGCAATAATTCATTTAGCAGCTAGGGTTGGTGGCGTAAAAGGTAATACCGATTATGTTGCTGATTTCTATTCAGAAAATATTCAGATTAACACAAATCTTCTAAGCACAGCCCATGAAATGAAAGTGAAAAAAGTCGTTTCACTTTTATCAACATGCATCTATCCAGATTCAGTTACATATCCATTGACTGAAGATCAAATTCATAATGGTGAACCACACCCCAGCAATTTTGGTTACGCGTATGCAAAGCGTATGCTAGATGTACAGTCAAGAGCACTTCGTCAGCAGCATGGATGTAACTTCATTTGTGCTGTACCAAACAACCTGTATGGTCCTCATGATAACTTTCATTTAGAGAATGGTCACGTGATTCCTGCAGTTATAAGAAAAATCTGGGAAGCGAAAATGACGGGAATTACCCCTGTGTTCTGGTCGGATGGTTCACCGTTAAGAGAGTTTACTTTCGCACCAGACATTGCCGAGATCTTGATATTTCTTCTTGAGAGATATAACTCGCCAGCTCCGATTAACGTGGGAATGACAAATGAGCGAAGTATTCGTTCGGTGGTAGATTTAGTTTGTAAACAGTTTCAGTATGATAACAAGAAGATCACATGGGATCTTTCAAAACCAGCCGGACAGTTTAGAAAGCCCAGCAGCAATCAGAAGTTCATGAAAGCAGGCTGGAGTGTTAGTCACTATACAAGTTTTGAAGCTGGTATAAAGACAACGTGCGACTGGTTTATTGAGAATTATCCCATGGTTCGAGGCATCGAGAAATTTCGATGAAAGTCCTTGTAACAGGTGGGTGCGGCTTTATTGGTTCACATTTGGTTGATAGACTAGTCGAAGACGGCCATCAAGTAACTGTAATTGATGACCTCTCCTCTGGTAAAAAGCTGTATAGCAATCATGGTGCAAAATATATCTATTCAGACTTCAAGGCTATATTGAGGAACCATATTGATCAATCAAGACAATCATTGGAGAAGCATTCGATGATATTTGATGTTATATTTCACTTAGCTGCCTGTGCCAGAATTCAGCCCTCATTTGATAACCCTTATTATACTTGCGAAAATAATGCATTTGGAACGATGCTTGTTGCTGAATTTGCTAGAAATCAGAAAGCAAAAGTTATATATTCTGGATCTTCTTCTTGCTATGCAGGAGTATATAACACTCCCTATGGTTTCGCAAAATGGCAGGGCGAAGAGGTATTAAAGATGTATTCAGCGGTCTACACTGCTTCAACGGCAATTGTTAGATTTTTTAATGTTTATGGTCCACGAAATCCCTTGATTGGTGAGTTCACTCCTGTGGTTGCCAAGTTTGAGGTACAAGCACTTAAGCAGGATCCTCTAACAATTGTTGGTGATGGAAACCAACGTCGTGATTTTACGCATGTTTTTGATATTTGTTCGGGCCTAATTGCAATATCAAGGGGCGACTGGAGGGGCGAGATCTTTAATCTGGGCTCCGGAACGAATTACTCAATAAATGAATTAGCGGCAATGTTTGGTGGTGATGTAGAGTATGTGGCTCCACGAAGAGGGGAGGCAGCAACAACATTGGCAGATATTAAAACGACAACTGAGCTAACGGGTTGGGTTCCAACGCATGACCTTCCTACGTACATAAAAACTATAATTGGAGGAAACAGTCCATGAAATTAGGAATAGTTGGTCAAGGCTTTGTAGGATCTGCAATTTACAAAGGCTTAAAATGTTTTTATGAAACATTCACCTATGATTTAGACTCAGAGAAGTGTAATAATACTCATCAAGAAGTGTGTCGTATGAGTGACATTATATTTGTCTGTGTTCCAACTCCAATGAAGAAATCTGGTGAATGTGATACTACGATACTGGAGCAAGTAGTCACAAAGATTAATGATGAAGCTCGTAATGACCCAAATAAAAATCGCCCAATAATAGTCATAAAATCGACAGTACCACCTGGTACGACTAAAAAATTGAACAAGCTTGCAACAATTTGTGACGTATGCTTTTGTCCTGAGTTTTTAACAGAAGCTAATTCCTTTGAAGATTTCAAAAATCAATCGAGGATTATAATTGGTGGTGATCCGAGTATACGTTGTCAATCAGCTAGAGTTGTTAAGTCTATGTTCAGAAAGCCGTTTCCTAGAATCCCAATTGTGGTAACTAAATACGAGACAGCTGAAATGATAAAATACTTTACCAATTGCTTCTTGGCTACCAAGGTTACGTTTGCTAATCAAATGTATGAAATCTGTGAAAAGGCTGGTGTCGACTATGACAAAGTTTGTGAATATGCGTTGTATGACGAACGTATAGGGAGAACTCATCTAGCAGTTCCAGGACCGGATGGAGACAAGGGTTTTGGTGGCCACTGCTTCCCTAAAGATCTTAGCGGTATAATACATTTCTTTGACGAAATGGATGGAGACACCAGTTTTCTAGAAGCTGTCCGAGAAAAAAATGACAGTGTTAGAAAAGACAGAAATTGGGAAAAAATGATTGGTAGAGCCGTTGTTGAAGATGTTTGAACAACCACCGGTTACCTCTTATGATTATTAAGGAGTATTTATATGAAGACAGCTATGATAACGGGAGTAACCGGCCAAGATGGGTCGTATCTCGCAGAACTTTTACTAGAGAAGGGATATCGGGTTATTGGTTTAAAGCGACGAACCAGTTTAATCTGTACAGACAGGATTGATTCTTTTTATGGCAATCCGCTTTTTTCTCTAGAATATTTTTCTTTGCATGACCCAACAACTCTTTATCGACTTTTGAAAGAGTATGAGCCAGAAGAGTTTTATAATCTTGCTGCTCAATCACATGTTCGAGTTTCTTTTGACGTTCCAGTTGAAACGGTAGATAGCATCGCGTTAGGGACATTAAGAATTCTTGAAGCAATTCGTAGTGTATGTCCTAATATTAAGGTATATCAAGCTTCTTCCTCTGAAATGTTCGGTGATAATCCTGAATCACCACAAAGCGAATCTACTGGACTAATGCCAGCGAGCCCGTACGCTTGTGCAAAAGTATTCGCTCATAATCTATGCAGAAATTATCGTGAATCTTATGACATGCATATTTCAAGTGGGATTTTGTTCAATCATGAATCCCCCCGTCGAGGTGAAACGTTTGTTACTAGAAAGATTACACTAGCAGCTGCAAGAATAAAGCTCGGCTTGCAAAAGAAATTATATCTAGGAAATTTAGAGGCAAAAAGAGACTGGGGTTATGCAAAAGACTATGTCGAGGCAATGTGGTTAATGCTACAGCAAGATGAGCCAGGAGACTATGTTATTGCGACCGGAAACACACATTCAGTAAAAGAGTGGTTGGAAGAAGTTTTTAAGATAGCTGGACTATCCGTAGAAGGTAACGTCGAAATTGATGAAAGGCTTTTTCGACCGCATGAAGTACCCCTATTATTAGGGGATCCCTCTGCTGCCACCACAGCGCTGAACTGGTCTGCAAAGACAGATTTTTCTACGTTGGCTGGAATAATGTACGCATCCGACTTTGGAAAAGCAAAAAAAGAATTAGCTGCTACAGGACGTGATTTAGAGCCTGAAGCATTTATTGAGGGCCAAAAGATGAGGTTTATAAAGTGACGACTATTACTCCGGATGAAGTTGTTTTTCCAACTGGAAAACCCCATGTTTCATATTCAGAGGTCAGATGCTGGAAGGAATGTCCATATCGCCATAAGCTTCTTTACATAGATAAAATCGGCGTTGACGAGCCTTCTCCATATCTTTCTTATGGCACCGCTCTACATGATGGAATAGAGAACTTTCTAAAAACCGGTACCATGGATATTGATACTGTTTTGAAAAATATTCGAGGAGAATGGTCCAAGCACGGATTTGATTCTGATGAATGGATTGCTGCCCAAGCTGCTCATCGTAAAAAAGAAGGGTGGAAGCCAAAGGCTCATGATTATCTTGACTCCTGGTTAGAGTGGGCGACAAATTCCCTAGAAGAGTTACCCATATTTTTGAAAGAAGAGTTTGGTGAGTATGAAGTAATATCTGCAGAAGAGCAACTTTATGAGTTCTTTCCTGGTTATGACATATTCTTTAAGGGCTTCATCGATGCTCTAATAAAAGTCAATCTTCGCGGAAAAGAGTACTTCTATGTCATAGACTGGAAAACAGCGGGTGATAAGGGTTGGTACGCTAGCAAGCGAAGAGATATTTTGACCTGGGCTCAAATCGCTTTATACAAGTCATTCTGGATGCACAAAAACAATTTAGGAACAAAAGAAGTTAAATGTGGTTTTGTTCTACTGAAGCGTGGAGGTAAACCAAGCCAGACATGTGAGCTTGTGAAAGTCTCTGTGGGTCCAAAGGCGGAAGAAAATGCATTGTCTATACTTCGCAGTATGATAAAAACTGTACGAAGAGGCATTTTCTTAAAAAATAGACAGTCCTGTCGGTTCTGTGAGTTTAAGAATACCACAGTCTGCCCAGGCTAGAACTATACAACTAAATATACGTTGTTAACGAATTTTATATGATTATCCAACAAATGGTGCATGGGGAGTTACATGAGCAAGTTTAAGGTATTGATGCTATCAGATCATGCTTTGAGTACATCTGGCGTAGGTTGTCAGTCCAGATTTTTGATCGATGGATTGATTAAGAAGGGCTGCTGGTCGTTTAGACAGTTTGGCGCAGCAATTAAGCATGATAATTACGATGTCGTAAAGGTGAGCGATGACTTTATCATTAAGCCTGTCGACGGCTTCGGCGACCCGGATACTCTTCGACTAGCTTTGGCTACAGAGAGGCCTGACCTCCTTTTTATCTTCACAGACCCCCGATTCTTTCAATGGTTATGGCCTATGGAAGATGAAATTCATCAGATATGTCCTATTGCATATTGGCACGTGTGGGATAACTTTCCTCGGCCTGAGTTTAACGATGCATATTATGAGTCAACTGACTTGGTGAATTGTCACTCTTATCCCACTTATGAGATTGTAAGTGAGAAATTTCCAGTGAGAACTAACTTCATTCCCCATGCTTTACCTGATGAATTATTTTATCCATTAAGTACTGAGCAAAAGAAAATGTGGAAGGAAAAGCTACTTGGGTACCATAACAGAGATGCATTTACACTTTTTTGGGTAAATAGAAATGCAAAAAGAAAGCGTCCAAGTGATGTGCTTTGGGCATTCAAATTATTTTTAGATAAAATTGAAAATCGTTCTGACGCGATTTTAATGATGCATACAGATCCCAAAGATATGGAAGGCCCTGACCTCATAACGACCGCTCAAATGTTGGGAATAAGTGATAGAGTTATTTTTTCACCAGAACGCGTGGACTTTGATAAAATGAATATTCTCCACAATATATCGGATGCATGCATTAATATTGCATTTGCTGAGGGCTTTGGTCTTGCAACTCTTGAATCAATGAAGGTTGGAAATCCTGTTATCGCCGGTAAAACTGGGGGATTAACACGACAAGTTATCGATCATAGAGACGGTACAGAGAATGGTGTCGCCCTTGATATCAAGATGAAAACTCTAGTTGGTTCGCAGAATGTGCCTTACATCTATGAGGATTACGTGTCAGTTGAAGATACAGCTGAAGCAATTTACAAATTGTATTCCATGGGCCCAATTGAGCGTGAGAAGCTTGGTAAAAAAGCAAGAGATTATGTTCAGGAAGAGTTCGCGATGCAAAAGACCATTGATTTATGGCATGAGTCGTTGTACAACTTGGTTCGACTTTGGAAATCAAACGAGAGGCTGGTACCTCGCTATGAAATCACGGAGTTTTAGATGAACGTTATTATAAGAGGCCCACTATTAAGTGTGACAGGATACGGCTGTCATGCAAGGCAGGTTTTTCAGTGGGCAAAATCAAAAGGCTGGAATGTTCAGGCTTCGATAGTACCTTGGGGAATGTGCACTTTTTGGATAGATAAAGATGCTGAAGATGGCTTAATTGGTGAGATTATGGAGGCCACTTCACCCTGGCCTCCCTCCATTAAGGCTGACTTATCATTACAAATTCAGCTACCAGATGAATGGGACACTAGCTTAGCTAAGGTCAATATTGGTGTAACTGCTGGGGTGGAGT
>Ga0080013_1006308_pt1 | contig 10616 bp, 14 predicted proteins | sample ETNvirenome_6_85_FD_69236 | JGI IMG/M metagenome (GOLD analysis project Ga0080013, IMG submission 69236) | Marine viral communities from the Pacific Ocean - ETNP_6_85 (SPADES assembly) (version 2) | ecosystem: Environmental > Aquatic > Marine > Oceanic | place: Pacific Ocean | collected 2013-06-19
TGAAGGATCGAAAGATGATCCAGAAGTTCCGGGCCGACCGAATGAAGAACCTCACCCCGGGGATGGGCGACAACTTCCCGATCAACTACGGCAAAGCGCGGGCCAGATACATGCCGGGTGAACCTGCCCGCCCGCCAGTCGATGACCTGGGCTTTTATAGTCGGGTAGCCGAAGTGGCGGCGGGCGACAAGATTCCCAACCGGGCAACCGGCGAGCAGATGCTGGCGACGATAGCCAAGCAACCCGGTGTGAAGAAGGAGGAGATTGCGTGGCTGGGGTTGGAGGATTTCCTGCGCGGCAAAGACCGGGTGACCAAGGACGAACTGGGCGAGTTCATCCGGGAGAACGATGTCCGGTTGGAGGAGACGGTGTTTGAAGGCGGCGACGAGTCATTCGCTATGCCGCTTGAAAGTGACACCCAATACGAGAACTACCAACTCCCCGGCGCAGAACCCGACAGCTACCGTGAGATGGTGTTGCGGTTGCCGACTGAACGGCAGAAGTCGCGGGTGGTTGAAGGCGATGATGGTCTTTTTTATATTGAACATTCTGACGGTTCTCGGTCATCGCATGGAATTGATTCCAGGCAGGCGGCAGAACGCGAGTTGACCGCTTACGTTGAACGAGAATCGACCGGGGAATATCACCGCAAAGACCCAAGCAACTACACCTCCTCCCACTGGAACGAACCCAACGTCCTGGCGCATGTCCGCTTCAACGACCGCACCGGGCCAAACGGAGAGAAGATTCTGTTTGTTGAGGAGGTTCAATCGGACTGGCATGCGGAAGGTCGCAGGAGCGGGTATGCGAGGCCAAAGATAACCGAGTTGCCGGACAGGTATATTGTTTACGAACGACTCGGGGCAGACGATCCGTTTAAAGAATCACACAAAAAACTTCTGGATCGTTGGGGTAGAGACGATCCTCGTTCCGAGACACAGTCGATTGAAAAACGCTGGGCAGTTGTTCTGAAAGACCAGTTTGACACTAATGCGGAATCAAAAAGTGAACTTCCTCCGTCCGTGGCTGCGGTTGGCAAGACTAAAGAAAGTGCGATTGCTAGTGCCATAGCGAAATACAACCGAGCCAGAGATGTTGATCAAACTGTCCCAGACGCACCGTTCAAGACTTCATGGCACGAATTGGCGATGAAGCGCATGTTGCGTCATGCCGCCGAGAACGGATACGAGAAACTCGCCTGGATCGACGGTGAGGAGACTGTCAAGCGATATGATCTGAGTACGAAGATTGATTATCTGTCGTATCGCAAAAGACCCGAAGGAGAATTTACGAAGCCGACATATCACATCCAAGCGTTGAAAGATGGGCAACAGGTTTTGAGTAAAAATGTACCGGAAGCGAATTTGCCCGGTGTGGTCGGGAAAGAGGTTGCCGAAAGAATCCTGAACGATGTGGGTGAGCAGGCGTATGACGGTAAAAGAAAAGTTCCTGACACCAAACAGTTAAGCGGACTAGACCTCAAAGTCGGCGGTGAGTGGGCATACAATCTGTACGACCGCATGATCCCGCAGTTCATGAAGAAGTACGGCAGGAAGTGGGGCGCGAAGGTCGAGGATGCGGAGATCAGCTTGAGCGATCCAGATGAACTGAAGATGACCGGGATTGAGGTTGAGCCAACTAACTTCAAAGCCATCGACATCACGCCTGCCATGACCGGCGATGTCATGGGCGGCCAGGTGAAGTTCATGCCGGGGGTCGAGAAGTTCGACACGGTCGAGCCTTCGATCATTTCCGAGTCGGTCAAGATCAAGCCAGGTGCGCTTGACGGTATTCGGTTCATGCCTGGGACGGCACCCCGGATTCCGCTCTCCCGGGTTGCCGAGTCTGATCCGTTCATCATGTTGTCAGACCGCATGGCCGACATGGTTTACGAGGTGCCGGGTTCCGGGGTGAAGATAGAACTGCATGGTGGCCCGGGGTTCTCCTATCGTCCCGGTGACGCGGTCTGGGCATCCACGCAGAACGCTGCCAAGAAGATCGGCAACTACGTTGAGCGCAGCGGCAAGAATCGTGCGCTCATCATGATTCAGCGCGATGACAATCACGCGAAGAATCCAAGCATGGGCCAGATTTTTGTCGAGGAGTTGAAGGCGCGTGAGAAGAACATCACCAAGGCCGACATGCGGAAGATGCTGCGAGCGGCGAGCAAGCGGGCCGGTCTGAAGAAATCGATCAAGAACCTGGAGGAGTTGGATAAAGTTTACACGTTCTGGGATTGGGATACCCGGGGAGATTTCTTTGGTCAGTTCGGGCTGGTGAACAGACCGCACTCGCCAATCGGTGACCCGAGGAAGCGTGGGTTCTTTGATTACCATCAGATCATCAAGGACACCACCGCCCCGGAGTTGGCCGACCTGCCGACCGGCGCGGTGGTTGGGGCGATTGAATTTGATGGTGGGAAAGTTTACAAGGCAAGCGAACTGGGAACGGTTCCGCACAGCAGTTACGACACCATGTTGAAAGGCCGGGGGTTGGGATTGTTCAAGAATCCGCCTCACATCAGCGACATCCTCGATGTCCCGGGGAGTCAGCGTTCGGTGTTTACGTTGTCGCGCCGATTCACTTCACCCAACCGGTTGAAGGAGGTGGCGCGGGCGCAAGCCGACAAGATCGTCAAGCTGCCTGCGAAGGAGAAGACCAAGCGCAAAGACCGGGCGATGGAGATACTTAAACAATTCAGCAAGCCATGAGAAAGAAAGGCGGCCAACGATTGATGGAGATGTCCCGGAGCAGGAAATCTCCTCCGGTGCTTACAGCAGCAACCCCCCCGGCTGCTGTAGAACCGACCCCACGCTACACCGACAGTGACCGGTTCGGGGAACCGATCATGCATGAGGTCGGGCCAATCGATGAGGAACTCCCATCGCCACCCCCGGCGCCCGCCAGGCGGGATCTGGTTGGTAAGATGTTTCCCCGGCTGAGCGCGGCGATGGATTTGTTCGGCAAGATCGACCTATCGCAGATCCGCCAGGCGCGGGGCGATGCCGGGAGAAAGAAGGTCGATGAGGCGGCTGCCGCGGCGCTGATGGACTCGGTTTTGCTGAATCAGTTGTCGGATTTGGAGAATCGCCTTTCGGTGGACGTTACCCCGAAAAACTTGCCCCAGATTAAGCGCAGGTTGGACAAACGACACCTGGGGGATGTACTCACACCCATCGACGAGAAAAGCGCCTCAGAAGCGATCCTCAAGCGGTTACAAGCCAATCGCACCAAATCGACTGATCCGGGGGTTCGGAAGGCTGAAAAGTTGGTTGAATTGGACATCCCGACCGACGAAGAGGCGATGGAGAGTGTGACTGGGGCGGTGGAGGCTGGTGCGCCGATCCTGGCGTTTAGTGATACCGAGTTGGAGGCGCTCCTGCCGAAGTTTGATTTGGAGATGCCGAGCGAGGCGAACATGTCGGCTATGCGGGATCTCGCCAAGGCGTATGAGGAGATCAGCGGGGAGGTCAGGACACCGCTACAGGTGTGGGTTTCGATGCACCACCCCGAGCTAGATCAGACGTTTTTTGATTGGGTAGCCGATGTCCCAGTCCCGGAGGAGTAAGAAGTCATGCCGAAAAAACTACACAACAAGCTAACCCGGGCAGCGAAGAAGCGGGGGTTAAGCGGTGAACGGGCCAAAAAATATATCTACGGGACATTGGGAAAGATCGATCAGAAGCGGACGAACCGGCGAACTGGTCGTCGGCGCAAGGCTGGTTGAGCTTGGATTCGACCTGTTCTGGCCGGTCAACGAGCAACCGCCGATTGACCTGATATCGGTCTGGAAAGACACGGTGGTCAACCGGGTTCAGATCAAGACGAAAAGCATCCCCCGCGAAAGTCAACTGAGCCAGGAGGTTCGGGTCGGTGGGACTGATGCAAAAAAATACGATTATCTAATTGCATATCTCGTCACCCAGACCGCATTCTACGTCGTGCCTGCAAAAAGAGTTTGTACCGGGAGCAGGAAAAACTTAATTTTTTATCCCAACGGCAAGACAAGTTGCGTTGAACAAGACCTCGAAGAGTACCGCGATGCGTGGCATCTCCTCCGATGAATCGGTGGGGTGGGGTGAATTTGGGGTGAGTTTGGGGTTTGGCGCGTCTGTTTCCTCAGTAAACCCGCGCTTTTTCTCGGACTGTAAATCCGCTGGCTTAGCCTTCGCAGGTTCGAATCCTGCTCCTACCACCATCCTCAATTTCCTAGCAAATTCTTCGTTTTTCCTCAGTAAACCGACCCATCCGGGCGGACGCTCCTCCGCATCGGTGTGGGACACCGTGGGACACTGTGGGACAGCAATTCCGGTGGGGTGGGGTGAATTTGGGGTGACTTTCAAAACAGCACGAAATCCGGTCTCAGAAAATAATTTCACTATTTTACATAAAACGTGTTGACAGGTGTACATACGGTCTGTATATACACCCGCAGCACTGATTGTGCGATTGAAAGAAAGCCAAAATGCAAACGATAACAACGAAATACCTCGGCGCGACCAACTTCAATGGTTCGCGGATAAAAGCCACAAACAGCAGCAAAGCGGCAAGCGTGACAATCGGTTACGATCATGCTTTGAACCTCGACGGCAACCATAAAAAAGCTGCCAAAAAACTAAAGACCAAACTCAACTGGCACGGCAAGCTGTACGGTGGACACACTGAACCGGGGATGGTTTGGGTTTTTGTGGATCGGGAGGTGACAGCATGATCCACATACCCGTCCCATCGAAGACCCGCATCAAGTCACGCATGGAAGCGACCCAGCGCGGATTCTCCATGCGCTTCAAGTGTCGCCCCGCTGGGTTGGACAAGTTCTTTTCCTCCCGCCAATCCGATAAGGACGAGGCGGCGGAGAACATCCGCCAGCAGATCGAGGATCTAAATGATCCTGCGAAAACGGCGCAGAAGACCGGAACCACCAGCAGGACGATCAATCGTCTCCACAACTACGGAGAGATATTCCAGCTATACCTGAAGTACGGCACCGACGGTGACAAGCAGAAGAAGTCGAGCATCCAGCATTGCCTCAAGATCATCAACGGCATCGGCCTGACCGAGGAGGATTTCCCGCATCAATCGACGAAAGACCTATGCGAGACTTGGCATGAGGAGTGTGTCGGCGCGGGGAAAGATGAGGAGGAGAAGTATGAAATCTCCCGCCTGATCCACAAGACGTTCAACCAGGCGTTGTACGGTGTGTTCAAGGAGGCGATGCTGAAGCATTACAATCTCGGCCCGGATTTCGATCTGCGGAAAGATCGGTCGAGGAACCTGCCGGGCCTGAAAGTGAAGCGATTCAAGATGAAGCGTTATGTGCGTCCGACCGATGACCGGCACATCCGCTGCGATCTCTACTACAACCTGACGCTGACGCTGAAGGACGACGAGGAGACTCGCCTCCTGACGCCGGTCGAGGCGCGGGATCTCGGGCTGGACGCTAAAGCGGAACACTGGGTGCCTACCCGGCGCGACTTCGGTTTCTACAAGATCATGAGGATCACCGGGCAGCGGAACATCGAGGTGACGCATCAGAAGCGTGAGAACGTGCAGGAGGACGGTTTCCTCAATGACCGCATTGTGAGTGGCAAAAACGAGGAGGCCAGGTTCATTCCGTTCCCCATCGGATTCACCGTGGAAGAGCGCCAGTTCCTGCTGAACCTCAACCCGGACGGCAAGTTTCTGCTGCCCGCAACCGACTGGGATCGGACTGACGGCTATTCGGAGCGATGCAATTCGCACTGTAAGAAGTTCGGTTTTAATGCCTACAACCTGCGGAAAGAGTTCGCCTGCGAACTACTCGACGCCGGGTTGCCGATTCAGGAGGTGGCGGATTACATGGGCAACTCGGTGGCGATTCTGGTTGCCCACTATGTCGCCCCGAAGAAAACACTGTTCCGACTTCCGAATAAACTGGGATGAATAAAAACGTGTACACAGATGTTGACACCAAGCAGTGTTCCACCTACTCGTTCGAGAGGAATCCTAGAACATGGCGAACCAACGAAATCCGAATAAGCGACTGTTGAACATATGGCGTTACGAGAAAGATATGAACGTGCTTCGGCAGGTAGCCAAAGACAACGAGATTACGATGACCGAATTGTTGGAAATTTTGATCGAGGACTTCCAGACCAAGCGCAAACCGGAACAGAGGCGATTTCTTCGCAACAAGCGGAAAGAATGACTTTTTGGGTAATTGTGTATATGTGCATAGACAGTTGTAAAAAAGTTCATCCGGGACAACGGATGTCCCACCTACCTGTTTAGGATGACTGCGATGGAAAAAACGAAATTGAACAAGCTGCTGATGGATTTAAATGCGAACCAAGCTCAGGCCGAGTTTGATCATCGTGAAGCGATGCGGAGGATCGACGGCAGAAGTCGGTGGATGGGTTATGTGATTGCGATCAATTGCGCTGCGCTGGTGGCGCTGGTGCTGAAGCTTTTCGTGGAATAATTTTTTTACCGAGGTGTACAGACACAACAACTGTTTAATTGGGTGTATATACAAATTAATACAAATTGAAGAATAACGAAAGAAAAAAATCATGTCATTACAAGCTATCAGAGTGGCATCGGGACAAGCTGAAACGGTTGGCGGAGTCCGCCCGGCGCACGATGACCTCGGTTCTAGAGGAACTGATCGAAAAAGCGAGGTGATCTATCCGGTGCCACTTTCAATTCGCATCATCCACACCATGTGGGTGGCCGGGACTATCGGGGTCATAATGATGCTGCTCTTCGGATGAACTATCTGAGCGCACAACAGGTCGCGGATCGGTTGTCGATCTCCTGCAAGACCGTCCGTCGATACATCAAGAAAGGCAGTTTGCCGTCCATCAAGATCGGCAAACTACGGCGGATCTCGGAAGCCGACCTGGAGGAGTTCATCGAGAAGCGCAAGTTTCGGGGTGAACTGGAGACTCTTTACTACAAGCAGCAATACGATCTCATTCGGGATGCCGCCCAGACTATTGCCCAGTGGCAATCCAAGCGGAAGAAGTTATGGATCGAGGAACATCAGGCGAACAACCCGGTGTTGTCGATGAGGCGAAAATAGATGTGGATACTTCCCAAACCAATCATCTCAGCTTTTGCGCCGGGTACGGAGGAATCGACTTGGCTCTCAAGTCGGTGGTGCCAGATGGCCGCACCATTGCTTATGTGGAGATCGAAGCCTTCGCCATCGCGAACCTGGTCGCAAAGATGGAAGCGGGAGAACTGGATCAAGCACCTGTGTGGTCGGACGTTAAGACTTTCCCAGCGGAAGACTTTTACGGATTGGTGGACATCATCTCTGGCGGCTACCCGTGCCAACCGTTCAGTGCCGCAGGAAAACGAAACCCCAAAGACCCAAGAAGACTTTGGCCATATATTCGACGAGCAATTCAATCTATTCGCCCAGCCCGGGTGTTTCTGGAAAACGTCGAAGGACACATCTCGCTTGGGCTCTCCACGGTCATCAGCGATTTGGACGAAGATGGTTATCGAGCAACGTGGGGAATATTTAGTGCGGCGGAATGCGGCGCGTCACACCAGCGAAAGCGAGTCTTTATTATGGCCAACTCCCGATGCGTCAGTGGAGAAGTTTCGGTTGGGTGGAAACAGTCAGCAAAGTCGATCACTGGAAGCGATGGGGAGGCGCGGCGAACTTTCCCCGCAAGACCCGGTCAACCGCAATTCGATTGGGAAGAACCCCGGACGATTGTCCCCGAATTGGACGGAGCAACTGATGGGAGTGCCAGTGGGGTGGACGCAACTACCCATCGAGTGGACAGACTTCGACTCCTCGGAAACGGAGTTGTCCCGGCAACCGCAGCAAAAGCATGGACAGTCTTGAGCGGCAGATTTGAATGAACAGCAGAGACAAAGGCGCGAGAGGCGAGAGGATGTGGCGAGATCAATTGAGAGAAGCGGGGTTCGGTGAGGACACCTATCGCACGGCGCAGCATGTCGGCAACTGTCCTGACGGCAGCCCGGATGTCATGTGTCCGAGCCTACCGAGCCTCCATCATGAGGTGAAGTTCGTGGAAAAGCTGAACGTGCAGAACGCGATGAACCAGGCAGTGAGCGATGCCAAGCCGGGACAGATCCCGGTGGTGGCGCACAAGCGAAAGAACTGCGAGTGGCAGGTGACTGTCCGGGCATCGGATTGGTTCAAGATTTTACGAGAAACGGATTTGGTATGTGGGCAGTAACGGTTCGCATACCAGCCCGGAGGTTTTGGGCTTTCTCCTCCGGGCGAACTTTTGCGGTAGTACCGCAAAGAGAAAGAAACGAAATATGATAATACAAGAAACGAGTGGGGGCGAGTTACCCCCGAAGAAACCGCAGAACGCGGTGTGTGTAGCGGTGATCGATGTGGGCGAGTCCTACGGAATCGAGCCAAACACATCACCAACAGATGGGCCGCTTGGGGTGCGTTTAGTCCCGGCACACCCAAAGGCGAAGTTCCAAGACAAAAAACAGAAGATTCGGTTTGTGTTCGAGTCGGAGGAACTAACATTGGACAAACGTCCGTTTCGGTTGACGTTCCAAGCCAATGCCACAATGAGCGCCAAAGGCGACCTCAGACCGTTTTTAGATAGCTGGGGGGTCGAACTAGTCAGAACCTCAGCCGGGATCGATTTGGAGGCATCCTGCGTTGGCAAGTCGGGGAAGTTGAACGTTATTCATGATGATAAAGGCGAGTCCACTTGGGCGAACATATCAACCGTAATGCCCACTGAGGTGAAACTCAAACCGAGCGGCGAATTTAACCGGGAGGACTACATGAAATACTGCTTGGATCGATACACAGAAAAGCAAAATAAAAACAAGCGACATGGTTAAAAAGAAAAAAAAAGCAATCCCCGCATGCACAATTTGTAGTGCGGAAATGGACGAAAAGCACCTCAAGCGCGGATTGAACATCTGTATCTGGTGCGACAAAAGACACGGGCCATTCCAGTGGAAACGGGCAGTAGCATGATCATCCCGGAACCCAAGCGCATCGCTCCCACCGGTCAGCATTGGTATACGCTGGCTGGTGAGGCGTGCCATTACCAGGAGAGCGGCAAGCCAACCACGCTGAGAGAAGCGCGGAAACAGAACTTGGTGCCATCGGTAAGCGGGGTTCTGGGCATGATCGAAAAGCCGCACCTGACCAAGTGGAAGTGCGACGAGATGATCCGCAAATGCCTGTCGAACCCGCATATCAACGGGGAACCGGAGCGGGAATATATCGACCGCATCCACGGTTATTCGAACATCGACAAGCACAGCATCCTGGACTTCGGCAACCGTGTCCATAAAGCCATCGAACAGTTCAACCTTTGCACATTCGACGATTCGGATGACCCAGAAATCTGGCCTTGGTTGGAGACCTACGTCCGGTGGACGCACCAGCGATTGGTGCGGGTGATATCAGTCGAGAAGACGGTTGCGAGTAAGCGGTGGGGGTTTGGCGGCACGATTGACCTGGTGGCCGAGGTGCGTGGGATTCGTGGGCCGGTGATCATTGACTACAAGACTCAAGCCTATTCAGGAAACAAGCCGAAGTTCCACGATGAGTACGTTTACCAGCTTGCCGCTTATCGGAAAACGATGAGACCGAATCCGCTGTGCATAAGCCTGGTGATAAGTCGGGACACTCCCATGCCGGTGGTCGAAAAGATCTGGACATCGAAAGAGTTACGGCGCGGCTGGCGAGTGTTCAAGGCTGCCAACAAGTTATGGCAGGAAACCCGAAAGTATGAGCCTGCAAAAGCAAGCGATTAGCGAGGAGGAAGCCAAGGCGATGGGCGGCGTGCCGTTCAGTCACCCATGCCGCCTGGATTCGGAGGCGTGGATCATCGAGAACATGATCCAAGACTTTGACCGCGCCGGGTGGAGGTATGCGTTGGTTCGTACCGTGTACAAGTCCCACTCGACTCACAAAGTCACCGGGGAACGGCAAGACTGGTCGAAGCCAGCGTTGGAGTTATGGAAATTAAGCTGACCCAATGGCCCGAAGAGCCGCCCGTGTCAACGCGCCGATTAAGACTCCTGGCCGAGGCGGCAAGCGAGTTTTGGGGGTTGTCGGTTCCCGAGCTTCTCGAAAAGAAGCGAACCAACAGGCTGGTCTGGCCGAGGAGCATCTGCATGTGGCTGGCAAGAGACGTAGGTTACACCTACCAAACCATCGGAGATTGGTGGGATCGAGACCACGGCACAGTGTGGCACGCCGAGCAACTGGTGAACGACCTGCGAGAGGCGAAACCAAGCTACGAAAAGCAGTTCAGAAGCTTTGTATTATTTTATAAAAATTACACCCACCGTGTAGAAAAAAAATAAAACTACATTCAGTACTCATTGAAGATAAACAGTTTAGATGCATTTAGAACGCTTTAATACCGTATATACGGTAATACGATATACCGTAAGAGATATATATATATCTTATATCTCCTACGGTAAGACGAGTATACGATAATACGATAGGCGTCCAACTCCATGAAGATTTTATCCTCCTCAGAAGCGTTTGCCTACAAGCAACAACTGGCCGTGATCCGCGATCAGATGCGGCTCATCGAGGAGCGGGGCGTTTACGATATCGCCGGGAACATCGTCAAGCCGTCCGACCGGAAAGAGTA
>Ga0080013_1006309_pt1 | contig 10615 bp, 10 predicted proteins | sample ETNvirenome_6_85_FD_69236 | JGI IMG/M metagenome (GOLD analysis project Ga0080013, IMG submission 69236) | Marine viral communities from the Pacific Ocean - ETNP_6_85 (SPADES assembly) (version 2) | ecosystem: Environmental > Aquatic > Marine > Oceanic | place: Pacific Ocean | collected 2013-06-19
CCGGACTTGAGAACAATTTCGAGGTCTTGTCCTGCTACGTTAATGATAGTTGCTGTTGGTGAAGTCATAATATTATTCTCTTCTTATAGTATTTAGAGGGATACCCCTTAGAAAAAGATAGAATTATATTAATTATGTTGCGTCCGGTGTAGAAGACGTGGGGTACATGGTTTGAACTTCTGTGCCAGAGGGATTGAGATTCGCTTGGTTTAAAGTACCCCCAGGCTGAATCTTAAAATCATATTTCAAATCTACAATATCCCCATTAGACTGTATTTGGTATTGTCTAGTAGGCATATACGTCTCTACTTCAAAAGTAATTGTTTTTCTTATTACTCGGTCTTCTCTATCGGGTGCATCTAAAACAGAATTGTCAGAGACGGCTGTGATGAACGCACAGGCATTCGTCATAAAATCGGTCTCAACCCTAAGATGAGGACGGAATAACTGCATTACATACTCCAGCAACTGATTCATATCCTCTACGTACCGTGACCATAAGTTTAATTGGTACGATATTTTTACAGCTTTAGGGGCTAATGAAGCTACTCGAGTATGTCTTCGGGTTTCTTTATTTTGTACCGTCCAATACTCGATATCAAAATCAGGACGTCTGCGTTCTTCGTCTTCCGCGCTATCACTAATTGCTAACGTCATTAAAGGTAATGTAAGATTACGTGCTTTAAATAGCATCGCAATAGCTCGTTCGTAGTTAGCATAAAAACACGGAACCTGAGCAATCTTGTTGTCTTCTCCTAAAATCTGTCCTGTGCTTAGAAGACCTAGTAATTCTTTGGAAGTAGCTCTGTAAAATTCTAAGCTTCTAAAATTTTTATTTTCTCTTTCAAATATTTGTTTCTTAATCGTAAATCTATTAGATATCCTTTTTCCGTTATACTTAATAGACTTAGTTCCATCCGGCACATTGTGTGGATAGTTAGGAAACGGGGTACCTGATACAAGAACCATTAGTAAGTTGTAAAGGCGGCTGGCTCTTCAATTTCTTGAAGCAATTGTTCTTCGAGTAGTTGCATTTCCCGCTCAGACTCTTGAATTAACTGTTGTCCATTTAACCGAGCTCCTCCTTGAGGAGAAGGTAAATCTGCATACTTACCTCGAATCCCTCCTAGAATTCCTTTTGCGATAGCTAATGCATATCTTTGAATCCACGATAAGAAATAGTGATGTAGAGTTTCGGAGTTAAGAGCTTTATACTCAATAACTACATCCTGTGCATCCCCATCCATCGGAGTAGGATAAACCATAAGATATTTATTATTTACTATTTGCATGGAACCATCGCGCCCTAGAATCTTACGTATTTGTTTAAGATGCATTTTCATTAATAGGAAATCTCCTACAGAGAAATCTTGAAAGAGAAAATTATCTTGGAAATACTTAATAAAGAAATCCATTTCTAAAGACTGTCCTGCTAAGGGAATACTAAGTAAAGTTTTCTTATATGCAGCATACCTAAAATTATTAATCATAAACGAAGGTAGCTCGTACATGTTAATATTCGCAGACGTGGAGAAAGATGCTAGTTGTGTACACCAATCAGGTGCATGGTAATCTAGCTTACTAATTGCTTCGTCTATAGCCGTTAGTATCTGAAAGTCTGAGAGCTCTACTCGGACTATGGGAGCGCCTAGTCGAGCTTGAACAAAATCTTTAATGATTGTGTAAAAACGATTAAACTCCACAGTATCGCTAAAATACCTGCGGTTAATAGAATCATAAGGGATATCGCCTGAAGGGGCTACAAAATTATCGGAATTGGCTCCGGCTCCTTCTCTTACCGCATTAAACGGACCCCACACGAAAGTTGGTTTTCCTGGAAACTGTGACATTATATTATTATATATGGAAGAAGCCCAGCCAAAAACAGCTGGGCTTCTTTTATTAATTCACTAATAAGTATTAGTAAGCAGTGTTTGATGTACCGCCGCCAGCTTTCTGGAACGGAGTCAACAAGTAACGGCTATCAGCACCTACAATACGGATGATACGATAGAAACGTGACGCTGGATTAATTTGAGTAGTCGCATAACGAGTAATCAAACCTTTCCTTGGTTGGAACGTTTCTGGGTCCGTGATTGTTGGTAGCATTTGGAGCGGAATGTACGGTGAGTACACGAATCCGGCATCCATCGGTGAAGAACCTTTGTAACCTACCAATAGCTCATCTTCAGGGTAGAGAGGGTCGACATAAACGTCGTATTGACCCATCCACTTACCTTTGTATTCAATAGTGGCACCAAGCGCACCTGCTTGGTCTTGACCTACACCACCTTCTAGCTTAGCAGCTGACTGAAGCATTGCAGCCACCAATGGTGAACATACAATCCAGTTAGCAGCACCACGTAGAGTCGTGCGGTAAATATCTTGCGAAGCAAAGTTAACTACGGCAACGAGGTTGGCGTAGACTTCACCTACGTGACGAGGAGCAAGCCCGAGAGCAGTTGTTCCGAAATCAACGAAGAAGACGTTTGAACCGTGAGTTTCTATTGGCATAACAGTGCTTCCACCAGTGTTAGAGCCTGGTTGACCAGGAACACCAGCATCACCATTTCTACCAAACGGTTGTGTGAAATCGAAGGCGCCTTGAGCACCACCTTCTAGGCTGTCACCGAAGCTGTTTGAATTTCCTTGGTTCCAGTTTTCACGTCCGAAAGTCGGGTTACCACCTACATTTGAAGGCATATCATATGCCAACGAACGGATTGATTCAACCAATTCACGGTCAATTTCCAAAGCTACTTCTTTAGAAAGAAGCTCAGTCAATTCACGCTCTAGGTCCAAGTTGTGATAAGCACGAAGGTCTTGTGAAGCTTCCAACGTCCATAGGGCGCGGAACTTACGAGTACGTGCAGTTACAGCTTGTTGTTCGATTGTGAAGTTAACTTCAGGAATACCAGAGCCTGCTAAACGCTCACCAGCTGATACAAAGTATTGAGCAGCGAGAAGGTCTTCATTCGGGAAAGCAGCAATCTTACCACCAGCAGTACCAGAACCCATAGTTGTCACAGCAGACAAACCAAGCTCTCCGCCACCTGTTGCAGAGGCGTATGCGAAGTTACCTGAAGCTACTTGACCAGGTGTAGAATCCAGTGAACCGATGTTGTTCTGTGTAGTAGCAATGTTACCACCATACACCATACGGTACTTGGAGTAAACCACTTCACCACGAGCAGAACCATCTTGCCCTATACCCGCACGGTTGTAACCTAGATAGAAAATCTGGGAAACAGGACCTTGCATAGGCTGTACACCACAAATCTTGTTTGCGATTAGTTCCGGGAATACCCGGCGAACGAGAGGAAATGCGAACTTTTGGAAAGTACCGAGGTTACCCACGGTAGTTGCTTCTTCAAGTGTACCATGGTCAGAGGCGTTCTCAGTAAGAATGCTCTTTGCTTGGTTCTCCAAAAGCACGGCAGTCATTTGACGAGTAGACTCATCATTGATACCTTCCAGAATTGGCTCCCACTTCTCACAAAGGGACGTTGCTAATTTTTCGTTTAACATAATATTAATTAATTACCTTATTGTGGCTAAGGTTAAGCACGTCTTCCGTTAAGAAGATGTTATTAGCCGCTTCCGGAGAAGGACGACTCGAATCAGTTTCATTTGTAATCACAACTGCACTCTCAGAAGATTTAAACGGAAGTTTATTACTTTCTGTTAATGACTTGTTGCTTTCATTCAAACTCTCTACTTTACTAGAAAGTATTGAGTTTTCATGTAGAGAGTTAGTTAGCTTAAAGTTTAAAGCTTCAACACTCTCTTTGAGTTCCGCAATTTCAGTTTCTTGCTTAGCTACTGCTGAATCGACATCTTCTGCCTCTACTTCAGCCGCAACCATTGCGCGGATGTTTTCGTACATACGGAAACCACGAAGGACATTATCGTCAGCTTCGAGTTCCTGTTTGGCGACTTCTTTAAGTTGCTCTACTTTAGAGCGCAAGAAGCCACTTACTTTGGCTTCCATAAGCTTGACCTCTTCTGCCACACGGTCGTCTACCGCACTCTCGACAAGACTTAATACTTCTTGGAGACCGGTTTCAGATAGACCATCTGGTAGTAGTTCGGCGATTTGTTCGATTCTTTTATTCATGGGAATTTTTCCTACTGTTTATATCTACTAGGTTTACGAAAAAAATGAAGTATTTTTTTACTTCAAAACTTGCTTTAAAGCTGTTAAATAAATTCTTTCTGCTTCTAGATTGTTGTGGAGTGCATCCATAGAGCGTTGATTCTCCATTAGATTCTTATGTTCCACGAGGGAAGGGAAGGCATTTTGACATGATGGGTCGGCTACCATGTCCCAAGTAATCATACGTAGATTGTCTTGAACCATGTAGGCATCTTCCTTCATATCATGTTCTACGCTACCTGTAGCGCGAGAAGAGATACCTATACGAACACCAGCCTTTACTAACTCTTGTAGTATACGTCCTGATGGTGTGTCGAGGAATTCCGCTTCACCAATTAAAGATTTACCTTCCATCTTTAAATCGGTTATAATATGAGACACGTTTGAAAGATGAACTACTTCATCATTCGGGTGGTCTAGTTCGCCGCATAAACGGCGCTCACTTAAAAGGGGTTGGAGCTTTTGCACTTCTCGCTCCAACAATTGTGTAGGGTAAATCCGACCATTACCGTTTTTACGCTCGGCTTCACTAAAAATACCACGCACTTTCATACTTTTATTCTTTCCTTTAGCCTCGCTAAGGATTTGTAGTGGTTGGAATTCGTTAAAGTCGCGTAGTAACATTAGGCTTTTAAGTACGCCAGAAAATCAGAGCTGGCTTTTTTATTTTTTATTTTCTCCCTTTTCTTCGGAGCTTTTTTAGTGATATTAGTATTTCCTGGTACTGTGGCTTTCTTAGGGTCTAAACCTTGCTGTCCACCAGCAAAATTAACCCCTAGGTTTCCAACAGTAGTAGCCTCTTGAATTTTTTGAATGATTCGCAAAGCTTCGTTTAAAGTATCTACTTCTTGAGGGCTTACTGAGACTTCAGTAGCTTTTTGAGATTCAACTATTGTCTCTTCCTTCAGTTCTTGAACTTCCACGCCAGGAATATTTTTTAAAAAGGCATGTCTTTGTTTATCAGACATTTCCATTAATTTGTCTTCAGGGTTCATCGCAGGCATATGGGCTTGATGACCTGTGTTAGGGTCATACGGATTCTTAGTGGAGTCTGTAAGAGCTCCACCAAGAATCTCGTCAGCCATTTGCGCGTAAGATTTAGACATTTACTTTTTCTCGAAGTCTTTGCGACCTGGGTGAGTTTTAGATTTATCACCTTTACGTTGGTCTGTAGTGAAGTCTGGCTTATCGCCTTTCTTAGACTTGACATTAGACTCATCACCTTTACGTTCGCCAGTTTCGTAATCACCTTCGTCATCCTTGTCTTTGCCTTTACCCTTGTCGCCTTTACGAGCGTCAGTAGTGTAGTCAGGCTTGTCCTCAGGCTTGTCTTTAGACTTATCACCTTTTTTCTTACCTTCATCAAGCTTCACGTATACTTTACCATCCATTTCATAAATGTCACCTAAAGAAAACTCACTGTCTTCGAAAGTAACGTCACTAATGAAAAGGTCAGCATGGGACTCATCTAGTTGGGCAGTCGTTTCGCTGTCTAGCTCTTCAGCAACAACAAACAAATCACCTTCAATCTCAAAGACTTCGTCGCTCATTGCAAAAACAGAGCTATCCCATTCGTAAAGAGCAGGAGCGTCTTGTTGTACGTACTCGTTAGTATCTACTTCTTCAGCCGGAGCTGCGATTTCTTCTTGTGTTTCCTGGATGGCGTAACCCAGAGACTCCAGAAGAGCATTGCGCTTAGCATCCGAAAGAGTGGCTTGACCGCAGGTATTGTTTTCGTTTAAAATATATTTCATAGTACAAAAAGGGGTTATGTGTATTTCCCTACATTATATCTAGTTAGGTTAGAAATTAAGAGAGGTTATTTTTCCCTAACAGTTCTTCAATCTTTTTAATGCGGACATCTTGTTCTTCGTCTCGCGCATCAATATCAGCTTGAGAAACGGTGTTATGTATCTCGGTAAACTTCTTCATCCAAGTTCTACCTCGTTTGGTTATAAACGGAAACAGCACGAAAATTAAAAGATACCACCAACCTATCTCATGAATAAAACTTGTAGCTTCATGAAGAGTAGAGGCTGTGGTTCCCGGAGCGGGAATACCTGCTTGTGCAGCCGCTAAAGCTACAGTTGTATCGACCTGCTCATTAGGGAAAGCCATTTGTGCGGCTGTAACTCCTCCTGCACCACCAATAGCTGCTCCTCCTGGTCCAGCAACGGCGGCTCCAATAGCTGCACCGGTCGCTCCACCTGCAATGGGTGCTAAGGTGGAACAACCGGTTAAAATTACTAATAGCAGTAGTTCTGCTATTCGCTTCATCTTACTCTTCCGTAGGGACTTCTGCTTCTTCGTCAGAACCACTTACGTATTCAACAGCATCTGTAAGTACTTCTTGTGTTGCGTCTACAGCGCTATTCAGCGCCGAGCAAGACAAAAGAAATACTCCAGCGAGAGCACCCAAAACAAACATAAAAAGAGATTTCCAGTTAGCGAGAATTAGGGCATTGATGTTATCTAAAATGTTTTTCCACATAGTATCATTATATAGGATAAACAAAAATAATTAAAATATTATTTCTATTATTCTTGGGGGGTGGTGAAGGTAATGGAGTTATTAACAGGTTCGATATACCCTCTAATCTGAAGTGTGCCTTGCTCATTCCCATGCGACGAAGTTCTTTTTGCTCGGAAATTAGAAGTGTTTGTTCCTGGACTATTCAATGCAAGTATAGCCATTCCACTATCCGTGTCATCTATACCGTCTTCGTCTTGACCTCTTGCTGCGGCTAATATGTACTCGCCTTGACTTCCCTGCACCATAAGCTCAGGAGTACTATTGTCTATGTCGCCTAAAATAGAGCCCCACAAAATAACGTGTGTTGCGGTATCAGGAATATATCCGTCCTGGACTGGATAATAAGAAACGTAGGACGTGCTTAAGTTACTAGTTACACTTTTGGCTTCGGTTGTTACTATTCTGCTTCCGTTAATATTAGAGAACGCGGTTTCTAATTGAGATTTTAAATCGTCTATCTGTGCTTGGAGATTTACAACTCCCGCAGTTCTATTAACTTCTTCCGTGAAACGAGTCTCTTGGTAAGATGCAGTAACTACCGGGTTAGCTACACTTGGATTAACAGAAGCCGCTAATGATTGACGTTCGTTTAAAGTTAGTTCCGCTGTCCGGAAGAATGGGCGAATGTCGTATAGCCAGTTCTGAGGGATTGGGTTATTGACAGTGAAAGTGTCGTTAACAAAAACGTAGGCTATTGGTAGAAAGAAAGAAGCGTTGCGTTGGCTCTGTGCCCACTCTGTTAGGCTGTCACGGATATCATCTCTAGAAAAACAGATATTTACAACATCGTCCGGTAGAGGGTAAGTTCCTACGCGAGGGTCATTCGTAAGAGTTCCGTCTGGGGCTTTAGCGGTTAGGTTCATCTCGTCTTGAGGTTGTCCAATGGTTTGAAATCTTTCTCCTATTGTTACTCCTATTTCGCGAGCTTCATTTGTACCTATCAACCCAGCACCTTTTACAACCGCTAACTTTGCTTGCCCGTTACCGATAGCGACATTCAATTCATCTGCATTTCCCGGAATGAATGGGTCATCTTGAGCACCATTTACAGTAGTAATTCCTACAAGGTCAATTCGACCTTGAGGAGCAAAAGTAACATCACCTACTTCTACCGATTGGAAATCAGCTGTGTTAAATCCGTCGATACTGATATTTCCTCCTGGGAAATTAAATACGGCGGTGCGTCCTACGGAATATGCAGGGTTTTGGTCTCTATCAGGAGGATTTCCTGTATTGTAGTTTCCAGGTTCTCCGTCTACTCCAACTACTGTTGGGGGATTATCTATTTCTTGAGTGCCATTATAAACACTTTCCAAAGTGGAACCCGTTACCCCATCACCATTAGAGCTTCTCTGTACACGTCCAATAAAAGTTCCTGGGTTAACCGAGATTGTACCTGGAATAGCATTATCAATATAAGGCTTAAGTTCTAGTATACCATTACGGTTTACAGTTACCCCTACGTCAGCTTGTTGCAATTCATCAATTTGCGTTTGAAGACGTTTATCGTTTTTTAACAGGTCTTCAATAGGTAAATTATCAACCTTAAAATAATAAGGGTCTGATGGTAAATAAAATCTTATATCTTCTGAGATACGTGCCATTATAGTAATCTATCCATGTCGAATAAGTTGAGAGAGCGAACTCCTACTCCGTAAGTGTATGTAGACCCTGCGTCTCGTCCCTCTCCTCCCGATGCTCCGGATTGATGGGACCTGTAAATGGAGACTCCATTAACTTTATCTTCAGACAAATGTTTTGCGTTCTGCCAAGTATTCGAAGCTGTTTGGTCAAACCAGTTCCTCATATATCCTTGCCACTCCATATTAATAGGAGGTAAAGGGAATTCCGGTTCAGCCGTCGTATATATCCAACTCTTATCTGGGTCTCCAGTATAAGCGCCAGAATCTTGGTTAGTGCCTGATACTACGTTATAGGAACTAAACCCTCCTAGACGGCTTTGCATCGTCGCCACTCCTTGATTATACACATTACTTGGGTGTCCCCACCCAAACACACGTACAGCCGCGGAGGTCTGGTATATACCTTGAATGTAATCTGAGTCAGTACCTACTTTTCTTAATGCGTCTGAGTTGGCTAATGTTTTGACGTTCTGCGTCCAATGAGTATAACCCTGTCCGTTTATTTGGTCGACGAAAGAGCCTCCTAGGTCAGCTGTTCCTTTGTAAGAGCCGTCCCCTGCGAAGTTTTGAATGGTTCCGCTTAAAGTACTTACGTCGTAATAACTCTTCAAATCACCTCGCGTAGAAAGCATTAACCTGTATACTCCCGCGTTATTGAAAGAGTTACCTAAAGACCCGTAAGTTGTTCTACGTCCCCCTATACCGTAATAATCTAAAGATACACCATTCCACCACTTACCAAAAGGTCCATGGTAGTTGGCTCCGCCTATTACAGGGCTCGAATTACTATCACCTAAACAGAATATTTCAGGGTCACCATTATTAATTAAACAGTTAGCTGCGTGTATTCTGGACGTATCAGCTATGTTCCACATATGAATACGACTTCCCATACAAGCTGGGTCGCCTTGTATAGAGCCGGTTTCAGCAGTACCATCTTGTCTCCAGCCATATGTGCCTAACCTAAACCCATCTTCCCTCTCATCACCTACACAAGCAGGTGAACCTGGGTTTATAGTATTTTGCCAAATATTTAAAGCTCCTGGATTTCTATTTCCAAACCCTACGGGAGAATAAAGATTCCCTTGAGGTGCGTTTGTGTTTCTGTCACCTACTTGGTTAGTACTAGAGTCGTCATGAAGACGTCCTTTTGTGTAGTTAAGTTGGAATTCACCCGTATAACCACCTCCAGTGTTTCCGGTACCTATACCTGTAGGTTCTCCAGCCTCTGCAGCCTCTGGGATTGACGTGGCATCAAATGGTGGTGGGACGGTTGTCTCTTCGTCGCCGGTATTACCTCCAGAGTCTGTACCTTTCTCACAACCTGTTCCATATAAATTATAATGCGAACCTGATACATGTTTTGGTAAGGTGAAGTGGTGCCAGTTCACCAAGTTTGCATCAATATAACTATCCCCTACGGCGCGGACACACATACCTCCGGTAGTAGCAGCGTCATGCTCCCCGGTCGGAAGAATATAATTAGTAAAAGGGTTAAGCGCATTTAGACTTGTAGTAAGTTTTACCGACTCGCCCGAATCTACTCCCATAACCCCACTTGTAAATGCGTTAGGATAAAATTTAACGTGACCTCCAGAAGTACACATTACAAATTGGTTGTTAGCGTCTTCAAGGTAAGTACTAGCATAATCAGTCGCAAGAACATCTACGGAGTCCACGGCGATAGTACCAGCTGCATTACCAATAGCCTTGCCTCCCAATCCATAAAATTGGATTCCTGAATTCTTATTCGCCACCATACAAGCCCGCGTAGAATGTGCATGAACCATAGTATGGTTAGATGATGACTGGAGGTTATTTGAGTTGTTGAGAAGTGTATATCCCGAAACATCTAGAATATTGTCTGTGCCTTCCAAAGTCGGTGGCTTCACTAATAGCTGGGAACTATCCTCTACTAAGAAAGGTACTCCAAATCGAGCTGATTTAGTAGGTCCTGTAAGTTCAACGACAGCATTGTCAGTAGCCATAACCCCGTTACTAATCCAACTCCTAAACTGTTGCGCGACAGTAGTTACTGGATAATAGTTATGAGTTGTTGTGCATCCTGATGTTCCTCGGAATGCAATGGTCGAGCCTTGAGAGGCTATACCTACACGTCCTTTACCTGCATCTATAGAATCTACTGTGTATACAGAGTTAACTATCTCGGCAGTGGAGTTATGTGTAGCGATTATACCTGGCTTGTTTTGTAAACGGTAGGGAGTCGCTCCAAAGTGTGTACTAGGCATCGCTACAACATCAGTCCCGTAATTGTAACTGCTG
>Ga0080013_1006310_pt1 | contig 10609 bp, 13 predicted proteins | sample ETNvirenome_6_85_FD_69236 | JGI IMG/M metagenome (GOLD analysis project Ga0080013, IMG submission 69236) | Marine viral communities from the Pacific Ocean - ETNP_6_85 (SPADES assembly) (version 2) | ecosystem: Environmental > Aquatic > Marine > Oceanic | place: Pacific Ocean | collected 2013-06-19
TTTGTTTTATTATTTGTTTGTTTTATTTTTTTTTTTTTTTAATTTTTTTTTAATTGGGAGGGGGGTGCGAAATTAGAACAATTTGAGGGGTGTGATGCAGTTATAATGGGAGATATACATCATAGACAAAATTTTATCCATAAAGGGATTAATATTGCTTATTGTGGTAGTTTTATACAACAAGATTTTGGTGAGCGTGTGGCGGAGCATGGGTATCTTATATGGGATATGGAACATTTAGACTATACTTCTCACGATATTGATACAGATTATGGGTATTATGTTTTTAAAATAAATTCTTTAGAGGATTTAGATAAAGGTAAAGAATACTTAACTAATGCATAATGAAGATTGAGAAGAAGTTAAAAGATGAAATTAAACAATTTTGTGGTCTTAATGAAATAGAAGATATTGATAAATTTATTTTAGATACTTTACAAATAGGATTTAATGTTGAAAAATATGGTAATGCTCCTTGGCAACAAGAAGTAGAAAAAATTGTAGAGAAAGAGGTAATAAAAGAAGTACCAGTAGAAAAAATTGTAGAGAAAGAAGTGATCAAAGAAGTAACTATAGAGAAAGAAGTTTTTATTACGGATGATGAGGAAGTAGAGAAGTTAGGAAAAGAAGTAAATACTCTACGCGATGAGATAAGAAATAAAGAAACGGATATTTTTAATAACGCCAAAAATATGAAACTTTTAAATAATGAGATAGAAAGTAAAAAGGAGGAAATTATAAATTTAAGTGCTAAGTTTCACAAACTCAATGAGGACTATGAAACCATTAAAAAAGAAAGAGGAGATATGGATATATATGGGGATGGAAAAGGAGGATTCTGGGGATCTAATTTAAAAGATAAAAAATAATAAAAGATGGAAAACCAAATTGATGTGGCAAGAACTAAAAAAATAATAAATGTACCCACACATAGTAATATTAGGGTAGATTGGCAAGATTATCCTGAAAATAGAACATTAGAAACTATTAATAGGGTAAAAACCTATTTTTCGGATAAATATGGAATCAACAAAACCTCAATTAAGATAAATTTTATCCCTATTTTAAAAAATAGTGCTGGAAAAGTAGTAGATATCACTGACGGACTGATTGATAACATTATGGACAGTTCCTACCAAAGAGGACTTTTCACGCAGTGGGTTAAATTAAATGGTATTGATGTAGATTTTGATAGATTATGTAGATTAGATGATAAAGTTAATGATGTATTAGTTAATTTAGGTGAAGAAGATATTAGATATAGAAGATGGAGTATAAATAAGTTATGGATTGATAATTTCCTTTCATTTGGTGGTGATAATAGTATTGATTATAATAATTTAAAAGGGTTGACCGTTGTTACTTCATTACCTGCTAATCAAGGGGGAAAAACTATTTTTAGTATAGATTCATTATTATTTCTCTTTTTTGGTAAAACCACTAAAACTGATACTGCAGGTGAAATATTTAATACATTCACAAATAAAGATGAAGTAACGGTAGGTGGAGAAATAAATATTGATGGTGAAGAATATATTATAGAAAGAAAATTATTTAGAAAAAAATCAAAATCTAATATATTTAAAACATCTTCTGAATTAAATTTTTATAAAATTTTATCTGATGGATCACATGAAAATTTAGAAGGTGAACAACGTAGAGAAACAGATAGATTAATATCCGACACCATTGGAACTTTTGATGATTTTATGTTAACCATCGTTTCTACTGCTAAAAATCTGGAAGATTTATTAGAAACAAAACCCACCCAAAGAGGAAGATTGTTAACTAAATTTATTGGATTAGAAGTAATAGAGAAGAAAGAAGAGATTAATAGAGAATTAATGAATAATTTTAAATCTCAGATGAAATCTAATGTTTATAATACTAAACAATTAGAATTAGATATAGAAGATAACTTAATAGGAATAGAAGAAAACAAAAAATTAATTAAAGAGGATAATGGAAAATTAAAAGTTGTTGAGAGTGAAATAGAAGAAGCTAAAGGAAAAAAAGAAAGATTATTATCAGAAAAATATATTATTGATGATGAGATTAAAGATGTCAATCCTAAAACTTTAAAAGATGAAATCAATCAATTAACTAAAGAGGGAGTTAAATTAAAAAAAGAATTAGATAAGGTAAATATAGAAATTAAGAAATTAGTTAAAGTAGATTATGATGATGATATCCATGAAGAAATTAGAATAGAGGAAAGAGACATCTCAATAAAAAAGAGTAAAGAAGAAGATTCTATTGAAAGGGTAGAAGAACTCATTAAAAATTTAGAAGAGGGAGAAACTTGCCCCACGTGTAAAAGAGCATTAGAAGATGTTGATCATTCTAAAGAAATTAAAGAAGAGAAGAGAAGGTTAAAAGAATACAATAATAATCTTAAAAATATTTTAAAAGAATTAGAAAAAATAATTAAATCCTTAGAAAAACAAAGTGAGTTAAAATCAAAATCAGATTCTAGAGATAAATTATCTTTAAGAAGAGATAGGACAGAAGTAGAAATAGATGGTTTAAGAGTAGATGTTAGAGAAAAAATGTCCCTCTTACGCAGTTATGAAAGAAATATTGAGTATATAGAAAAAAATAGAAACCTTGAAAGTAAAATATTGGGTTATAATCAGTTATTAGAAAAACTCAATAATAAAAGAGATGGATTACGCACTGACATACAAAATTATAAGAACGATACCAAATTGAAAAAAGAACAAAATATTGAGAATGAAAAAATTATACAACAGATTTTGAAAGAGGAAGAAGTATTAAAGATTTTTGAGATTTATAATAGAATGATTGGTAAGAATGGGGTATCCAAATTAGTACTTTCTTCTGTCATACCAATAATTAATTATGAGTTAACCAGATTATTGGATGAGGTATGTGATTTTGAAATAGAATTAGAAATGAATGATAAGAATGAGGTAGATTTTAATATTATTAAAAATAATGTGACTAAGAAATTAAAATCAGGATCCGGATTGGAAACTACTTTAGCTTCTTTAGCGTTAAGATGTGTATTAGGAAGGATTTCTACCTTACCCAAACCTAATATTATAGTTTTTGATGAAATATTGGGTAAGGTGGCTAATATAAATTTAGATTATGTTAAAATATTTTTTGATAAGATAAAAAAGATGTATGAAATAATTTTACTCATAACACATAACCCTTTAACACAGGATTGGGCTGACAAAATTATCACAATTGAAAAAAATAATGACATTTCGACATTGCAAATTCAATAATTTATTGTATATTTGTGTAATAATCGAGTTGGTACTTGATTTGTAAGTATTTATTAATATAAACTTAAACTATGGAACAGAGGATATTTTTACGATCATATTGCTTAATTGGGATGTCAGATGTGGAAGATTTTAAAGAAGATTTATCCCATATTGCTGAAAGTGATATAAATTATGTTACAGGTAAGGATATTATAATTGTAACATTTAAAACTACTTTTAAAATTGGAGAACTGGAGGAATTTTTAAATATGTATGAAAGAACTTATATAGTATTTGAAGCTACTCCTGGGTTCTTTTCTGCCAATTTAAATAATGCCGAATTTCAGAAAGCATTATTTGGTGGAATGATCGATAATTCAAGTCGTAATACATTTACTATTGAAGATGGAATAAAAGAGTTTATGGATTCAGTAAAAGAAGATTTAGAATATGAAGATTTAAAATGGGTGAAAGAAGAACGAATTAAAGTAGCTACACCATCAGTAGATGATATATTAGATAAAATAGGGGAAGTAGGAATTGATAAACTATCTGACTCTGAAAAAAATATTTTAAATAACTACTCAAAACAAAAAAAATAATATATGAATAAGAGATTTATTAATACAAAAGAGGATTGTATGTCCTTATATTTAAAAGAGGTTAGACAACATAAAATTGTTACTCCGGAAATGGAATTAATGATTGCTAAAAGAATATCTGCGGGAGAAGAAAAGGCAATTGATGAATTAGTGATGGCTAATTTAAGATTTGTTATTGCTATTGCCAAAGATTATCAAAATCAAGGAGTTCCTTTAGCAGATTTAATTTCCGAAGGAAATTGTGGATTAATTACTGCCGCAAAGAGATTTGACCATTCTAAGGGATATAGATTTATTTCCTATGCGGTATGGTGGATTAAACAAGCTATCTTACAATGTTTAAATGATAATTCTAGGACTGTTAGATTACCTGCTAACATGATAAATAAAATGTCTAAAGTTAGAAAAGAGATAGAAAAATTTGAACGGGAAAATGAACGCCAACCTTCATATGATGAAGTAGAATATTTACATATTCCTCGATGTAGTTCATTAAGTACACCTATTAATGATAATGGGGACGAATTGGGTAGTATGTTATCGGATGATATATTTGGTAGTCCTGATGAAGGTCATGATGAAGATGATACATTAAAACACCATTTAGAACAGGCGATGAGTAATTTATCACCTAGAGAAAAAGATATAGTTAATTGTTATTTTGGTATATTTGGAGAAAAAATGACTTTAGAATCCATAGGAGATGAACATGATCTCACTAAAGAAAGAATTCGTCAAATTAAAGAGGCCGCCATAAGAAAAATTCGTAATAATGTAGGAGATATTTTTAATTACTTTTAATAAAAATTAAAAAAAATTAATTTGTAAGGGGGTAATTTACCCCCTTTTTTTATATACTTTTGTTAAGTTTGGTATTATTTATTAATCAAGATATTTATAATATAGACATAAAAAAAACAAAAGATGAAAACTATTTTAAATTTTATAGATCAATGGGGATCCAGAATCTCTTTTTTATTGATTTTAACAATATTCCTTAAAACGTGTACCACTAATAGAACTATAGAAAAGGTAGAAACTAATCTATCTGCGAAAATTAGTCAAATAGATAGTACAGTCAATGTTATTAATGGTAAGACAATATCTACTGGAGAAATGATTGAGATTATTGAAAAAACTCCATTTTGGAAATCTTTAGAATTAGAAGAATTATCCGATAAGAATAAAATTCCCATTAATAAACTTAAAAATGAATACAAAAAAGACTAATAATGATTAAAGCTTGGAAATGGATAAAAAATAACCCTAACCGGGCAATGTTTTTAGTGCCCATTATTCTGGTTGCAATCATTTCTATTTCTCATGTGGTGACATGGTATGACATGGCAAATCCAATTAATTGGGCAATTTATTTATCGATTGCTATTGAAATGGCGGCTATGACTGCATTAGTGGCAGTAGATTCTAAGATTAAAAGAGGGATATGGTTTATGTTTGGATTAGTAACTCTTATCCAAGTAATAGGTAATGTATTTTATTGTTTTAAAGAAATAGATGCTACAGGAGAATTATTTAAATCCTGGGTGGAACTTACTTATCCTATATGGGAATATTTAGGTACCGAACCTACTGATACTATATCCTTAAAAAGATGGTTAGCCTTTTTAGAAGGAGGATTATTACCGATTATATCTTTAACTTCTTTACATTTTTTCATCACTTATAAAGTAGATGAGAATAAAGAAACGGAGGAGTATTTTGATAATAGAAATAAGGAACTTGAAAAAGTAGTAATGTCAAAACCAGAAGGGAAAGAATTTAATGCCCCCTATCCTTTTACAGATGAGATGAAAGAAGCAAATAAAAAATCCAATGAATCTATCGTTGAAGAAGTTGCGGAGGATGATTATGATTCCGAAGGGAATCTTAATTTTACACCCACCGCATCTGAACCACCTGTTGAGGAGGAGAGTAAAGCCGAGAGTGTTAAAGCCACAACTCCAACAACAAGTGGTGAAGAAGACTGGGAAGTAGTAGAACAAGAAGATCTTATTGGGGAGGAGAGGACTGAAATAAACCAAAAAGAAATAGAAATAGAATCCGCTAGAAAAGAAGCGGATGAGTGGGCACGTAAAGAAGAGGAAGATAGAATACTATTAGAAGAAAAGAAAAAACAAGAAGAAGAAACCCATAGAGTAGAGAAAGAAAGATTAAAATTAGAAGAGTTGAAACAAAAGATGGATAAGAAAAAAGAGGATGAAAAAAAAGCAATAACAAAACCGATAATAAAGACTAAACCTAAATTTACAAATAAAATTATAAGAACGGGGGATAAAAAAAGAATAGATTAGTGAAAATAGATAAAAAAACATATAAATTAAATGAAAATAATTACCACCAAAAAGTATTTGATAAACACCAAATAGTTGTAGGAAATTCATTTTCAAACGATTTAAATCATTTTAAGGGTTGGGAGCAAAGATTAGGTGGTGAATATACCCAAACCTCCACTTTCACTATTGATCGAAAAGGAAATATATTCCAACATTATGACACTAAATATTATTCGGATTTTGTAGATATTAAAAAAGTAGATAAAAAAATCATTTCTATTAGTATGGAAAATTTAGGGTGGCTAATAAAAGATATTTTAAAAGATAAGTATATTGACTGGGTTGGTAATATTTATAAAAGAAGAGCTAAAGTTGTTGAAAAACGATGGAGGGGATTTTCATATTGGGATCCTTATACTACACAACAAGTTAAATCTTGTATAGAGTTAGTTAAATTCCTATGTGAAAAGAATAAAATTCCACTTAAATGTGTGGGGCATAATACGTTTGTATCCGAAATTAGTATTTTTGATGGTATAACGTATAGAAGTAACTATTATAAAGAAACGACAGATTTAAGTCCGGCATGGGATTTTATAAAATTTAAAAATAAAATAGAAAGCAGTGAAAAGACAGTTAAAAGAGACACTCAAACGATTTAATGAAATATTAAAATATGATGTGAGCGGTAAAAAATTAATTACTGAAGATGAAGATGCTTCTCTAATAGTAGGAGAAATTATTGATAGTATTCAACCAGATTTACCTTTAGATGAGTATAGTAATGCGGTAGAATCTATAATTTTATTACAAAAGACACTGGTGGATTTAAATAAATTAAATAAAACTTATGGTATTAATGAAGATGGAGTTGATGGTGATTTTGGGACTGACACCTCAACTGCGTTATATAACACTATCAAATCTAAAGAGTTAACTGCAGACAATATAGATAAGTTTGAAGTGGTATTAGAAAATAATAAAGAAGTGCTGGAGGATACTCTCGATAATTATGAAGAATTTATAGAAAAATATAAGGAACAAGGAGGAGTTTCCCTACAATATATGGGTATTTGTGTCGCAAACAGTAAGAAGTGGTACCCTAAGTTAGATTTTGTTATTAAACGAAAACAATGTCATCCTATAAAAGATATTGCCGAAACTTTAACAGAAGTTTTTCCTGAAGAAAGTGATATTAATAAGGCAGCTATATTATCTGTGATGATGAAAGAACAAGGGAAAGGAAAATATATTTGTGCATCTAATAATAATTACGCCGGTGTACAGACAGATACGGGTAGATGGAAACCAGAATCCTTAAGTGAGAAAATAGATGATCAATTTTGTGCTAAAGATAGAGAAAAAGTAAGATCTTTTGCTTCTTTTGATACTTTACTAAATGGGTTAGCGTTTATTAGAGATTCATTTGATGAAAGGAACTGGTTTATAACTTTATTAAAAGATGTATCAGATGAAGAAGTAGAAACAGTAGATTTTGATATAGATAAAGTATCTAAAAAGCATGCCGATATATGGCAAACAAAGTGGAATATGTCGATGACAGATGATCAGTTTGAATTATTTAAAAAGTATGGGTATAATTTTAATCCTGTCATTAAAAAGCAATCTTTTACCACCACCAAGGGAATTTATAATAAAGCGGTTGAGGATTTAACAGAAAAAGAATTAGAAATACACAACCAATATAAAGATAATGAATATCGATCACCCGCCGATGTTAAAAAAAGTTTAGATGCGGTAAGTTCTTATTTTAAGAAAGCCTATAAGTATTTTACCCCAACTAATATAATTAAAGTAGACATTTAAAAAAAATAATCATGAGCCAACACGATGAAACAAGAAAAATATTAGAATTAATTAGAGAAAACCAAAGGAAGTCATTTGGGGGTAATAAAACTTTAATAACTGAGCAAGATCAAAATGTTCAAGAAGAAAAAGAATTAGACCCTGCAGAGTATGCAGAAGAAGAGAAAAAATTTAGGGATACGGTAACACCACGAGTTAAATTTAATAAATTTAAATTATACCCTAAAGCACAAAATGTAGAATTTAGTGGTGAATTTACCGATAATAGTATAGAATGGTTTTATTCGTTAGATGATACTCAAGGAGTGTATATAACGGCAGATCTTTTACAGTTAAGAGATGATACCCTTAAACAAATACAAAAGTTAGTAGGATATTATCAAACATGGTCAGATGAATGGGCCAATAGAATTGCCGAAGAGTATCAAAATGAAGTAGTAGATGCAGAAAACGAAGAAGAAGGACCACAAAGTTTAGAGGCACCTTCATTTGGGGAAGAAGGTGAAGGAGAGGCTTTACCACAACCCCCATTTGAAAATGCTTAATATTAAAATCGACATAAAGCTTATTTTTATATTTATCCTGGCGATAGCCCTTATTTTAACTTTCATATTTAGACCTTCTAAACCTATAGAAACTTATGAAAATGAAATTAATGCCCTCAAGCAAGTTAATAAGGAATTACTAATCTCAAATGATAGTATTGCCGGATTAAATAAAAAATTGGAGAAGGAGATACAACAAATATTGTTTACTATTGATAGTACAGAGGTATTGTTAAGAAATACAGAAAATAAATTAAAAGAATTAGAAAAAAGAAGAGATGAAGTATCTAATATCGTTGATAATCTTAATAGCGATGGCGTTACCCAGTCAATCTCAGACTATCTCAAAAGGAGAGGTAAAGACTCTCGTTAATGAGAAGGGAGATACATTGGTAATGATGAACCTAGAGGATGCTCGAATTATTTTGAGTGACTTGATGGAATATGAAATCGTGGATAGTTTATTAACAGTATATAAAGAAAAAGATTCCTTAAATACAAATACCATTACCTTACATAAAGATATTATTGTAAAATTAACCAAAAAATCTGATAACCAACAAATACAAATAGATAATTTTCAAACTATTTTAGACAATAAAAATGTGGAGATACTACTCAAAGATGAAACCATTAAACAACAGAAAAAAGAGATAAGAAAACAAAAATTTTTAAAAATCCTTGGTTTCGCTGGTTCAGTAGTATTACCCATCTTAACTTTATTGGTGTTAATATAGTTTTTTTCATTTATTTTAGTATTTATTAATAAATGTAAAAATGAAAAAATTAATTCGCCTAAACCAACAAGACATCCATAAGATAGTTAAAAAGGTTATAAAAGAACAAGAAGAGATAAGTCTTCAAGAAAGAGGGATGAAAAGTCCAACACCAGGTAAATTCATTTATAAAAAATGGAGAAAAAGAGATGGAGAAATTGTAGTTAAAGCATTTATTGAATATGAGTATTCTTTTTGGACTGGTAGACCAGGCAGTGAGCAAGACAAGATAGAAGTGAAGAAATACCTTCCATTATGTGGAAATGCAGATGTGGGAATTAATCAAGAAATTATGTTTGATAATATTTTTATACCATTCAAACCAATAGTTGGGGTAAATAAAGAGTCTGGAGACTTTCACACTGGATCACCGAAAGAAAAATGTATTCCAATAGAGGATGTAAATTATGTAAGTTTAAGTGAATATACACCTCCATCTTCACCAGAAAAGGAAGATGAAGATAGATGGTGGGAGAATGAGATTACTGATGAAATGGACTTAAAATATGGGGGTATTGGATTAGGTAAAGGGGAAGAAGGGTGCGGTGGAGTCAAATATCTTTCTTATCATCAAGAATCGAACACTTGTGTAGACTTTCAAGATATTGAAGAGTTTGATGAATGGTGGAGTAATAAATATAACAAGTAAAAAATATTAAGTGGGAAGAATTGCTAAAATAAAAAGAGAATTAATTATGGAGGCCAATAAGAAATTATTGGGTGAGCAAGAGGCTAATCCTCTTATCGATGAAATTCATGATAAGATTCTTAAGGTTACATATTTAAGTCAACGATTACAAATTGTAGAAGATTTTATTAACAATTTGATCACTACTATAAGTGATGATGTGGAGAGTATAAGGAATAACGTGAAAGAACAGGTTGATCCGGATGCGGAACCAACAAAAAAATCTATTATGAAAATGGGTTCTCAGGTGTGTGATGTAGTAGAAGAAGGGGGTAAAAAATTAAAAAATAATATAGACGATGACTTAGATCATTTAAAAAATGTGATAGATATAATGATAGAATTAAATTCCCCAACATCTTTAAGTGAGGATGACGATTCTAATTTACCAGCAGTTATTCCTTCTTCAGTTCCTACAACTACCGATGGCGATGAAGATGATATTGAGGATATAGAGTATGAAGATGTAACGGATGGGACTCTTGCACTAGTACCTTTCGAGCTAACTACTCAAGTATTTACGGGAGTAGCTCAGGGAGTATATAGTATTATAAAGTTAACAGAACTGGTGGGTGAAAAAATGATAAATGTCGGAGTGGCAGCCAATACGGTTAGAAAAATAATAAAGTGTATATCAC
>Ga0080013_1006311_pt1 | contig 10609 bp, 10 predicted proteins | sample ETNvirenome_6_85_FD_69236 | JGI IMG/M metagenome (GOLD analysis project Ga0080013, IMG submission 69236) | Marine viral communities from the Pacific Ocean - ETNP_6_85 (SPADES assembly) (version 2) | ecosystem: Environmental > Aquatic > Marine > Oceanic | place: Pacific Ocean | collected 2013-06-19
GAGATTATGGAGGCAATGATTTAAGTATTGAAACTCTAATAAAATTTATTCCAGCATTTTATCCGTTGGTTGAATGTCAAGTTATCAATTTAGGCATACAAAGGAAAAACCACGAGATTGTAGAGTATTGGCAAGAATATATTAATCAAGCGAAAGGATGTGGATATAAATTCTTAAGTTGGAATGTTTGGAGTAGAAGGGGTATGGGGGGGAGTATTGCCAATATGAGTGCTATGTTTAGAATGGAACACGAATGGATTTTTGTATTTGGTAAGCAAAAGAAAGAATTAAATAATACTCAAAAAAACATAAGTGCAGGATTACATACAGGGATAACCAATAGACAAAAAGACGGAACAACAAAACGAGCAAAACCGAAAACAGTTAAAGAATACGGAAGATTAAGTAGTGTTTTGGAAATGTGTTATGGGAACTCTGTAGAACATCCTGCAACATATCCTGTTGAATTGCCATTTGAATATATTAGTGCAATGACAAAAAAAACAGAATTTGTAATAGACCCTTTTCTCGGCTCTGGCTCAACTCTCATTGCCTGTGAAAAGACTAATCGCAAGTGTTACGGTATGGAGATTGATCCGCATTACTGCGACGTTATTGTTAAACGCTGGGAGGAATTTACTGGAAACAAGGCAGAAAGAGTTGAGGCTGCAAGTGCCTGAAAAACAGCAAGGAAACAGCAAAAGAGTATTTGGTAAGCCATTTAAAAAAGGTCAGTCAGGCAATCCAAATGGCAGACCACCGAAAGTAAAATGTATCCCCGACATACTCCGCAAGATAGGAGAAGAAGAAGGATTAAAAGATGGCAGTAAGACTAAATTAGATGTTGTAATGTATAAAGTATTCCAATTTGCATTAGAAGGGAAGCCGTGGGCTGTGCAGTTCATCGCAGACAGAACCGAAGGTAAAGCATTAGATCGTATAGAGGCTACGATTAACCAAGAACCGATTAAGGTTTTTGACATTGAGTAATGACAATCAACTAATTGATGGAATGGACACTCAATCCGCTACGAAGGGAAATACTCAAGGACAAGCACCGATTCAAGGTGGTGGTAGCTGGGAGACGCTTCGGCAAGACTTACCTGGCATTAATGTGGCTTTGTCTGGGGGAGATAGAAGCGAACGAAAGAAGATGGTTCATAGCTCCAACATACCGACAAGGCAAGATGATAGCCTTCCCGGTACTGAGGCAGATATTCAGAGACAGGGCGAAAGTAAACGAATCAGAATTAAAGGTAACATTATCCAATGGGGCAGAAATTTGTATCAAGGGTGCAGATAATGAGGATTCCTTACGTGGTGCAGGGCTTAATAGGGTTGTTCTTGATGAATATGCTATGTTTAAGAATCACGTCTGGCAGGAGATTGTCCTTCCTATGTTAGCAACTACTCAAGGTGATGCAATGTTCATCGGTACTCCAGATGGATATAATTCTTTGTATGATTTATACTTAAAGGGGCAAAGCGATCCTGAATGGATGTCGTGGCAATATACTACAATAGAGGGTGGCTTTGTAGCGGATGACGAAATAGATAGACTCAAATCTAATATGGATGGGAGACTATACAGACAAGAGATGGAAGCATCATTCGAGACAACAGGTAATCGTGCTGCATACAATTTTGATAGAGATATTCATATCAAGAAGGCTGATGGATTAACAAGTGAACGATTTATAGGTATGGATTTCAATGTTGATAATAATAGTGCAGTCATAGCTTGTGTTTATACTGATGGGACTATTCATTATTATGATGAGATTCGACAGTCTAATTCTAATACAGAAGCTATGAGCAGAGAGATGCGTAAGAGATGGGGCTTACATCCAATATTCCCTGACAGTGCTGGTTCGGCACGTTCTACAACCTCAAATCGTTCTGATCATCAAATACTTAGAGATTTTGATTTCAGAGTTATAGCCAGGAAAGCCAACCCTCCAGTTAAAGATAGATTGAGTGCATTGAATAGAATGCTATTAGATGCAAACGGAAAGATAAGCATGACAGTTGATCCTAAGTGTTTGTATTTAATTAAAGATTTAGAACAGACACAGCGAGATAAAAAAGGTGGAATTGACAAGAGCAATTACGAATTATCTCATATGTTAGATGCTTGTTCGTATTATATTGAGCTTAAACATCCGATTGTGCAAAGAGTAGGAACATCGGTGGCATGGAATTGATACTCGGCTTCTCATTGGGCTTTAATGTGTTATTCATAGGACTATGGATAATAGGGTGGCGAATGGACAAAAAGATAAAGCAGACATCGGATAAGATGATGCGAAATATCTTCACGAAAGACGAAAATAAGAATTGGATGTATGAAGCATGAGATCAGTGAACACAATAGTAATGCCTGAACTATCAGAATCATTAGTGATGGAATCAGTAAGAAAGGCTCAAGAAGGCGTAGCGAACAGAGAAGATGCAGAGAAGGCGGTAGCACTAGACTTCTACTATCATATCGACACAGACACACATATCGATAAGTGGTTTGCTCCGGCAACATTGAATCAAGTACCATCATTTCCCCAAAAGATCGTACCAAGATTCGCAAAGGCTCGAATGATGATTTACAAAGAGCCACCTATCAGAATGATCAATGGAGACGTCTCGGAAGATTATAAGGATTACTCATATAAATTAGACCAAAAGGCAAGAGAGTTTTCAGAATTAGCGTGGCTTACATCAAGCATGGGAATGCGTACAAGATGGAACGAACGCAAGTCTATATTAGAATATGATATTATTCCATATTTTAAACGATACACCGTAGATGGCGAGATTAGAGGCGTGTCGTATGAAGTAGAACGCGATGCTAAAGGGAATAGGATATTTGTATTTTGGAGTGATGAATTACATTTCAAATACAATCAAGCAGGTAGGGTGATTCAAGTCAATGACGATAACATTAATCCATATGGTATAATACCTGTATCTTTTGTTGATTATCCACAAAAAGCAAGCGATGTGATAAGAGCAGCAATTCAAATAGGCATTGCGAATACAGAGATTGCATTAGCTGAAAGATTTAGCTTTGGTCAGCCAGTAGCAAGTGGACTAGATAATGCTTCTACTCTCAGTATGGGGATTGATAAAGTAATGGTGTTGCCAGAAGGTGCTACTTTTAGCTTTGTTGGTAATCCTGGAAGTTTAAAAGATATGATTGAAGTTAGTAAATCATTCGCTAATCAGACGGCTATTAATAATCATCTAAGGATTAAGTGGGACGATTCGGGTAACCCATCCAGCGGTGAAGCTCTTAGATTGATGGAAATTGAGAACCTAGAGGCACGTATATCAGATATACCTATCTGGCGAGAATGGGAAAAAGACAGATACGAGATAGATCGATCAGTTATTAGAACGCATACAGGTAAAGACTTAGGCGAACGATATGCAGTAGATTTTGCAGAGATAGAATTTCCAAAGTCTCCACAAGAAGAACGAGCTGAGTTAGACTGGAAACTTGAAAAAGGTCTTATCAGTAGAGAAGATTTATTCCGCCATTTCAATCCAGATATATCAGACGAAGATTTAAAAGTCAAACTTGGCGAAGTAGACGAAGCAAAGAAAGCGGAATCGGAAGCAATGAAACCACAATCTCCATTATTACAAGCATTAAGGAAACCTGTTGGCTGATTTTAAAGACATAGCAAGTAAAGGATTCGCAGATTCAATTAAGAAAATGCAAGAACTGCTTGTAAGCAATATAATGGATTTACGTAAGCAAGGAATGGCGAGAGAAGAAATACTCTTAGTATTGCAGGCTCTAGATATGGAAGATTTGATTCTTAATCAGTTAGGATTCCAAGCAGATATAGACGAACTGATGTCAGTATATGAGAAAGCCTTAACTGGTATGGAAATGACAGGCACAGTAACGAATGAAGTTTTGACATCCTTATTAGAGATGGATCGTTCGACATTCATGCGTGAAGCAGGTATGATGGGGGAGAATATTCGCAAGCAAGTAGCACGCGGAGTTATTAGTGGTGCTACTGAAAGAGAGATAGCAGAAGGCATCTTTAATGGTGCAGGTGGTGTATTAAGGTCAGACCAAGCGGAGACATTAGCTAATACAGGCTTGAATACTTTTGAGCGTAACGTAACAGCAGAGATGTCGAACTTCGACCCAGTAGATGCAACGTATGTATACCAGGGTGTAGTAGATGATAAGACCAGAGATATTTGCTTAGATATGGTTAGTGCAGGAGCAATGACTCGTGAAGATATAGATTCACAATATCCGGGTGCTTTTGGTGATGGTGGTGGATTTAATTGCAGACATAGATGGGCAAGAGAGACATCTTCAAGCAAGAAATTAAGTGATGAGAAGGGTGCTAAGTCAGTCATACAAGACAAGCAAGATAAAGGTAAATGGAGAACACCACAAACATATCAACAACAGGTAGAATCTCGTGGTTAATCGTTGATTATGGCTAAGTCGTTAGAAACAATACCACAGATGAATCCGATGTTTTGGAAGAAATTAGGCGATGAGATTGCTGATAAGATTAGAGTGCATACTACCCAAAATTCAAAAGACGTAGATGGTAAGTCATTTAAAAAGTATTCCGATGGATACGTCAAAGCGAACCTTAGGAGAGGAAAGACTAACGGAACAAAGGTGGATTTAGAACTATCTGGTGATATGATGCGAAACTTACAGGTGCGTACTGCAACACCCTATGGAGTCACAATAGGTTGGAGTGGGACAAATGCAGAGAAGGTTCAATGGAATGCTGATATGGGAAGAACAGTAACTACTGATAGTAAGCCTTTATCGGATAAGGTCTGGAAGCACGCAGAGAAAGAATTAAGTAAACAGATAAACAAGAACTTAAAAGCGGTGGCAGAAACGACCACCATTACAATAGGCTCTTAGCCTAAACAGGAGACTCAGATGAGTGAAGAACAAGTACAAGAAGTACAAGAGGTGGCTACAAGCCAGAATGCACCAAGTAATCCCGAACTTGGCGATGCTATTGCCGAAAGCAAGAAGTATAGAACAAGGGCACAGAAGGTAGAAGCTGAACTTGCTAACTTACAGAAGCAAGTAGAAGACAATCGAACAAAGCAAATGGAAGAACAAGATCAATGGAAAGTCTTAGCAGAAGAACGCAAGGCAACTATTGATAATTTGACTCCGATTGTAGATCGTTATAAGGCTGACGAATCCAAATATATGGATGAACTACTTTCAGATTTCTCAGAAGAAGATAGAGAAACATTTAAGGAATTACCTGTTAATCAATTAAGGGTAGTTCACAAAAAACTAATTTCAAAACCAAATGTCCCAAATGTTGATTCAACTCCAGCTGGTGCATATCAAGGGTACGACACCTTGGTTGATGCAGCTAAAGATGTATCGCAAGGGAAACTCGACAAAAAGTCTTATGCAAAAATCAAAGAAGCCTTTACATCTCGAATCAATCGAGCATAATCCGACTAAAGGAATTGACACAGGAAGCGTTAAATCTGCCATGACTAAAGATGGTGAGCATATATACGTTTCTAATGGTGAAGAGATTCCATATGAAGATGGCTTTAGAGTATGCGTAGGTCAAGAACGAGTACCTGGTGAAATAAGATCAACATTCTCTCACATATCGCAGGAGAGATGGGATTCCATTTTTAAAGGAAAATAATTATGGCAACAGGAGACAGTGGGAATTTTGCTGGTGGATTACTTGAAGTAATAGAATCCGAAGCACTGATCAAATTCTCAGAAGCAAACGTAACACTTCCGCTAATATCGGTTAAAGGCGAACCGAAAGCGGATTCAATCACATTTATCGCCTATAACGCAGGCTCTAACACACTAACTAGTGCAGACGTAGTAGCTACAGCAGAAGGTACAGTAACACCTTCAACTGCTCTAGATACAGAGAAGAAGACAGCAACATTAGATATGTATTCAGTCATGGTTCCGATCTATGATGAAGCAATGCTATCTAATGCAGATGATGTTGCTTCTAATGTAGGTGCATTAGTTGGTAATTCATTAGCAGCTAAAGTTGACGCATTGGTCAATGCTGAATATGATAATTTCTCAACTGGTGTTGGTGATGGCTCTGCTGCACTCACAGTTGATAATCTGTTTTCAGCTCTCAAGAGTTTGAAGGCTGCATCAGCAATGGGTGAACCACAAGCAGTATTAGCTCCAGCACAAATCTGGGGAACTTATGGTGTCCATAACGACTTAGTAACTGCGGCTCAATTCGCAGGTGCTGGTGTCCAGGATGAAGGTGCGAGAAACGGATTCGTGCAGAAGATCGCAGGAATTGGTATTCACTCTTCACCTGAATTTACTGAAGCATCAAGTGCAACTAAAGGTGGCGTATTCACCAAGGGTGCATTAGGATTCGGTTACGCAGGACAACTTTTCAAAACTGAAGCGTATCGTGAAGGCACATATCTTCGTGATAACATTATCGGTTCTGGATTCTGGGATGTAGTAGAGATTATTGACGCATGGGGCGTTGAAATCCACACTAAAACTTCCTAAACCAATCACATGGGGGGAGTGTAATGCTCCCCCTATAAACAAGGCTCAAATATGTCAGATAGCATTAATACAAAAGCAAAAGAATTTTACGACAATGATGAAAGTGGAGGCTCACTTAATTCTAATTTGAAGCAATTTTTAATCGATCAAAAGGTTGATGGCACTTCACTCAATTCAATGTGGCGAAATTACGCCAATAATAATGGTGGAGCTTCGCTGAATACTCGTTTGGGTAAGTTATGGGGAACAAGTGGGTCGCTTATATCTCGCTGGCACAAGCATCTTGGTGCGACATGGGATGATTTAAAACTATTTTTTGATTTTAGGAATATCCGGGAAGAAATCTCCCACGCATCCGCAGGCTCTACTTCGTTTGATGGGACTGATGATTATATAGAGGCTGGTGCAAGTAATGCTATCATTACTGGGAATAATGTTACTTATTCATTTTGGATTAAAAATACAGATAGCGATGAGGCGTATGTTCTTCAAAATCAAAAGGCAGTAGGTAGTTCCAACCTTGGTATCCGAATTAATAGCACGGCTGGGGAAGTGGATGTTTTAGTCTGGGATGGCTCAAGTCACGGAACAATTAATTATGATCCAAGTATTAATGATAGCCAATGGCATCATATAGCATTTACTACAACTTCATCTGCACAAGTGTTATATATAGATGGGGTAGCAGTTGCTACTGGTACTCTCACATTCGCGAACGCATCAAGTTCTGATTTATTTCAGATTGGGAGGTTAGGAAGTGGTAGTGCATTTTTTGGCGGTTCTCTCGCCAACGTAGGAATATGGAGTCGTGCCTTATCCGCATCAGAAATTCAAGGTATAATGTATAAAAAATACGCAGATTTAGGTAGCGTAGATAAAACCAGTTTAGTGTCTTGGTGGTCTCTATCAGAAGAGAGTCTTGGTGATGAGATGGTTACCAATGGGGACTTTGCGACAGGAGATTTTACGGATTGGGATAGTAGCGGTAATGGGTGGAGTGTAAGCGGTGGTGTGGCAACATTTGCATATACTGACGAAGGCAACTCCAAACTGATACAAGACATCGGACTTGCGGATAATAAAACCTATAAACTTAAATTTGATTATACTTGTACTTCTGGGAGTTTTACAGCCCGCGTGTATGATGGTGGTTATGTGACTTTAGGAACATACAGTTCAGCAAGTGATTCGGTTGAACTTGATTTTTTAAATACAGGCAACGATGGAAGGATAATCTTAACGGCAGTATCTACAACATTCGCTGGAACTATTGACAACATATCGGTAACAGAAATCCAAGCCACAGACAACCATTCCACAAACCAAGGCTCTATCTCCGGTGCTACAACCAATTCCACAATATATGGAGACAACGCCCCACAAATACCGAGAATACTTGATGTAGCCCAAGATTCAGTAAAAAATTATGGCACTATCAAATCTGGTACTGCCTTATCCTTTGATGGAACGAATGATTATGTGGATTTAGATGAATCAACAATATCGAGTCTTTCTGTTGGCACAATCTCTGCGTGGATGAAATTCACAGGGTCAAGTACAACTCCACTATCAGCTATAACTGCATCTGATGTTAGCGATGCTGGAAGCGAATTTCTCTTTGGGGCTACGTCTGGCAAGGTAAGGGTTGAAAGTAGAGAAGCCGATTCGTCATTATTCGATTTAAAGAGTGATACTTTATATAATGATGGAGAGTGGCATCACGTTGTTTTTGTTGTTACCGATTCAAGTAACACATTATATGTTAATGGTTCCGAGCAAGATGTTACCTATACTGCTGGGAGTTCATCTACAAGTTCGTTTTTCTCTGCGGTGAATAATATAGATTCTTTTAAAATTGGGGCGAATGAGGATTCTGGTGGTGTTCAATGGTATTTTGATGGCAAAATTTCATCCGTTAAAATATTCAATTCAGCCTTAACCGAATCTGAAATCCAAGAGATGTATCTCAATCCAGAGCAGATACTACCTACAGGCGTTTCATCGAGTAACTTGAAACTATGGCTACCACTTCAGGAAGGTTCAGGCACAACAAATTATGATGGAAGCGGAAACAATAATGATGGCACTATATCTGGTGCAACTTGGGACACGGCTAATACCGACATAGCACAGACTGCCTTAATTAGAAGTAATGTTGGCGATATCCTTAGTAATGAACTTGGAACTAATGGAACGTTTGATACAGATACAGACTGGACTAAGGGTGCTAATTGGAGTATATCGGGTGGTATGGCATCACATTTATCGGGTTCAGCATCATACTTATCTCAAACTGTTAATTTTGTTAGTGGAAGGTCTTATAGGTGTGTTTACACTGTAAAGAATAGGACAGATGGTTCTGTTAGGGTTCAGATAGGTGGGGTAAATGGAACATACAGGAGTGCGGACGGGACTTATACAGAGACTATTGTTAGTGGGGTGTCCACGACATTTCAATTCTATGGGCATACTAATTTTAATGGGGATATAGACGATATTACGCTAATAGAAGTAAGCCCGACAGATATTTTCCTTCCTGAAGGCCTTACGAGTGGATACGACATTCAAGGCGTGGCATTAACTGACACTACCGAGAATTGTCTTACGCTGAATGGTGCTGAGTATGTGGAGATTCCAGATTCGGATAGTATCAATATTCAAAATGCAATAAGTGTAGAAGCATGGATAAATCCATCTAATGAGTCTATTTCTGATTCCCCAGTAATTTCCATTGATGGATATAAAATCGCATTGACGTATCATAATAATTATAGAGTATATTTCTATATTAACACAGGGGGAAACGGTGTTCATTATTCACAAGTATTAAGTGACGGATGGCATCATATATGCGGAACGTGGGACGGTACAACTAACGCTGATGGTATGAAATTATATATTGATGGTGGATTAGTGAACTACAGGACTTCAACAGCATCATCTTCAGGGGCTGATGCAACAGCTAATGTTGGTAAAGATTCATCAAGGAGATATAAGGGACTCATAGACGAACCACGAATCTACTCAAAAGCACTCTCCGCATCAGAAGTAGAAAAGAATTATAACGCTGGAAAAAGCAAACATTAAGGAATAATATGCAAGGTCAATACACACACTATTTAATCATACCAAAAGATGCCACAACTCGCATATCGGATAGATATGATTGGCAGACATTCACATACAAGGATGTGGAGAAAACAGGCACAAGAGATGTGAATGTGACTCTACCTACCGATGATGATTTAAAGTCTGAAATTCAGGCATTTATGGACACTTATAGTATAGATGGAAGTGGTACAAAGGCAGAACTGCTCGAAGCAATAGATGAATGGTTAATGGAGAATGGAACACCAACTGAAAGTGAGTCATATACTTATACTGCACAGGAAGTGGATAAAACTTCAGACCACCAAGCAAAGGTTGATGATTGTGTAGCACGTCATCCATTATTTTTCGCCAAGAGAAATTCTCCAGATGGTTCAGAATACTGCATAAAGTCAGATTTAACATTTGAAGAATTAAAGGCTTTGCCAAGTTCAATTAAGATATTCACAAATGAAGAAGTGAAGGCATATATCAGCGAGAATTGGATTGAAGAAGAATAGAAGCACATCATATGGTATTCCTGTTAAGTATGTCTATACAGGATTGTAATCACCAAATAGTATGTTTAAATGGGTAGTCTGACTAACCATTTGATGAAAATGTGCGAAATATACTACATTTTGTGTCCGTCCCATAAGCCCACTGCTTGGACGGCTCTGTTGAGTGCTGTGGGTTAATGCGTAACGCAAACTTGCGTAATAGTATGAAAAACAAGGATAAAGCATGAAAATTGATACGAAATTTTCGGAACGAAGAATCTCGGAATGAGAAAGATACTATCAATACTGTTTTATCATATCGGTCATAATGCAGATAGACTGCTCTGGTTTAATAGTCCAATGAGTGAGTTGGCAGAAGATATGCTCGGAAACTTATATCAATGGGCAATGTGGCAGTCGGTACAGTTTGATGATTATTACGAAATATGGAATTAGGATAACCAAATTACAAGGTAAGATGAAGAAT
>Ga0080013_1006313_pt1 | contig 10608 bp, 6 predicted proteins | sample ETNvirenome_6_85_FD_69236 | JGI IMG/M metagenome (GOLD analysis project Ga0080013, IMG submission 69236) | Marine viral communities from the Pacific Ocean - ETNP_6_85 (SPADES assembly) (version 2) | ecosystem: Environmental > Aquatic > Marine > Oceanic | place: Pacific Ocean | collected 2013-06-19
GGGATCTATGAGATATGAAAAAAACAGTGGATCAAATACTGCAAGAAGCAGTTGATAACATCAGAAAAGATAGGGATGTCACGAAAAGGCTCCTAGATGATGTGATGGTGTATCTTAGTAAGAGCGAAGAAAGACACAGAGAGGTCGGTATCACGGCTGCTAAATATGTAGAGACCCTTCAACGATCAAATGAGCAATTGGTCAAAATATCCAGCCTTCTTAAGAAGACACAGAAGCCGGATGTGGGACTAACTGCTGATGATAAGAAAGATATCTTTGATTTGTTGCAGGGGAATACTGAAGATGGGCAATAATAACAACCCAAATCCGTCTAAAGAAGCAGAGGAGGAAGCTCTAACAGAACTTCAGATGCGTCAAAGAGTCGCAGAAATGAACAATATCAATAAAAAGAGTTCCCAGATATCGCAATCTTTCAAGCCGGGATCAAATAATTTGATTTCTGTTTCTCACGATAGAGATTCTTTTTTGAGAAGTTCACAAAATCAAGAGTTGGCAAAAAAGAATGATAAGAACTATGCCTATGTTGTAGGATTACCTCGTGCACCAAATGACATAGAGAAACTGTTATTGAGCTTGCAATTTGGGGAAGAGTCAATTGATCAATATCAATATATAAAATATTATTCCAATAACACACCATCCGATGCCGTCCCTGCTCTTGCAACGACAGACAACAAATCATCTAATATAATAATTAATAATATGTTGCCAGAGGCACTCTTTAATAAAGATAATCTGGGTGCGGAAATAACTTCTGGCAATATTATAATAATAGAATTTTTAGATGTAAAGAATAGCCAAAATGCCATCGTTGTCGGACTACCTGGCCAACTGGGTGCACCTCTCACTTTTATGGCCACTGGTGGGATAACGAAGCAAACATCATTAAAAGAAATCCGGGAAAAATTTTTTATTGGCGAAAACCCAAAACAAGATATCTTTGATAGGAATGCCAGAAAGAGAGATCTAAGTGGAATTACAGAATTTATTATACATGAGACAACCGGCTTCTCTTCTTTGAGTACTTCAAGAACTCTACTTAGAAAAGGTTTGGGGGTACATTATTTAGTTTCTGAATCCGGTGCCTTACAGCGAACAGGGGCTTGGGAGAATGTTCTTGCTCATGCGGGAAGTGGTCATAATCAAAGATCCATAGGTGTAGAGGTTGTCTCCCCATTTTATGCAGAGTATGCACAAACACGTCCAGAAAGGGTCGCACCATACTGGAAAAATGTAACAAATTATGCACCTTGGGCCCATGTTAAGAAAAGTTCATCGATAAAAGGGTATATTTTCCCATCTCCATCACAGATGGAATGTACTTGGACATTGACTAACATCGTCACTTCGTCGAAAAAAATGAATATTCCTATGAAATTTTTAGGATTCGAAAAAGAAAATAATAGATTTGTGATATCGGGATTAAAGTCCTATAGTAAAGCAAGGGGTCCGGGGATTTATGCACACTCTTATTTTGGGCACTCTGATGGTGCCGTGCTGGTCTTATATTGTTTTTTAAGACACAATAAATTAAAGCCGAGTGAGGCATACCGTGCCTGCATAACATTGATAGAGGAAGGTAAATTAAAATATTCCGCCAATAACTATTATGCTGATTTAAATCTATTGGGGAGAAAATTCAATGTCTGAAAAAGCTAGTGCACTAAATGTAAAAGATATTCTCACAAAAAAGATGAGAAGGAAATTAAAAATATCTGGATTAGATAAGGATTTAAACCTGTTGGGCTTCAATGGAAATAATTTACCAGACTGTACCCCCACATATGTCCCGCTGAAACGCGCTAAAGTATTAAAAAAATATGATTCATATATCGTGCTGGGTGCCGATGCCCCCAACGGCCCAGGCTCTGGATATTCTTCATTTGGAGCAAGGTGTTCAGCAATTGATATTGTTACCGGACGACTATCAGCAGTAGCTAAAGTTTCCACTAATCCTGATCTGTATGTGTTGGACAATTTCGATCTCGATGCTGCAAGGATATATGTAAGCCAAAGAACGGATATCGATCAAAATTTTGGTTTAAAAAAGGGCAATGTGGGAAATTCAGTTGGTCGCTCGGCTATAGCAGCGAAGGCTGATGCTGTCCGTATCATCGGCAGGGAAGGTATTAAATTGGTAACTTCTGCCCATGGGGATTATAATTCCCAAGGTGGAGAAATTTCTAGCACATATGGTATTGATTTAATTGCAGGAAATGATGACACAGATCTACAGCCAATTCCCAAGGGAGATACATTGATTAAGTTTCTGGAAGATATTATGAAACTAATATCAAATTTGTACGGACAAATAGCATCAATATCTCAAGCACAAGCAGAATTTGCGACCAAATTGGCTCTCCACACACACTCATCAACAGCCCCAGGCACCCCCACTTCACCATCTGTAGAACTAACACCGGCAGCCATCAAAACCAACAGGACATTGTTGAATGACGGGCTTTTGGAATCAATGAATCAAAATTTAAACACAGCACTTGGAGAGTTAGACTATTTATATGCCCTTGGATCTGAGTATATAAACAGCGACTTTAACAGGACAAACTAATGGCATTATCAGAAGATATTTTAAAAATTATTAATAAATTATTTATTGACGAGGAGATTGAGAATGATTTTCTCTCTCGCTCGGATGTAATGGACACTATAGAAAATGAATATCTAAACAGTTTTAGAGACTGGGAGGAATATAAGCACAACAAAAAGAGTTCTGACTGGTATGTCCCATCCGGCGACGAGGAAGGTAACGAAAAAGCTCGCAGAGAGAATTATGGACTTGCCAGAACAGTTAGCAATCTTGAGAGATTCATATTAAAATCAGAGGAAAAGAAAGAAGCAGGACTATTAAATAAGGATGGATTTAAGGGAGAATATTCAAGCTTATTATTAAAATATTACCACAACAAATTCTCAGAAGAGGAAAATTTATCCGTCCTTCTTTCTTTTCTAACATCCATTTTTGATCCAGATTATTCATCAAATTTAGACATTCACCTTAAATACCTTACGGTCCACGGACTATTTAACTCTTACAATTATTCACTAGCTGAACAAGAAGCAGCATTGGAATCATTTAAAGAAGAAAATCCATCTGCCACACCCGCTCAAGTGGCCATATATATAATTAATAATTACGGATCAGCCTGGCAAAAATTTAAAGGTGTAGAGAAGCAGAAAGGAAATGGGAAGTCCGATTCATCAGAAAACGGCTTTGGACCCTCCCCTTGGGATGATTTGACAAACTCTGATGCTATAATAGACTCCAATGGATATTATATAAATTATGAATCCGACGACGACCGCCTTAAATTTATTGAATTATTAAAGGATGGATTGGGGGAATTGTCACAATCTCTGGAGTACCCGCTGATCAAAAAACCAGAAGGTTCTTCAGACCAATACTTTCGAAAATATTTTGATAACCAATTCATCAACAATCTTGTGTCGTCACTGGCCAAAGAAAGATTGGAAGCTTCAGAAATAGAAGAAGTTAATATTCGCTTGCAAATATTTTTGCGGTCCATAGGATATACCTCTGAAGAAATAGATAGATTTTTATATTTATTTGTATTCCCCGATCTCGCCTTCGGGGCTTGTTCTCCGGAACCCAAGATAGAAGAGAAAGAAGATGAGATAGAATGCCAAGACGATTTATATGAACCAATTCCTGCAGATTGGACTACTGCTCAAGAAAATAAATTATTTTTTGATGAAAAGTCTTGCTCGTATGTCATTAATTTCGTTACAGAATATGAGAATACTTTAAATAAGAAAATTAATCAAATACAGAAAGAATATGAAACAAAAATTGCAGAAACAATCCTTAATCTTCTCGGCAAAGAAGCTTCTACCGAAGTAATAAAAAATATAGCGGCCAAGATAATTTTTAAGAGTAGATTTGTGCCCCCCACCCCACTCCTTAAGATAAAGTTGTTGGCATCTCTGTCAAAAAAAGAATTACAAGGGTTGGGGGAAGCTAGTACATCTTCTGATGACGAGGCCCTCACTGTATCCTATAATATAAAAGATTTCTTAAGTAACATGGAATCTTTTTCTGATTTGATGAAGATATATGAACAGAGAATGGTTTCAGATATTTTAAAGGGAAATAGCCTATATTATAGTGATTTAAACTTTCAAAAAGAATCTAAAATGATGAGCCTTTTTTCAACCAATATATCTAGGCTCATAAGACCGGTAGACATATATGAAAATATAGATATATCTTTCCTTGGTGATAAAATTGTTAAGGTGGTGTTAAAAAGAGTTGGCTACAAAAAGAGAAACATTACAAACGGATTGCAGGCTTTTGCTACCTCATCTCCCCAGACAAGAAGTAGGACTATAAATTTTGTTAAAAATATCTCACAGATAATTGAATATTTCCAAGCAAATAGATCTCAGAGGTATGATGTCTTTGTCGAAACCTACTTCAATCCAGTACCTAAAAAATTAAATATAAAAAATAATATTTTAAATTATGCAGATGGTGCCCAAAAACCAATTGGCATTGTACCGCTCGGAGAGATAGCGAAAAGATCAGCAGATTTTGTAGCCTCTGAAGTCAAACGTGGCCTTGCAAATTATTCTTGTATGACGGAGGTGCAGAAAGATCTACTAGAAGACGATGCCCAGAAAGATCTTGAGAATAAAAAGAAATTCGGAGAACAACTAAAGGTTCAAATTAAAGATAATTTCTTCCTAGAGGCACCAGAGATATTCGAAAAAATATCTGCCGGAGAAGGAAAGGAAGCCATTAATAAATTGGGTAAGGATTTTTTAAATAGACTTGGTGTGTGTGGAATTGGAGATTTGGTTGCCCTCGCCGCGAATACAATTTCATCGTTTATGGACCCAGAAGAATATATGGATGAGCTTCTTAAATGTGCCATAAAAAAGATGGACCCTGAAACCGCCCGCAGGTTTTATAATAAGATTAATAATTCAAAAGTCTTAAATAATTTAAATGATGGAACCAACTTTCTCAACACATATAGAAATATGGTGGGAGACACACTCCTTCCATGGGAATCTTCGTCATTGAATACACCGAATACATCACCAGGATTGGATGAGAATGTTCTGGAATTTGCAAATGTTGAAGATTATAGTGCCAGAATACAGGCCTTCGGAGATTCTGTTGTCTTTTCTTTCGACACAAGCCAATTACTTAATTTGCTGAGTGGAATACCAGGCGGAGAGTGGATTAGATATTTTATAGAACTTAGTGATTCTATTGTGAGGCAGTGCAAGGTGGTCAATGCTAGTGGCGAAGGTTTTTTGCCAAATATTTCTTTGAATTCAAAATTCGCCAATTTATGTGAGAAAAAAGACAAAAAAACAAAAATACCAAAGACACCTAGAGTGAAATCTCAAAAGAAGAAGTCAGTTGGTGAAATAATCGCAGACAATGCAAAAGAGCTTGTAATCAATCTGGTTGTTAAATTAATCACGACAGCCTTTAGGGAATTAATGAAAAATGTCTCAGCTGCAATTGCGCTAGATTCAAATTATTTCAAAAAAGGTATTGTATTACCAGACTTTCTACAGAATGACCAATATTTTTATAATGTAATCAGAACATCATCAGAAAAGGCTTCCATAACAAATGAACAAATTAATCAAATGTTTTTGGATACATGCAGGCAGATGAATATTGAAGGCATTGACGAACTCGGATCAGAATCAGTTGGGAATTTCCTATCTAATACTTCTACCGTGTTGGGTGATGCCCAGAAAATAGAGTTATTAAAGGGCGAAACCAGCAGATCAGTTTCTAGAAATATATTGGAGGCGAGCAAATCAAATGGGGTTTCTAAAATTCTAGAGAAAGACCCATCAAAGATAGGCGATATTTTTGAAAAATTTGGTCAAAATGTAAATATTAATAAAATCGAAGAAGATCTCGCAAATCAGGTAGATAAAATATCGAGTGTATCACCATTTTGCCTAAAAGATCGCCCCGACGACCACAAAAAAGCACTGTCAGAAAAAGGACTCACAGAGGAAGAAATCTCTGAACAAGTAAAGGAAAAGCTAGAAAGAGACTTGGAGCAAATTTGCAACCTATCAAATATGATGTCTAATCCAATTGCTCCAATCTTTGGTAATGCTATAGCAAAATTATTTAGCAAAGATGGTCCAATATTGGGAACATTGGAGTCTGAAAAATTTAAAGTTATTAAGAAGTCATTGGGCTCTCAAAATGAGCTTTTAATAATACCGCTTCGCGAAGACTTATATAACGCGAAAATAGGTTTTTTATCTTTAATGCTCCATGACCTAGATGGCAACTCTTACACCGGCAACGGCGAATGGCCCACTGATTCCAAGGCTACTCTCGCCTATAATTCTTTCAGAAATTCAATGTGGAATAATACATCTTTTCAATTCAACTCGCTGCTGGGTTCACCATCTTATTCTTTTAAGATAGGACCAAAAGAAACAAAGTTGGTTGAAAAGGAATCTGGCTTAATTAATGTTCTTATTGGAAATACCACAGCCGCAAGCTATGTTTCAAAGGTTCAAGGGCAAGAGATTTTTGAAGAAACAACGGTCACCGAGGCAGAATATTACACAGCAACGGGAGAAAGTTATGGATCAATAGAAAAGACCATAAAGGAGCAGATTGGAGTTTTAAATAAACCAGCTTCGAATATGTTTAAACTACTTGATAAAAAAATCAATTCCTCCTTAGAGGATTTCGATAAAAATAGCACAATCAATAAAATAGTAGAAGAAAATATGCCCTTGTTGGTGGAAAAATATTATGGAAAAATAAAGAGACAAATGGGTTTGTCCAAGTCATTCTCTGTTGAAGATTGGCAATATCAATATGGCAGATTCACATATGCAAATATAATGAAGATGTTGGACATATCTAAGACTTTGGATGAAAATTTACTTCTCTATCAGAAGTTGGAAAATGATGATCGCATTGGACAAAGAAAGAAGCTGATCTATGAATCTCCATTTGATATGATTTTATCAAAAGTTGAATATATCAGAATATCCGTATTGGTAGATTTAATGATAAGGACTTATACATATGAATCTATTATGAAATCTTTTTTCTCATTCACAACTTTCTCCTCTCATTTTTTCGGTACGGTCGATATATTGTCTAGTTATATCGTAAAATTTATGAAGGAAGATTTAGGGGATAATTATCCAATGTTTATAAATCTATTAATGCAAATCTATCTTACTAAAATAAATTTAGGACTACAGGAAATAGCGAACGAAGATGCGAAAGTGTCATATGGGATATTGAGTGATAATCTAACATCATTCCGAGAAGCGGAGCGAGAAGATATAGAAGTATTTTTGGAAGATAATCGGGATGTAATTGAAGATCTCGTGGCAGACTTTGCTGAAATGATTATCTCATCAACCGTGAAATCTTTTAATAGTGCTATATTACCGTCCATCAATCATCTGGATCAGTTCGCTCTGGTTCCCCTCATGGAGGATGGTCCACGAGATGTGGTGCCAGATGTCAATACATCTGAAGTTTTCGATGCAATCTCCGGAGGAACAGATTATAAAAAAACTAGAATCATAATGGAGAAATTTATCTTTATTGAAGAGAAAGAACATATACCCTTCTCCATTCAGTTCGCTGTCCAAAAAAGAGACCCAACACTGTTTGGTGTTGTTAATTTGAATAAATGGGATACCTTCTTATCTAACCACAAGGAGGACTTGAAAAATTATATGATATCTGAAGTGTGGTCATCTTGGAATTTTGGCCTACGCTTATCTTATGTGATGCCAAAAATGATGGAAAAGGAAGATTTTTCAGAATCAGATCGTCAGAATAATAAAGCATACAATGTAGTGTTTAATGGAGAAGAAATGACACTTGTGCCGTTTGCGGAAGTAATTAGAAAAATACCAAATCAGAAAATACCATCAAAGATATCTCCAGAATATGATAGAGATTGTTTGATTTATGATTTGACTCAGAGCGACGAATATAAAAAAATGTTTAATGATATTATAGACATTGAAACATTAATTTCTTTAATAACTATTTACAGTGTAGATGAATTCAACAATTTCTTAGGAGTGGGCGATGAAGAGGGGAGCGACTTGACTAAATGGCAAAAAGACCCTAAATCATTCACAGGCATGAAAGAGGTGATCATCGAAATTTTAGAGGATTTTTAAATTGGCAAAAGGACTTTCAGCCGCTCTCCCACTAATTGTGGACGAGAAAGACGGACCATATAGACTAAATAAAAGTATCGAAGAACTCGCAAAGCAAAATCTAAAAATGGTATTGTTTACAATTCCGGGAGAAAGAGTTATGGATCCGTCATTCGGAGTAGGGTTGTCTAAATATTTATTTGAAAATCGTGATGAAGGGCTAGACTCGCGCATTATGGGTGAAATAAGGGAACAGGTTTCTAAATATTTGCCATATATTTTTCTACAAAATATTATAATCCAACCATTAGAAGAGGATGAAAACTCTCTATATCTTCTTATACAATATTCCATCCCAGGAGGCTCCGAAGAGCAACAAATATCGCTTGTTTTAAATGGCGACTCATTATAAAGGTAAAAAATGGCTAAAAAAATAAAACCTATAAATTATACAAGCAGGGATTTCAAGTCCATTAAAGAGGATTTGGTCGATTATGCAAAGAGATATTATCCAGACTCCTACAAGGACTTTAACGAGGCATCTTTCGGATCTTTGATGTTAGATACAGTATCCTATGTTGGAGATATTATGTCTTTTTATTTGGATTATCAAACCAATGAGTCATTTTTAAATAGAGCCACCGAGCCGGCAAATATCATTAATCTTGCAAGACAATTGGGATATAAATTTAAAAATTCCTTCACATCCACGGGAGAGGTTACTTTGTTTGCCCTAATTCCGAATTATATGGCTCATCCAGGTCCAGATACAGCTTATTATCCTATTATAAGGCAGGGTACCACTTTCACTGCCTCTGGAGGCGGATCTTTCATTTTAGCGGAAGATGTCAGGTTTGACAGTCCAAATACAGAGATAGTCGTGGGAAGGGTGGATACGGATACAGGAATTCCGACCTATTTTGCAGTTAAAAATACTGGTAAAATTATATCTGGCCAAATAATAGAAGAAAGATTTACAATTGATGAGTTTATTAGATTTAAGAAGATTTTTCTAAGCAATAGCGATGTGGTAGAAATTTTATCGATCACAGATATCGATGGTAATGAATTTTATGAAGTAGAAAATCTGTCACAAAATGTGGTTTACAAAAATATTTCAAAAGTCGGCTTCTCGAATGATTCTTATCAGGAAAACCTAAGACCCATAATAGTTCCTCGAAGGTTCGTTCACGAGTTTGATGGCTCTCGCCATTATATTCAGTTCGGATATGGATCCGAGGATGAAATCTTGGACAACCCGGTCGCCGATCCATCTTCAGTCATATTAAAGATGGAGGGAAAGACTTATACTACTGACTCTTCTTTCGATCCCATGAAAATGCTAGAGACAGATAAATTGGGAATTTCTCCGTCAAACACTATAATCACGGTCAGGATGAGGGTAAATACATCATCCAATGTGAATGCTCCCGCTGGCACTATCAAAAATATAAGTGGGTTAATAATTGATTTTCCCGACATAACAATTTTAGACTCTTTAAAATTATCGACAGTCAGGAGATCAATACAGGCTTATAATAATTCTCCGATAATCGGAGATGCATCGAATATAAGTGCCGAAGAATTAAAGATAAGGGCCATGGATAATTTTGCTTGTCAAAACCGTGCCGTAACCTCAAGAGATTATGAACATCTGACATATGCGATGCCTGCACGCCTCGGTTCCATAAAGAGGTGCAAAATAGTAGTCGATAATACCTCCTTTAAGAGGAATTTGAATTTATACATATTATCCGAGAACGGAAACTTTAAATTGACCCAAGCAAATAATCAAATGAAAGAAAACTTAAGATTCTGGCTCTCTCAAAGAAAAATGATTAATGACACAATCGACATTATGGATGGAAAAATAATAAATATTGGAATTGAATTTGAGGTGCTTTCTCAAATAAATTCAAATAAAGAAGAAATCTATAGAGATTGTATTAATCGCATAAATAATAAGATCATGAATCCTCTCCAATTGGGAGAATCATTTTCTATAACAGATATCTATTCTGAATTGAACAAGGTACGCGGAGTGGTCGATACTATTAATATAAGAGTGGTCAATAAATCGGGGGGAATATATTCAAATGTTTCTCTCTCTATTAACTCCAATATATCCCCTGACGGCCGCTCTATATCTTGTCCTCTAAATGCTTGTTTCGAAATTAAATTTCCAGATGTTGATATCACCGGAGTGATTAAATAATGGCTATTAAAAAATACTATGCTACGAAAGATAACACAATAACGAATGCTTTTAAACTCAATATGCAAGACAGGGCCACCGACGCAAATATGGGACTTTCTGATATTCTAGAAACATTCTCCATATATGGCCAGTCCACATCCGGATCCACTGAATTGGAAAGAATTTTAATTGAATTTCCAATAAGTCAAATATCCTCT
>Ga0080013_1006314_pt1 | contig 10607 bp, 18 predicted proteins | sample ETNvirenome_6_85_FD_69236 | JGI IMG/M metagenome (GOLD analysis project Ga0080013, IMG submission 69236) | Marine viral communities from the Pacific Ocean - ETNP_6_85 (SPADES assembly) (version 2) | ecosystem: Environmental > Aquatic > Marine > Oceanic | place: Pacific Ocean | collected 2013-06-19
CTTCAAACCAATCATTTACTTGGTCTTGAGGTACTATTGACCCCGGAGGATATTTTTTAAGTTCTTCGGCGGTAGCAGGAGTGTCGGGCTGAACAAAGGCGGCTATGTAGGCGTCTAGGCGGTTAGCTTCGTCCAGCTCGTCATACTCTGCCTGCGTAACAATCTTGCTATTCGCTGCTGCTGCATCGTCTACTAGTATCCATGCACCAGCGGCGATTTTATCTGCATCATCAACTGCGGCTCTATAGCGCTTGTTGTCATCAGTATTGATCCATAGATCGCCTTCCTTTACCTTTCTACCTAGATAATGCCCAAATCCTGCTGACCATCCATCCCCATCAGCATAAACTTCGGCTTCTTTCACTTTACCTAAATGTAAAGGTTTATTCTCTTCCCCTTTGACAAGATTCTTAATATTTTGAGGTACATTACTGGTCACACTAGAACCCCTGCGTTAATAATATTCAGCCCTTTTCGGATAGAAAGGCTCGTCTTCTTCATCTGAGGTTAATCTCAAAAAGCCGCCCTGCCTGAAGCGCAGGAGTGCCTGTGTCGATGAGTCAACCAAATCATCATGCTCTCCAGAGGGGAAAGAAGCAAACTCTTCGATCACTTCTTCTGCAAACCGTGTCTCGGGAACCCACACAATTCCAGATGCAAACATGTCTGATATTGCATTAACTCTGGAAATCTTATCGTTGCCACGGGACGGGGTATACTCACTGACCGGGATTCCCATTGCCCTTAACTCAAATATAAGCGGTGTCCCCGCTGCCTTTGCTTCAACAACAAACGCATCGGGTTGCCACTCTGTCCAGAACTCATAGGCGGTACGCTTTAGGTCTGGGAATTCCAGCCGCTCTTTATGTGCATCCAAGAGAATGATATTAGGTTGATCCAAGCCTGCATCGTCGGGCATGTAAAATACACCCCACGTTGTACACGCAGAGTAATCCGCCCTTTGTGTTTTTAAGAACGCTGTGTCCCAAGACTGAATAATAAATTCACATTGGGGTGGTTTTTCTTTTTCCCAGTGCCGCCACCATTCTCTTTTAACCAGTGCGCCTTCTTCTGAGGTCGGATTCTGCTGGTATTGGGCGTTCCACTTGCTGGCAGGGAGTTCGTTTCTAAGCGCGACAAGTTCATCTTTCGGCCAGAACTCAGGCCACAACGGCTCTTCAGATGGCATAATCGCCGGGAACTCAATCAGTTCCCACTCATCGACCCCTTTTCTTTGCAGGGAGGATTTAAGTATCTGGCCGGTTAAGTCCTTTTTGTGCCATCGGGTCATGACAATAACGATAGCCCCTCCGGGCTGTAATCGCTGTCTTGGGCCAGAGGTATACCATTCGTGGGCCTTATTAAACACCGAGGGATCTAAGCTTTGACCCTCCTGCTCACTGTGCGGGTCATCAATAATTAAAAGATCGGCACCTTTACCTGTAACGGCACCACCAACACCAATTGCAAAGTACTCGCCCCCTTTGTTGGTACTCCAGCGGCCAGCAGCCTTGGAGTCGGCCCTTAATGAAACAGCCGGGAAAATATCTTTATAGTCGGCACTATCTACAAGGTTACGAACCTTTCTGCCAAAACCAACAGACAACTCGGCGGTGTGTGCTGTCTGAATAATCTTTTTTTCAGGATACAGCCCCAGAAACCAAGCTGGCAGCAGATACGATGCAAATTCTGACTTAGTATGCCGTGGTGGCATATTGATGATCAGCCGTTTTAGCTCGCCCTTGGCGACACGCTCAAAGGCATCTGCCATAACGCTGTGGTGCCTGCCTTCTATAAAAGCAGGCCATGCACTGTCAATAAATCCCAAAAAGCTGTCTCTGGCCCTTTCTTTTCTTTCAGCCTCTTCCAGTTCTTCAAACAGGTCGAGAATTTCTGCCTGTTCGTTAAGGGGGAGGCTGTTTACCTTTCCCAGCAGATCCGGGTCTATTCTTTTTTCAAGCGACATTATTTCCTTTTCTTGGGTCTGGGCTTTCTCTTGGAAACCTTGCCATTACGACTGCGGTTTTTACTGGAACTTTCAATTTTATAACCATCTTTGTTGGTTCCACCACGGCTCAACATCTTGTTGTGGCTTATATCTTTGCCTTCTCTGATATCTGCCTTGCCGTTCCTGTTCTTATCTGCGCCCGTCTTGTCTACCTTTCGCCTGGCACGTTGTCGCTCCATCCGTGCTTTAAACGGCTTACTTCCAACAGGCTTGTTAGTCTGCTTCTTCCGATCCTTTTTGTTCTTATATGGCATAAATAACGTCTAGGGTATAAGAATCCGCTTCTTGGGTCTGCTTCTTCCGATCCTTTTTGTTCTTATCCCGTCTTGCCTAATCTCAACCTAACCAACCCCAGTAAGTATCTCTGCGGGCGAAGCACAGCAGGCTTTTACTGGGAAGTGTTGATGGGGATTTCGCTCTTAAGACCTGATTGGCGAAGTATACGTTGCAATAAATAAAATTTGTTCTTATATGGCATAAATAACGCCTAGAAGTCGATTATCTTTCCAATAATATCCTCGCCATCTGCCAATTCCTTCTGCCAAGTCGGTTTCGGTCTGCCGCATTCAAAGCAAGTTTCAGTTTCATCGAACAAACAACCGCTTTCACAATCCTGTTCGCTTTCACATCCCTGTTCGCTTTCGCGTTCCTTATTATGTTTCACGGGAAACCCTCTTAAATTTTTTAACGCCTAGAAGTACTACTATTACTAGTAGTACTACTATTACTAGTAGTATTTCTAGTGGCTAGAAACCCTTCTTAAAAAGAATTAGTGGTATTCCTAGCTAGAGAAATGCTGCTAGGCTAGTAGTATTCCTAGTACATAGAAATATGTTGATTTTAACATATTACCCCCCTTGACAAGATATGCAATAAAAATATTTGTAAAAATTGCAGAAAAATTTTAAGACGGATTTTCGCCGAAATTTTTTTCGTAAAAAACCCCGCAAAATCTCCTGATTATTTGAGCGGATTACTATGTATTAATAAATTAACGCACGGCCAGGTCTCGGGGGGGGTTGGGGGTGCGCCAGGTTGCGCCAGGTGCTGCGAGGGAGCCACGATACCCGCTCCGGACGCACCTTAGCGGGGCTGTTAGTGGATCTCCGGGGATTCAGCATCTAGGGGATCTCCCATCTGTCCGGGGTCGTCCTCACTGGCTGGTTGTCCAGTGAGCTGGCTCAGTCGTTGCTGGATCGCCGCTGCCACTTCGGTCGGGTCTCGCTGATTGCTGGTGTTCAAGTTCATCTCAGTGACGAAAAGTCCGGCAGACCGCCCCAACAGTTCAGCGGCTCGAAGCCTGAGCGGATCAGTCTCTCCCCCCGCTAATGCATCTCTCAGATGTGCTGTCACTTTCTGCCTGTCCGTGACGGCCGAAGCTGCAACCGCGCGCTCTCTCGCCGCCAAAAGAGCCTCTATCCTTGCTCTTACCTCAACCTTACCAGCTACCCGTGACGCAAGCGTATGGATGGACGCTGCCGTGGTTGAGTCCCTTGGGTTATACGCCTCCCGATAGGCATCCGCTTGAGTCTGTCCGCTAGCGACACATCGCGCAAAGTGCGCCTGCTTGGGCGTTAGTTTTTTGGAGGTCATGATCTCTTCCTTTATATGCCAAAAAAAAGTAATTCATTCTAGCGCCGCTGACGCGCTTAAGATAACTATTGCAATTAATATGCAATAAACATTTGACAATCGACAATCACTCAACTAATGTACTCAGCCAAGCCCCATTAGATCACTAGGAGAGACTAAGATGAGCATCCCCAAAACGACATACGATCAACGATACGCATTGAAAGACCTGATGGATAGAGGCGGCGCTGTCATGACGTCTGAATGGACGACAGGTGCTGGCCGACATACGCGCTCGCGAGCCATCCCTCCGTTTTGCGAGAGAATCGTCCGCGAAGAATCGGCACTCTATCCCTCACGCATCAAGCGAGTTTTTGCCCAGCACCCCCGCTGCCGGGCGGTCGTGGCAATTACCGACATGAGAACGGCGCGCAGAGCGGTCAAGTTTCGCATCCAAGGTGCCCCGCTCCGGAAGTCGTTGAACGTAATATTAGCTAAGAAATCACTCTCCCCCGAAGACATGCGCGCAGCGATGTCGACTTTTGATGCCCTGCAAGATCACTAGGAGCAAATAAAATGGATATATATAAGGATGTCACAGATCGTATTCTGGAAGCGATGGAGTCGGGAGATACCGACTGGTTGAAGCCATTTACAGCATCTACCGGAATGCCGGTCAATGGAGTTACCCAGAACGAATATCATGGTATCAATGTATTACTGCTTGGCCTGTTGAATCCGTTTCAATCCAACGAATGGGCATCATTCAAGCAATGGCAAAGAATGGGCGCAAATGTTCGAAAAGGTGAAAAAGGTACACGGATTATATTCTTCAAACAGTTAGAAAAGGAGAACAGGGATACCGGTAAAATTGATCGAATCCCATTGCTTAGAAATTCGACCGTATTTAATGCCGATCAGGTGGATGGATATGAATCTAATCCTGTTGATCTGCCAGACCTTACCGAACGTCTGGCGCATTGTGATAAGTATATCGACACTCTGAATATAGAGTTTAGGACTGGATCGCCTTGTTATATCCCATCAAAAGACACTATCTGTATGCCGGAGCGAAGTGCTTTTACTGGCAATGCGGACGGGACGCCAACGGAACACTATTATTCTACCTTGCTGCATGAAGTAACACACTGGACAGGGCACACTTCACGCCTTGACAGACTAGCCGACAGATCACGTGAGGGCTATGCGTTTGAGGAGCTTATTGCGGAGCTTGGCGCAGCATACCAGTGTCGCATTTTTGGAATTGACCTTGAACCACGCGCAGACCATGCAAAGTATCTGGGGGGGTGGCTTAAAGCTTTGAAAAATGACAAAAAGTTTATCTTTAAAGCAGCCGCAGCGGCACAAAAGGCGATAGGGTTCTGCGATTCACTACAGTTGAGCGAGGCGGCATAGATGAGCATCAGACTATCCAAAGCCAGTAAAATGCCTTGCGCGTCATGGTCGCTTCAGGCGCAAGAAACATGCCCCGGAAGTTACACTGCAGACGGTTCGCTAGTCGATGCCTGTCAGGGATGCTATGCCTCCGAAGGGATGTACAGAATGCCCAACGTCAAATCGGTCAGGGCAAATAACCGGATCGACTGGAGGCGTATTGAGTGGGAAAACGACATGGTCGCCACTATCAAGCCGACATCACTGTTTCGGTGGTTCGATAGTGGCGATGTCTATCACCCACATCTTGCACTCAAAATATTTGACGTAATGCTACGGACACCCAACACCCAACACTGGTTGCCTACCCGCACCTATAAGGTGCCGCGCATCCTGCCGATCCTCCTGGACATGAATAAGCTCGCGAATGTCGTGGTACGCTTTTCAAGCGATGCGATTGACGGCACCAACACCACTCCAGACGGCACCGAACATTCGAGTATTATCGATCGCTCTGACCGCATTGACATGAGGCGTAAAGGTGCATGCACGGCATACCAACGCGATGGCAAATGCGGCAAGTGCCGACAGTGTTGGGACAAATCAATCCCAGTCATTACTTATCCTCAGCACGGCCAAAAGATGGCAAGACAGGAGGCACAAGCATGAGATTCACCAAGCGACAGATCGAAGTACTACTAATTACCATCGCAACACTGCGCGATGCTAACGAATTGGACTTGGCAGTTAACGGTCAATTGGATGACGTGTATCTTTTTGAGTGGTTGTTGAAGCAGAACCGGCGCAATTTCGGCACGTTAACGGAATCATACAAGCTGATCATCCGCAACCTGATCGATAACAGTAGGGAACACTGCTCCACCCAACTATTCAATAACATGGCAATCAATGCCATGAAAGCAGGATGCGGTTCTATCATCTAATGACCAACCTTACCCTAATTCATAAAGGCGTTACCTATCGCCAAAGAGGATCGTCGATCCATCAAGCATTTTGGGACGGCTACGACAACGTGAAGTACCGTCGGAATTGGGTTCTTCTTCCTGTTTGGAAGGAGGGGCGAGCAGCCGCTAAAAAGGGCCTTTACCAGGGTGTTCAATTTGTACCAGTAACTCACCTATAGTGTTAATTTTTTGAACTCTATCAAACTTGCGAAACGGGAGAATATTAGTATGAGTGAACTAAACAAGTGGGAAACACCAGATTCCTATGCTGGACATGATCCGGTCGGGGATTACACGCTCTACGGTCGAACTCGCGACAGTTCGATTATGGAAAATTCTAATTACGAATTGATCCTACAAGAGTTATCAGACCTCGCGGAACCGTTCGATAGATTGCGCGATGATGATGATGATGATAGCGAACCATACGTTTATGATTTTAGGGCTGGACATTGGGCATGTGGATGGGTTGAGACAATTATTATCCGTCATGATGCACCAAAACAAATTATTGAACGAGCGCAGGAAATCGAAGCCGCATTGTCTGACTATCCGGTTTATTCCGATGAGGACTATTCTCAGCGGCAATGGGATGAAATGTGCCGCTATTGGAATGATATCGACATAAAAGAGCGCGTCGAGTGGTTGCAGGAATCCGGCGAGTCTATTTTTCTGGCTCGAAATGATGACTACATCCCCGAATCTTTCTATCAATCCGAAATGTTCTATTAACCCACAACTAAGGTGAGAAAATGAATACTCAATTAGAAAGGGCTGTTATTGATCAACTGGGTTTGAGCTACACCGATGTAAACGAACTCAGGGAAACGCTACAAGATATTCGAGATCATGGCATTGATAGCGGGTTTGGCGGGTTTGTTTATTACTCCGACACTGTGAAGTTTGCGGAGGATAACAAGTCTGAAATCTTAAACGTGGCGCGAGATATGGCCGACGATTTCGGTTTAGACGGTGCCTATAGCCTGATAGCCGGATTCCTGCAACAAGAGGCTGCGAGGCAAGCCCAAGAGCAGTTTAAGCAGGCACTCAATGATATAACAGCCGACAGTGTGGCAGAGGCAATACATAGTCCAGATTCTGAGGACTATACCTATGTGATGAACTCGCTTTCATGGTTCGCGGCTGAAGAAGTCGCCAGATCATACGATTACGAGTAGATCCCAGACCATAGCGCGTTACCGATGATTATCCTGGAGCGCGTTATCGCCATGACAGATCACGACAGCATGAGGATGACGATATGAAACCGATAAATATTAACGAAAAAAACGCCGAAAAAATAACCGCTGCACTTTTGGCAGCCAATGGTCGAGCAAATAGCCACACAATTACCCACGGTCGAGATGTCAGGGACATCGCAGATGTTGCTACCGACTATCTCCGCAATCTGGGCTTGAGCAAAGCCTGCATGGTTGGCGCCAAGGTAAGCTATACGTCCGGCGGTGACGTGCCAAATGCTTACAAGTGGAAGCGCAAAGTCACCCATGTGCATCTAGAACGCAGGAAATCAGGCTGGTTCCTCAACTCGATTGAAGTAATCGAAATCTGGGGCAATGCTCCGAAGACCGGTTATCTGTTGACCTCAGAACAAGACGACATTGTCGTCGCAAAAACACGATCTGGCTATCTGATCGTTCCTGAGATGGTAAAAAATGACCTCGTATTTATCAACCATCTGCAAAAAAAGAATGCCGAAGAGTTGAGCTTTTACCTGGAAATGCTCATCAAAGAATCTGCTCGCGAGGAGAAGGAAAAATGAAAGATCTAGAACTTTTGATGCACCTGAAAACGAATGATGCTGCCTGCGTTGACGAGTCCACGCAATTCGCAGGACAGGTCAGGCCCACTTTGAAAATCCTCGACAGCCAAAACGAACCTGTTTGCCTGCCGGACGGCGTACACATTCATCATGTTGTGTGTGTTTTGGAACGTCACGGCCTGCTGATTGAAAAGGGGCTGACGCCGGAGGCGAAGGAAAACAGCGACAAAACAAACAAAATGTTCAGCACCCCCAGTCTGCAAAATTTTGACGTGGCCCATCTGCACGGGCAGCTTGCTGATATTTCAAACCACTGTCGCAGGCGGCAGATACGACACATGAGGGAGGTAGCGTGATGGAAAATAGTGTTTATGTTTTTGTTGAAGACCCAGGTCACGGTTGGTTAGCGGTAACCGTTGAGGAGTTGGTTGATTTAAAAATTGCTCACAAAATTAGCGGTTACAGCTACATCAAAGACACAATTGCTTATCTTGAAGAGGATTGTGACCTTGGTGTTTTTGTGAGGGCTTACAAGGAAAAATATGGTCAGCCTCCCGCATTCGAAGAGATATATGTAGAAAATACACCGATAAGAAATTATCAAAACTATAACTATGGGGGCGCGGATGAGTCTCCAATGACCGCCTATATTGAGGCTGGTGACCTTGAGATTGGATCTGCTGAAACTGAGGAAGGTGAATACTTTATATTGAGGTGGCGTGATGACTAATGTATCAGACTTGGCGAGTAAATATGGTTACCGTTTCGTGACTACCGGTGGCAATTGCACCGGATATGAACAAGACCTCGAAAGTAATAAGTCGATATTTAGGCACACAAAAAATGATAAGTCGATTCTGATCACGACAGCAGAGGATTGGCTGGCACCCATTAGCCCCAACGATTTGTGTGTCGCTTATCTGTACACCACTCAATCGCAAATTCTAAGGGGGCAATGCCTTTATCTGGATGATCAACCGGGAGATTATGTCCCAATCAGTCAGCCTCTGGAATTCTGCAAATTACTGGCTCTCCTAAAGCGCCCATCCTACGAGATGCCGCTATTTGAAGAGCTTGTAAAAAATAAGCTTAAACAATTCCACCGGCAAATTTAACCCACTAGAGAGGTGAGAATATGAATATCAAACAAGATCGACAGGATCAACTTGAAGAGCTTGTAAAAAATAAGCTTAAACAATTTATCCAAGGTCACCCCGCATACATTTTAAGATTTCTTCCGATTAACGATGGGGAAAGAGACCACTTAATTATAGACATCATGGACAACGAAAAAGATGAAGATTATTGCGAACATTGCGGCGAAAAAATCGAAGATTGCTCTGTAGTTATAGATGTCAAACGAAAAAGATAGAGATTGCTAGAAGGAGAATGTCATGGCAAGCGTAAATTTTGAGACGGCAACTGTTGATTTCCACGCTGTAGAGAAGGTGACGCGCAAGAAAACAACCGAACTGGGGGGCATGACTAACAAGACATTCTATACCTCATTCTTTGTCGTGAACGATGAAGGGGCGAAGTCTGAGATCACCTTTTTCCACAAATCTGATAAACTCAATTTCGAGGTAGAAGCATGATAAAGTTAAGTAAGAAACAGCAACAATCACTTGTTAGGAAGTGGGATCAAGCTGGCAATGGTATGACCTATTTGCAATTTAGGCGCACAGTTCAGTACGGTTATAATTGTGTAATGGTTCATTGGTGTGGCATGTGGCTAGGAATAGAAGACGGGACAGATGCCCCTGATGGCTACACTCACGCATAAGGAGACGACAATGGATTACACACATAACCTTTCTTTTCCGGCCCGGAATCTTGTTGCAAAACATGCGAGGAAATTTAACAAAAACGCCGTCATGGTTGATCGCAAAAAAAGACTCGCAGCCGGGTATGAAAAACATAAGGGCAAAAAATGAAAGCCGCACTCGTAAAAGTAATCGTAGCAATAGTTTTATTTCTAACGGTTAGCACGATGGATTATCATGATGAGGTAGCCGAAGAAAAACATTACTCGCATATGGTCTGCAACGGGCATTGGCCCGACTATGCAAATATCAGACCAGACTGCAAAACGCTTTAACCGCGCCGTCCGCCTAGTGCGGCAAGCGGTGGTGTCGTAGGAATTCAAACAGGACGGCGAGATCTCACGTTTGAATTTCATCCACCGCACCCATCTGGACACAATAGGATTGATACCAGTTCTCTTGCATCCCCCCACAAAATATCACATAATGAAATCGAGCGACCCCCATCTCGCTCATGCATCTGTAGAGTAGGGGTTTTTATTTGTGCTTCCCTTTTTTAGATGCGCGAACCCTGCTTTGGAGAACCAGGTAAAACTCCAGAGTAGGGTTTTTTGTTTGTGCTTCAATAGTTAATACCCCCGACTTATCAACTTTCTCCCCCTCTTTTTGCTCAGATCACCAGTCCCGCCGAATCCGCAAATAAACCATCTCCATGCTCAGAAAAGGGCTATCCCGAAGTATTTTTTCCTATCCCGACTAATCTATGCGCTATACCGAAGTATTTTTTACTATCGCGACTAATCTATGTGTTATTCCGAAAAATAGTTCCTATACCTGATTCAAAGGGGGGGTTTCAGTCAGGTAAAGGTAAATCTCAGCCGACTTTTTAGGTGATCTCATTCAATCAGTTGAAGACGGCGAAATCTTCTTTCCCGACACCACCGTGCGTGAGCTTCGAGTGAGTGGTATCCCTAATAGGCTCTCGCGCATCAAGAAAACACTTAAATAATACCAAAAGCCGGCTCCTGACATTTTCGGGGTTAAACTCAGCTCATCTAAATCAGAACATGAGCTACGGCATGACTCAAGTTATCAAAGACGACTCTAACGATGGTGAGATAGGT
>Ga0080013_1006315_pt1 | contig 10605 bp, 11 predicted proteins | sample ETNvirenome_6_85_FD_69236 | JGI IMG/M metagenome (GOLD analysis project Ga0080013, IMG submission 69236) | Marine viral communities from the Pacific Ocean - ETNP_6_85 (SPADES assembly) (version 2) | ecosystem: Environmental > Aquatic > Marine > Oceanic | place: Pacific Ocean | collected 2013-06-19
CATCTCGTTTTTTGTAATCTCGATCGACTTGGCGATGCCCAATTGAGCCAGCTGGACGTCCTTAAGTTTAACTCCGCTCTCGCGAGATACAAAAGTTGCCCCTACAGATGTTGCGAGGTCCTTGAGGATGCCTCTCCGTTCTTCGCCGTAGCGTGGCGCCTTGACGGCAGCGATCTTCATCGTCCCTCGCATAGCATTCATAATTAGTGCGGCGAGAGCTTGACCTTCAATATCCTCTGCGACAATTACGAACGGACGAGACTCGCGGGCAACCACTTCCAAAATGGGGAGGATCTGCTCAACGGCATCAAGTTTGTAGTCGGTCACAAGCAACAGAGGCTCTTCAGTGTACTTAACAACGCCTCGACGCTCTTCGTTAATAAACGCTGTCGCAGCGTAGCCCGCATCAAAGCGGAAGCCTTCCACAAGGTCAAGAGAGGTCTCCATTGACCGTGCTTCTTCAATCGTGATGGCTCCGTTCTTACCAGCCTTGTCCACCGCTGTGGCAATCAGTTCGCCAATGACAGCGTCATTGTTCGCGGAGATAGAGGCAACGTTGGCGATCTCTTCAACTTTAGAAATTTTGACCGCCATATTTTTCAGGGTGTTGACGATTTCAGAAACGGCTGAGTCCATGCCCCTCTTAAGCTCGACAGGGGACGCTCCAGACGCAATGTAGCGTTGCGCCTCCGTCAGCACCTCTCTCGCAAGCACGGTGGCTGTGGTGGTGCCATCCCCCGCTTGCGCGTTCGTTTGCGCTGCAGCCTGCTTTATAACGGCTGCAGCAGCATTTTCAAAAGGATCCTCAAAATTTATAAACTGTGCGACGGTCACTCCGTCCTTGGTAATGATGGGGTTTCCCCCTGGCTCCTGAAGGATCACATTCCGGCCTCGGGGTCCGAGTGTCGAGGCAACGTTGTCGGTCAATCGGTTGACGCCTCGGAGGATCTTTTCTCCTAGAGACGCACCACTATCATAATGCTTGGTCACATTTACTCCTTGTGTTTATATTATAATATATGTTTAATACTTTGTCAAGTATTATTTTTAAGTATCTTTAATCTCTTCGGTCTTGGTCTGAATGTTTCCAGCTTCATCGATGGCCGTGTTGGCCTCTTGGTCATTCTGTAAGCCGCCGGCGAAATATGCATTTAAGTTTTGAGTGACGAGCTTGAGTGAATTAAAGATCTCAAACACCTGAGTGTTTAAGATGTCGCGCACCTTATCAAGCGCTACCTGCACCTCGGCGGCGCCAATCTTTATCTCCCCCAAATATTCCGTATTAGTGGGGGGCCCCTCATTGAGGGCCTGCGACCTATTGAGGTCAAATTGAAAGCGGCGCATATAGCCCAGCGTATTTTTAAGAGCGATCCTCTTCTCATCATCTGAAAGTCCGCTATAAAAAGCGACAAGCGTCCCCATGTCCGTCTCAAAAGTCAGCTTGTTGATCGCCTGGTCTCTTTTTTGCTTAACCACATCGGCCTTGAGGGTCTTGGTAATGTTATTGTTTGCTTGCCATAAAATGCCGCTGGAAATCGCCCTTCGCTGAGGCTGGTTCAAAGTAGGATAAACCTCCTTTATTAAAGCTTCCAGCGCGGTCTTGCTTAGCTGATCGAGGCCCCTCTCAATGCGGGGGGCTCTTTTGGCTTCGGGCGTAAAGTACGCATCGCTCTTAGCATAGCTAATCGCCTTGAAAATCTTTTCGAGGGCTTGGAGATCGAGGGGGCCCTCGTCACCCAGCATCGCATCGATTGCTTCGCCATCTGCCTTTAGAAGCTCTTTAACATTAGAGACCCACAGCGACTCCATCTCTTCCGCAGAGGGAAGGTTCTGTCGCGACGGTAGCATCTGAGAGACATCGTTGATCTCGCCGGCCTCTACTGAGTCGATAAACACGCGCGGTAGATGAATGCATCGCTGTGATTCTCCCTTGGAGTTGGCAACTATGCTGAACACATTATCTAAAGTGAAGTCAAAGTCATAAAATTTGATGCTTCCCTTTTGTTCCAACCCTTCTCCCTCTAGCGCCTTGGTGCAGATGATATATTTCATGGCAGCGCCGAGGGGGTGGCTGAACTGTGGCCCCACTAGATCGTTCACCAAATCGGTATAGCTGCCCCCTACTACCAAGCCCTTCTCGCGATATAGCTTAAGACTAATGGGCACCCCGTTTGCATCTACGAAATCGGCGATGGTTCCAGTATTTGCAGGGATCTGCTTGCCATCCAACAGAGTAGCAAGAAAAGACTCAAAACTAAAACCGGCCGACGATGCATTAAAGTTTGTGATAACTTTGGTCAAAGTTTTATAAAACACCAAATAGGATATAACTTGTTGAATTATTTTGGATCGATCGACGCCGGCGGCACTCAGTTCTTGGGCCCCGTTTGCATAAAAGTCCTCTAAAGACCTCAACTTCTCGGACAAAGTGGTTCCTTGAATATTGTCCAAGTAATCTTGCAGCAACTTCCGCTGCGGGCCGGCAATAGTTTCGCCCGTGTCGCCTGTCGAAACGTCCGACCATCCGATCTCGGAAACCGCAATCTCTGGAATCATGCTCAAGGTAAGCTCTTGGGCGCTAGCGTCTTCTGATATAGTTTGCCGAGGCGTGGGGACATCTCTCATAACGTCCTCCACTATTTCAAGCAGAGATTGTATATTAAAAGCGGCCTCTTTCTCTTTGGGCTTAAAGTATTCTTCTACAAGGCGATCTAAATCATTCATAATATATAATTAGTCGTGTAAATCTGTTTCTAATAAGAGAGTATAAGTAAAAAACTCCCCAAACCTTTCGGCACCTAAGTGTGCCAAATCCATAAAGGTGGCGAACTCATCGCTGCGACTAATAACTTGGCACCCGGCGCTCCATTTGTTAACCTGAGTGGAGGCGCTCCCTGCTTTGTGAATGTTGATCCCAAAGAAGCCGGTCTCGATACTGGCCTCGCTCATATCATGGCGGCGATCTCGGTTGTTATCGCGATAGACGTCCACTTCGCCGCCGCGCTGGCAGAGCGCCTCGTACTTCCCTAAATGAAGGTCGATCTTATAAGTACGGGGATACTGATCCGGGACTAAGATGGCGGTACCGTTGACATTCATTGGGTCCTCTAACCAGTAGTAGCCCGGATCTGTCGTAGCTTCGGCCGTGAAGACCTCCCAGTCCTTTTGCTTGTTGCGGTAGATAACGACGATTGTGTCGTCAAACTTATTTGGTGTTGCGCCTTCGACGCGGCGGACGCCAATAATGTTTAAGTTATATGGCTTGTCGCCATCAAAGAAAACATAATCCTTTTTAAGCAGCGCGGTGCGATACATGTCTTTTATTAATACTGCTTGTAATCCTGTGATGGTTGTCATATTAATCTCCTATACAATGATGTCGGCAATGCCTTTTTCCACAGCCTCTTCGGCTGAAAAGTATATATTCATTTTACGCTGCAGCATTTTCTTTAGTTGGGGGCGAGACATGTCGGTCTCTTCGGCGAGCATCTTGACGTACTGATCTTGGGTCCAGCGGATTTCATCTATCTCGTTCTCGACGTTATGGATCCCCCCATGAACGCCCCCAACCACGCTGTGGATCATGACCCGGCAATTCTTTCCGATCTTCCGGCTTCCCTTGGTGCCGGCAGCCAAAATGAGAACGCCGGCAGACATAACCTTTCCAACGCCAAATGTTTCGATCGGGCACGACTCTCGTATTAGCCGCATCGTATCGTACACTGCAAACATCTCGGCGGCTTGGCCCCCGGGGCTACATATCATCAACTCAATGGGGTCGACCGTTTCGGCAAAGCCTTCCGACAAATCATCCGGATTGAGGACTGAGAATCTTTTGTCAGCCGCAAGCAGAAACAAATTGTAACAAAGCTGGGCCGCCTTTGCTTCATCAATTTCCCCGAACAGGGCGATCATTCTATTGTCAGGGGCCTCCTTTGCGCTAGCTTCCATCAACATCTCAATCGCTGCGTTGCGCTCTGCCTTTTGAAGCTCCTCGTCCTCGGTCTTCTCTGCTGCTTCCTTTTGTTTTTTGGTGGCCACCTTATACTCCCTTATTTAAATTGTTTGGCGTCATTCTGAATCCGCTCTACATACCTCAGTTGTCGCATCGCGCCGCCCCAATCGGTGAACTCCAGCCGGGAACGGTATTTTTCTGGGTATGCGGCTATAAAATGTGCTATAACCGATTCTCTCCAAATGCGCAGGGCCTCTGCATCCAAGCCTTTTATAAAATTAATGGACTCTCCCTCAACGCCCGCTTGTTTTAGCATTTTAATCTTTAGTTCTCGGACATACCCTGCGTCTTCGTCTAAAATCTTCAGCATCTTGAGCGCCTGAAGTTCGACAACGCGGACAAATAGTCCCAAATAGCCCATTCCAAGAGCGTCCGAACAAGTCTTATGAAACAGCATCCCTAGAACAAATGCTAGTATGTTAATCACAATCTCTATTTCTATCATAACCCCTCAAAGCAAAACCGCTGTAAGATTATATCACAAATCCTACAGCGGTTCAAGACTGAAACCGTTAAAATATTACTTCCGTGTACGACGCCGGCGCGTAGTCTTGCGGGGATTCATCGCCCGGTGGAGACGAGCAGTTACTCGTTTGGCGACTTCGTTGATGAGGGCGGTGTCGTCGACAACTTGAATACCTTCTAGCATGTCCTCTACTCCAGCGAGTTCATCTTCTTCGCCAGCTTCTAGCTCTTCTTCGCCAGCTTCTAGCTCTTCTTCGCCCTCTAGCTCTTCTTCGCCACCGACTTCTAGCGCCTCTTCCTCGTCGGCCGTCTCGACGTCAAGCTCGATGCCTAGGCTATCGCCCAGATCCGCAGCCAATGCCTCTAGGGCGCCGGCCAGGGCATCCTCAACTTGAGCGCGCGTGTCGGCATCGAGAGCACCTTCGGTTTCCTCAACGTCCACATCGGCCTCAACATCGGCTTCTAGATCAGCCTCTTCGTCGCCCTCATAGTCGAGTTCGCCGGGATGGGTCTCGGAAGGATCTCCCATAGACTCCTCATCGTCCTCCTCGTTGATATAGGCTTCATCGCCCTCGCGTTCTCCGCGTCCAGGGCTGGTGTGCTCAAGCTCATCGCCCTTATTGCCCCCATAGGGGTTCATCTCGCTAAGGCGCCCCACGAAAGGGCTCGCGAGGGGTTCCATATCGGCTAGCTTCATGAAGCGGCGGACAGTTGCTTCATTCAGTAAGTTCTTTTTGCTCATTATAAGTTTTCTCCTATTTTAGGGTTTCAATCAGTAAATAGTCTCTAATAGATAAAAAAGCCGCCTGTAGAGACAACTTCTCTATCTACAATAAGTATCAACTGAGATTGCTAAAATCCTTTAATTTCTTATTTTTTGCTGCTAGTTTGCCCAAGGCCACGTCTTGGATTTGTTTAACGCGCACAAAGCTTATCCCCAAACGATCACCAACCTCGCGCAAAGTAAGGGCGCCGTGCTTCTCTGCGGCAATCAACGTACAGTTTAAATCCTCTTCATAATCTAGCCACATACGGCATTCACATTCTTCACACGCCTTGTTTCTTAACAAGACTCCGGTCTTACATTTTCTCATAAATCTGGATGCTCCTCTTCCATCAGGTCAAATATGTTTTCAATAACATCATCGTCCAAGGCAAACTTCTTTCTTGTTTGTTGGCCCTTTTCATAGAGCTGTCTATTCTTCTTAAGAGAGCTTTTGCCTTGTCTCTTCTTTCTCTTCTTCTCTCGCTTATACTTTTCAAGGTAGTCGAGCAGGCTCCTGTCTTGTTCCAGGTAGCCTGATATCATCGCACGAAAAAACTCCGATTGAGTCATTCCGTCGTAGCCCAGGCGGATACGAAAGTCAGCCTGACGCTTGGTCGTCTCTGTAAAGACAATCCTTTTATCTAACTCTTCCTTTGACTTTGTCATGTGCGCGCTAAGATGTGAGTCGAACTCTCCACTTGGCCAGCGCTGGTCTGGTGAATAAACTGTGCGCAGAGTTGGAACTCTGAAATGGTGCGGCAGCCAGTATAGGACAGCCCACTCCGAATACCATTGACAAGATCGTCGAGCACGTATTTCACCTTGCCCCTGAGAGGGACAAGAGTGGCAATGCCTTCCAAAGAGGAAGCATGCCCGCGCCAAGCTAGTTGTGCTTCGCGTGATGCCATTCCTCGATACTCCTTCATTTTGGTGCCATCGGCCGCCTTAAGGATCTTCCCGGGTGTCTCCGTTGTGCCGGAGAATAAAGAGCCGACCATAACAAAGTCTGCGCCAGCTCCCAGAGCCTTTACAATATCGCCGCTGGTCTTGATGCCGCCGTCAGCAATGATGGGGATTTCTCCCGCACACTCTGACTCGCCGCAGTCAAGTACCGACTGGAATGTCGGGATGCCGTGCCCGGTCTGGACTCGGGTAGAGCAGATAGATCCGCCACCGATGCCGATACGAACGGAGTCGGCGCCCCATTCAGCCAGGTCTTCATAGCCCTTGCGCGTTGCAACGTTGCCGGCCATAATGTGAATATTGTCAGGCAGATTGCGCTTAAGGGTTGACAGGGCATTCTTCATCATAATATGATGTCCGTGCGCTACATCGACACACAGAATGTCAATCCCTACTTCAGCAAGCATTTGTGCCCGGTCCATAAAGTCGCCAGTGACGGCGATGGCTGCGGCTACGGGCTTTTGCGGGATCTTCCGCGAGACATTCCAGACCATTCTCTTTTGATCAAGAATGCTATTGTATCTGTGAATTACGCCAAGCGCACCCAGATGGGCTAGGGCGACTGCCATTTCGCCCTCCACTACCGTGTCCATAGGGCTTGCGATGATCGGAAGCTCAAAACGATTGTTTTCGTCCAGCTCGGATTCCAGCGAAACTTCGTTGCGGCTTTCAATATCAGAATATTGTGGTGCCAACAGAACATCGTCATAACTCAATGCTTGTTTAAATAATGTCATCTAGTTCTCCATAAACTTGTTTTACTGCCTTTTGGGCTGCTTCCCAACAGGTGGGGCAATATAATCTTACTATTTTTTCTTCTTCGCGCACAATGACGTTCCATGACATAACCATGTCGCGGTCGTTTTTATCAAACGCGCCGGTACAGGCAGCACACTCGGCTGGCAGCTTGCCAAACAGCACCATCTTTTCATCAATAGCCTCGCTGTCGCCTTCCTGCTTCTGCAGTGCGCGCTTTTGCGCGCGACGTTGCTTGCGGTTCATGATCCCGTGCTGCCGAAGCCGGTCGCCTTGCGCTCGCTCATTGCAATCGGATACCAGTTATAGAGATCTCCGCCCTGTGTCTCTAGTGCTCGGAAATGAACCACGGGCACCATCACAATCTGGGCGATCTTGGTGTAAGGCTGCACAGTCTGTGATTCGGTGCCAATATTGTGTAGATTGATAAGGACCTCTCCGTCGTAGCCTGCATCAATAACACAAGCCCCCACAACCAGCGATCGCTGCGAAGCTAGCCCAGAGCGGTTCTTCACCTCTAGCATATAGCCGTGAGGGACGCCAAAGCGGTAGCCAGTTTCAAGTACCACGCTCTCGCCAGGGGCGATCGTAACCGCGTCTTCCTTCTCTGGGTTATAAAAAATATCCAGCCCTGCGTCACTTGGGTTAGATCGTGCCGGGGGCTTTGCCGAATCACGCATCCTTGCATACTCTAAAATCATTGGGTTCTTCCTGTTCTGGTCATTAGACCTTCATAGATTGATAGGAACTGATCCATATCAACTTCTGCCTTCATCATACGATAGGCTTTAACTGTTAGGCTGATTTCTTCTCCGGTCAGCCAGCCGTTCTCTTTAAAGTCTGCCTTGAGTTCACGCTTCTGCTCCTTAAAGGGCTCCATCGCATCCTCAAGGGCGCGCAGTGATCGGATGTATTCAATCATCTTCTCCTGCTTCTTTTCTTCTTCTGAGCGAGCTTCTACTTCGCCCACAATTTCAATGTCTTCCGACATGTTTAGATAACTTGTGTTCATTGTGTCTCCTATCCTAGTAGTCTAAATGTTTTGCCGATTGCTCGGGTTGAGAATCCCCAGTTGGGGTCATAGTTAAGCTTTGCCATATAAGGTCGGTTCAAGAAGATCCTGTCCTTCTCTGGTCTGACGCCCCAACACCTGATTTTGGTGAGGGTGCTTGTGTCGTCAATGCATTCGAGAATCCAATAGTCTTTTCCGTTCTTTGTCTTTCTCGGAACGATTGCGCGCGGAATAAACCAAGCCAGCCGCAGCTCTGGATCGTATTCGCCCAGCGGCGGGACGTAGAGTTCCTGTAGCTTCCTCAGTACCTCGCCTGTGATGACACGTTCCATCGGGAAAACTCCAGTAAGATCAACAAGATACTCGATCTTCTCTTCGTCACTGAAGTCTCCTTCAGGCTTATAAAGTTCAATGTTCTCATCAAGCTTCTTTTGGTTCCTCGGGCGATCAACAGCCACGGCAGACCAGAAGTGCTTGGCACCGGTGAAGCGATCGTCGATCAGCGGTTCCATCGCCCCAGAGCGAATCAAGATGTCGAGGACTCGCTTGTTGACCTTGGAGTAAACCATCTCTTCGTTGAAGAGAAACTCCTCGATTGTGCTATAAGGTCTGTGTGCCGTGATCTGTTCGATGGCAGCCTCGCCGATTCCCTTACAAGATGAGAGCGGCTGAATGAGAGTGTTGCCATCATCAGAGATCTCCCAGACCTTACCGGAAGTATTAATGTTAAGACCCTCAATCTCAAAACCTTGGCTCTTGGCAATGTTGATTGCCTTTTCTTTTCTGGTCTCGGGCTCCTTGTCTAGGAAGGCTGCCACCCACTCCGAAGGATAGTAGTTCAGCAGCCACGCACACTGATAGGATAGGACACAATACGACACCGCGTGAGATTTGTTGAAGCCATAGCCTGAGAAGTATTCAAAGGTCTGCCAGAGTGTCTCGGCGGATTCCTTCCGAATGCCCTTTTCTACACAGCCTGCAATGAACTTGGCATGAATCTTGCGCTTTGCTTTTGCACCCTTGCCGGTGCCCTTCTTGGTCAGCACCTTGCGAAGCAGGTTGCCCTCGTCCAGCGAGACATCCTTGCCAAGCTTGTGAGCCAGCATCGCAATCTGCTCCTGAAAGATTAGGAATCCGTAGGTTTCTTTGGTATGTTCCTCCACCAGCGGGTGAAGATACTTTACATCCAGCGGGTTTTCCTTGGCATTTACGTATGAACGATCAACACCAGCGCTCAGCGGTCCTGGGCGATAGATGGAGGTGATGGCTGCGAGGTCAATGATGCTCTTTGGCTTTGCCCGCTTACAGAAGTCCTGGGCTCCTGTCTCTGTGAACTGGAAGACGCCAGCCCACTTTCCTGCGTGGAAGATGTTTTCATAAACATCTTGATCATTAAGATCAATCTTGTCAGGATGTAGGTTGTTATCATAATACTCCTTGATTTGCTCGTAGGTCGGCTCCTCAATGTCGTGATGACGCTTGAGGACGTGCCGAATAGCGCCCTCCACCATTCGCAGGGTTGAGAGACCCAGAAGATCAAACTTGATGAACCCCATGGGCTCCAGATGGCGAACGTTCTGCCCCTCGGACCAAGGCGTCTGGCGCACGCCCTTGCTGTTTATCAGGGGCATATACCTGTCTAGTTCCTCGGCAATCACAACGCCGCCGGCGTGGCGGGAGCAGGAGCGAACCTGCCCGTAGAGGACATCAATGTGGTCAGCCACATTAGAGTGCTTTCGGAGAAACTCCTGAAGACTCTTGCTATACTGCTTGACCTCCTCAAAGGTCGGGACATAGACACCAGCCGTGATGCCGTGCGCCTTCTTAGCAGCGGGGGTCGCTTCACGAAGCATCTTGCCTGTGACCGCATTCACCTCGGGAAATGGGATGTTATACAGCTTGCTGATGTCCTTGATAAGGCTGCGCAGCTGGAGCGTGTTCCAGTTGCTGATGGGTACCACAGTTGTGTCGCCCCAGTCCTCTACGAGCTGCTCCTTGAGGTGCATCGGCTCGGCGACATCATAGTCAATATCTGGGTAGTCCTTGGCGTCTGAACGCAGGAACCGAGAGAATAGCAGACCGTACTTAAGCGGGTCAATCTGGGTAATCCCCAGCACATAGGCGACCAGAGCACCAGCGGCAGAACCACGCCCTGGTCCGGTGAGCATCATATCGTTGGCGCGGTCAGCAATAGCCTTCATTGTCAGAAAGTATTTGCTAAACCCACGGTCTTCAATGACAGCCAGTTCGTGGTTAAGCCGGTTAATGTATTCTGGGTTATTCTTTTCTCCGATGGCGCGCAGTCCCTCAAAGCACATCTTGGTAAGTGCCTGAGCGGCTGTGACGCCTTCGGGAACAACGAAGTCCGGAAGGCGCACTGTTGTGTCTGGAAAGAAAGCATCAATGCGCGAGTGGGCAACGTGATAAGTTTCCGTCAGCGAGTTCAGAACGATGGTGTCGTCATACTCGCGCTCCACAAGCGCCGAATACTTCTTATAAGCCTCGAACATTTCATCGCCGTTCTTGGGATACAGTTCGTAACCGATTTCCTCAACGCTTGCCGGCAGTTCTGTCCCGTCTGCCCAGTCGGGCTTGCCCTTACCGAGCCAACCAAGTCGCTTGTAAAGT
>Ga0080013_1006316_pt1 | contig 10605 bp, 17 predicted proteins | sample ETNvirenome_6_85_FD_69236 | JGI IMG/M metagenome (GOLD analysis project Ga0080013, IMG submission 69236) | Marine viral communities from the Pacific Ocean - ETNP_6_85 (SPADES assembly) (version 2) | ecosystem: Environmental > Aquatic > Marine > Oceanic | place: Pacific Ocean | collected 2013-06-19
AAGGTTGTTCACGGTCGCACAACGAATAAGTGGAATGATGAATCTTACCTACACGCTTGGGTTGAAAAAGGTGATATGATATTCGACTGGCAAACTCACCAAACAAAACCCGATGGCATACCAAGGGATGTGTATTATGACATGTATCAGCCAGAGGTTCATAATGAATATACCGCCAGAGAGACGATGAGAAGCTGTACTAGATCTGGTCACAAAGGACCATGGCAATGACAACATACAAGCCTCTCCCAGATTGCCTGACCGTGTCTACTTCTATGATCGAAGGCCTAGGTCTGTTTGCGACGAAAGATATTTTGGCTGGAAAAGTATTAGGAATAAGTCATGTTAAAGATGATAGGTTTGAAAACAATTATATTCGAACCCCACTAGGCGGATTTTATAATCATTCAAGTGATCCAAACTGTACACACCAAATTGACGAAGAGTTTATTCGATTAGTAAGCACAAAAAAGATTAATAAAGGTGATGAGCTAACTGCTACCTATTACCTTTACAGGGTTAAAGATGGTATTTAATTTTAAGGTCAAGGTGTTAAAATGAATCTACTCCGTGAATACATAAGGGAACTATTAAAAGAGGGGGCTAATGACATCGCTGACCTCGAGTCGCATGATTTATACGTGACTATTAAGCAGGATCCGGATGAGGCTTTCGGTACGCAGATATACTATAGCGATTCAAAAGGAATCTCACGAGACATTGATCCATCGGCATCAATTATCGGCGACATTGCTTTAACTCCAAGTGAAGCCGAAGGCATGGCATGTGACGATGCTTGGCAAATTGAATATGCAGGAGCCACAGGCGGGTGGGGGCCTCTCTTGTATGATGTAGCCATGGAGTTTGCAACCCTAAATGGAGGGGGTCTTACTTCGGATAGAGTCTCTGTATCGTCTGATGCAAAAGCAGTTTGGGATTATTACCTCAACAATAGGGGCAATGTTGCATCGCATCAGTTAGATAAGCAACCTAAGGAAAAACTTTTAACAGGTCCACAACTTACACCTGATATTGAAGTAGATGACTGTAAACAGGCTTCTGCGGCGAAAGATACGGGTAGAGATAAGTGGTTTGAGTCTTCTCTAAGCAAGAGATATACAAAATCACCAACAACAATAAATGCACTCCGTACTGCGGGAAGGTTGATAGAAAAATGAATAATGAAAAGCAGCTTAGGAAATTTGTAAGAGGAATGTTATGTGAATTTATGGGCCAAACAGTCGGCGCTGTCGACGGGGGTGATCCAAGGCCAACGCCACCAGAAAAAGAGTTTGTTGATGGCCAAGATATTTTAGCTGGATATATTGTCGTTCGTGATAATCATGATAGAAACCTAATAGCATATGCACCTATTACCAGAACTGATGGTCCCGATCGTCCATATTTGGTGAGAACAACTGACACAAGTTGGAACATTCCGTTTGGTTTGGTTCGGGCCGTGTATCCTGAAGTAGAGGATGTGTTCAATTGGGTAGACTCAAAGGAGAACTGGGAGAACTTAGGGCCGGGAGATAGGGGCGAGGTTGGCTTATATGAGTGGGAATGGGCAGAAGATGAACCTACTCCGTGAGTACATAAGAGAGATTCTTGTTGAAAAGAATTTTGCTGATTTAAATATTCAAAAAAACACATGGGTCGAGGTGCCGGAAAAAGAAATAGCTATCCACACTCCTGATATTGATCTGGATGATGAGATATTCGACTTGATACAGACAGCGTACGCAGGGCTTGAGGGTGGTAATATAAAGATAAAGTCTGCAGATTCTTTGCCCGGTGAATACACACTTTTCGATGTTACAGATATAGACGATGATCCTCAACCGGATGCGGTTGTGTTCGGAAAGATGAGAGGTGGCGCATTGAAGATCGGCGGGGTTGGCCATGATGGCAAGCAGGGAAAAGGGGTTAGCATTTTACGTTTACTTGAACTTTTAGATGAACCCGGAACGTTTGCAGAGGTATCGGGTCGCCCAGCACAAATAGCACTTGCTGCAGGTACACCCGTCATCGAAGATGAACAGAAGGTTAGGGGTTTAGTACAACGAGATATTGAGTGGATTGGCGAAATAGAGGGTAAAGAAGGAAAGGGGTGGTACAAAAGACAGTACGGCCCGGGCGTAGCTCACCTTAAAATGATTGTAGGAAATGTGTGATGAAGTCAGAGTTCGTATTCGATAGTGACATATACCCAGGCCTAACTGTCGCTATAATCTATCCAGAATCGGAAAGATACGATATATTGGAACAACAGTTCGAGCAATCAGGTCATGCTTTTTTGTTGCATGATCATAATATGATGGTCGTTGATGGTGGTGCAGTTGGTCAGTCATGGTTTACAGAAGATCATCTAAAGGTAATCCAAGCACATGAGGCTGCGCACTACATGGCTGGTCATGGAAAAGATGTACATTTGAAGGGCAGGGACGAAAAAATAGAAAGAGAAGCAGATTGGTTGGGCTACAACTTACTTATGCAGAAAGGACATGCCTCAGCAGCAGAGCTTCATAGCGAAGAATATGAATCACGTTACGGTGCGCAACCAGAGGAGCACGATAATCTAATGACACACTTAAAGAAACACTTAAACGAAAGTACTCTTCGTAAATTTATACGCTCAGTAATGAGAGAAAATTTCATGAGCCACTCCTTTGAACCCCTTGTTGGTGATGCCGTGGTCAATACGAATCCAGGATGCAAACATTACGGTAGCGAAGGGATCGTCATTAACATTGATGATCTATCTGATGATCAGGGAAAAGTGATCAGTTATCATGTCACAAATAATGGTGACACATTTACAAACGGTGATGTTCTTCGTAAGACAATGGATCAACTGGGGCCAAGATGACAAAGAGATTACTCAAAGAATTTGAGGATATATCACCAGAAAGTGAACGCCACCCCCGTCATTTAAAAACTGTGGGACAGGTTCTCGATTTAATCCAGAGGCTCCAGGACGAAACGGACAAGGGGGGTTTGGCTACTCGAATTAAAAACGTCGGCGTAGAGTTTGCGAAGGTAGCGATGGGTGAGATCCCAATTGTCGGTGGTGCGCTAGGCGCGGCTGATGGTTTGTACGCGATGTACCAAGCAGGTAAGGATGATACGGCCCACTCTTGGGATGAACTGGAGGAATACCCGATCCTGAATAGGATGGATATGCATCCCACACTAGCGCGTCACCTGGATCCCGTGACGTTGAGAAAAATAGATAAGGCTTACCAAGAATATCTTAGCACGTTATCGCGTGATACCATGGTCTCAGACATCACTGACGTCGATGATTTTGCCAGAAGATGGATCTTAGATGATACTTCTGATATTCTAGACGTGGAACTTATAAAAGAATATATTCGAAGAGTTATTAAGGAAGATGCATCACAAGAGCGTGCCACAGTTACCATCAATAGTACAGCCTCAGTACAAGGCGCTCTTGATTCTTATATGAAAGAATATGAAACCACTGGCGAACAAAACCCACTTGATTGGCGCACAAGATATTTTGTAATGGGAAAGACAGATGATGATAAATGGTGTCTTGTACAGACAGAACTACAAATTTTTGATGAAGCAATTCATATAAGTTCAATTCAAACAACTCCTCCTGGCGCATGTGAAGGTAAAGGGTACGCGTCAAAAGTAATGCAGCAGTTAATAGACCTTGCTGATAAGCATAACGTTGAGATGTCTCTTGACCCAACACCGTTTGGTCAAAAAACTCTAGGCGTAGGAGACCTTAAGGGCTGGTATAAAAGAGCTGGGTTTAAACCTGACGCCGAGTACTTTGGCGAATGGAGACGCAAGCCAACGTCAAAGAGGAAAGCGTGAAGTTAAATGTTCAATCGGTGAAAGAAGTCATGCTTCGAGAGTTCATACGTAAGTCATTGCTGACTGAGATTACGAAGCTACCAGCAGAGTACTTCAATAAAATTGATGCAGCCGTTAAGAACTCTAAGTTTTGGGAAGAGCCAAATGCGCAAGATGATATTGATGAATATGATTCGCCAAGTGGCGCTGCTATGGGAACACCGGCCATCGAAGCATTATCACATTCTCTTCATCAAGTAATGCAGGATTTAGATTTAGACATAGACATTTTAGTCAGATCACATTACACGGATGATCTAGAGGGAATGTCACTACACCCAGCTCATCCAGCATGGCCTAATAGGTGGTTGATCGATGCTAGGTGGTATGTTTCAAAAGAACGATCTGGTCGGAACACCATAGATCTTGAGATCATGACGTCTGAAGATGGAGATGATATAGGGAGCGTACTGGATTCTAGCGCGCTAGTAAGACACATTTCTCAGACAATTCGCCATGAGATAGTTCACTATACACAAATGAAAAAGCAGGCAAAGAATAAAGGCTTGGACGATGCCGCTGCATTTGAGGAAATGATAAATGACCCTCGTCAGGTTCCACAACACGATGCTGAAGGGTTTGAGGATTATCTTAACTCTCATATTGAGATCGATGCACATGCTCATGATGGTGCGGAGGAACTGCTAGCAGTCTATGGATATGACGGTGCGATGAATGCCATTAGAGGAAATGTGGATCTAGATGATCCGAAACTACCTAACGCCTTAAGACATTATTTCGAACAACTTCCTTCGGGTAGCCCGACACTTAAGAAGTTAAGGTCAAAAATGTACGCATATATTCAACATTTTGGCAATCAAGCCTGAACAAATCTAGATTAAACCGTATACTCTAAAAAGAGGAATAACATGACACCAAGAGAGAAAGATACGGTTTGCGTATGGAGCAACATGACCCGAGAGGGTATTGTTAAAAGGATCGTAGTAACACAAAATGAATCATGGTATGTCGGCGGATCCCCAGGTACATGTCGGAAAGCTGAAGTTCACTGGCCTGACGGTAATGTCGAGCTGGTTATGCTAAATGAATTAAAAGTAATAGAACGCCCGTGAATTGGAATGCTGCAATCGCAGTCGTTCTATTCATCGTGACAGATATTGTCGTTTGGTTTCAAATCAACGCACAGTTTCTTGATGGGTGGTGGAAAAAGCATGCGTTAATGTTATGTGCAGCATGTGCATTGCCGGTTGCATTTGGGTATTATTTTGCGTGGTCTTATTCCGCAGCAGCATTCGGTAGCTGGTGGGGAACTCGATTCATTGCATTCGCGTTGTCATTCTTGGTGTTCCCTATCTTGACGCACTATCTCTTAGGCGAATCGATGTTTACGGCAAAGACAACCATCTGCATCATGCTGGCTCTGTGTATTCTAGGCGTACAGACATTGAAGTGACTTGGTTCATCTATCTCCTCCGCTGCGCCGATAACAGTTTATACTGTGGCGTGACGAACGATATCGATCATAGGATCAAAAAACACTCGACCGGCAAGGGAGCCAAGTACACACGTTCCCGTCTGCCGGTCGAACTGGTTTGGCAATCTTCAGGTGTAGACAAGTCCACCGCGCATAAGGCAGAGTACTACATTAAGCAACGAAGTAAGAATCAAAAGGAGATGTTAACGCTTGGCCGCGGACAACTCCATGATGCATTGCTGGAACACTTCGGCATCTTGCACAGGTAAATCGCCATAGATCATCATCGTTGTTAGCGTTGCCACTACCGCCCCAAATATCGTTCCTAACAACGCACCAATATATTGTTTAAAAAGCTTAAGCATAAACGCCCCCCCTTCCTTCAGCAATTATAAGTATTTTTTTTATTGAACAAAACATAGTTTCTTTGTATATTAAAGAGTTCACTTAAAAGAGGAGATGAACATATGTCTATTAACAGAGATTATGTAAAGGGCTTTGTTGCCCTAGGAGTTCTTGCTGCGGCCATCGCAGGTTTCATGGCGTATCCCGGTAGTACTGGTGATGAGCCTAATGAAATTGCTAACACTATTAATGCTGCTAAGGGCGAGGCTGAGATCGCTTCAACCGAAGGTGATGAGCCTAAAGCTGAAAAGGCCATGGCAAATACCGGTAAAAATGTTAAGGAAAAAGCCAATGCACAAACACCTACTGATAATGATTCCCCATCAACAGATGGCGAAGAGGTTGACGTTAAAGGTGAGGAATTGGTAATCACCGTTACAAAAGAATCAGAGTAAACTTAAGTACATCAAAATTGTCAGGGGTTGTATTTTGCAACCCCTGACTTGTATTCGCGTGAGGAGATAGTAGATGAAGAAAGGCGATTATGTTTTTATTGTGAAGCCTGAAGTATTGACAGGCGATAAGCGACCATCATTAGCTACTATAGTTCATAAAGATGATGATAGGATTCTTGTTGAATCAACGTATCGTCTTCTTAATGCGTTACCTGGTCACTCACAACATGCAAGATGGATCGTTCCAGTTAGTTCATGCATTCCAGTTGATAAGTCTAGTATTCAACAAGCAAAGAATGCAAAACACTCAGAGTCTAAATTATGTAAAAGCGATTTAGTAACATGGGTGGGTGGAGATAATAATCTTCATGAGGGTGTTATTGTTAATGTCACCGCAAAGACCGTTGAGATACTTGAGAATGGTACTTTAAACATTAGACGCAAAAAGAAAGATTTAGTCATTAAGATGTGAGTAATACTTAGACATATGAGGTGGTTGCTACCATTATCATTATGTCTGTTTGCATGTAGCGAATACAGTTTTGTATCGCCTAGCAATAACGCTACTGTGTCTTATGCATTGCCAGAGATTAAAGTGGACCCTATCTTCGTTGATCTAGGTGTTGGCGATGGAACGATTAACGAACAACTGCAATCGATTATTAATGTTTCAAATATTGGTGATGCAGATCTTATTATTGATCACATAGAAATTGATGGATCATTTTCTGGCGTACAGTGGAAAAACGTCACGATCAAACCCCATCAGACTCAAGAGATTGATGTATCATATATGTCAGTTGGTGATACTACATCAATTGGTGAGCTATACATTTATAGTAATGATGATGATGAAGGGATCGTTAGCGTTACCCTAGTCGCGAATGCTATAGCTCCTGTCTTATATCTTGAGCCAGACGAAATAGATTTTACTGAAGTGGGAATTACATGCATCGCAGAAGACTTTTTCTCGATTGGAAACATGGGTCGCGCTCCTTTAAAGATAGAAGATATCACTAGCGATTTAATGGAGGATTTTTATTTTGAGTTTCTAGGAACCCCATTGGTCGTTGGAGCCAATGAGGTCTTTGAAAATATAGTAGGCTTTACACCTACCGAACCCATGTCTCGCCTAGGTGAGGTCACTGTGACTTCTAACGCCTGGAATCCGGATCATGAAAATGTTACAATCGTTGGAACGGGAATATGGGGGCCTCGCATTACAGATGTCTTTCAACAGGTTGATGTAATTTCTGCAGACATTCTTTTTACGATAGACAACTCATGTTCAATGGGTGATGAACAGTCGGCGATATCAACAAATGCAACGTTATTCATGACTGCTCTTGATGCAACGGGGATAAATTATCAAGTTGGTGTGATCACAACTGATTCGCCAGTATTGTTTGCACCAATCATAACAAACGTATCCGCTGACCCTGTCGGCGATTTTGAAGCAGCTGTGATGGTAGGGACCGGTGGCGACGCGGATGAGCAAGGCCTACAGATGACCCGCGATGCAACTGGAGGCAGGACTATACCTGGATTCATTAGGGAAAGTTCCATATTAGCATTGGTTGTAGTTAGCGATGAGGAGGATCAATCACCATCCACCACCATTGAATATGCTAATCACTTTGAGTCGCTGAAACCTGATCCGGATCATGTGTCCTTTCACTCCGTTGTGTCGACAGCTGATCCAGCAGTATTGGGTGGTTGCGGAGTATCAGCTGGACTCAGGTACATGGACGTCTCTTTATTGACGGATGGATTAATATTTGATGTATGTACCGGAACATGGGGATCTTTCTTAGAGGCAATTGTGACTGATGCTACAACTCCCGTTAACAGATTCGATTTAACCGATGAACCCGTTGAGGAGACGATTGAGGTAATGGTAAACGGAATGTGGGATATACGATGGGACTATTACACCAGCCCGCCTCGAATTATTTTTTGGCCTGATGCTATTCCTTCCTCATTAGCAATGGTTGAAGTCACATATAATGTTTGGCCGGATTGTAACCAATAACAATTCTTTGATTATAATGCTTTATACTTTTGGGAGACTAATGTATGATCATTGGTGATGTTGTTCAAAACGCTGATTTTGGTGTTGGAGATAATCGTGATATTGGGATTGTCTTAAAGATAGATAGCTATCGACAGTATCACTATGAACCACTTGAGCGAATTGCAGAAGTGTTATGGAATGATGGAAAGATGGGATGGATAAATCTAGATCGCCTTGTCATACTTCATACAAACAAATCGGATTGATACTTATTAAAGTACCTAAATTGATGGGGGGTTGAGATGGTTGTTACGTTCGATTTCGATGATACATTGACTACGACGAGGCTTGATGATGATTGGGGTATTCGTTATATGGGTCCGAACAGCCAGATGATTGCAAAGCTTAAGCAACATGTTAAGGACGGTGACATGGCATACATTGTGACCTCAAGAAAAACCCATCAAGAAGATAGGCTCCCTGAGTTTGATGAATACGGAAGGATCATTAGGCATTCAGTGGAAAGTTTTCTTAAGGAGCAAGGCATACACTCTTACATCGAGGATATTCATTTCACAGATGGGCGCTTAAAGTCTGGGGTATTAAAGCATCTAGGAGCAGATATGCATTATGATGATAGCATGGAAGAGTTGGGCGCATTACATGATGATACGCTTGGTATTCATGTCCGTGATGGCGAAATTGTTGAACAACCTTTTAGGACCCCACACGATGCTTAAGATTAAAGCATCTTTGTGTACGTTGCAGGATATCGTTTACTATTTATATGAAAGTGAATATCGTTTTAAGAAGATCTTGTTTACACGTATGAAGGAAGCAACGTGGGATGTCCGCGAACGTTTAGAGAAAGAAGCCGCTAAGAATCCTGATGTTGGTATTAGCGAATTGTAGATGATATTTAAAAGCATGATTAACACTTACGGTATCACAGTATGAGCGAACGGTTATTACGAGAATATATTGGGGCTGTCACTAAGAGCGATAAGCACTTGTTAGCAGAGGCTAAGAAGTTCAATGCAGGGGATGTAGCGGAAGGCATTATGGCTGCGGCCTGGGCTACAAAGCTTATGAAGCGACCAACAAATATGAAGGAAAAATATCCAGCCATAACCGTTGATGATGTCCAAAAATTCTTGAAAATGATAAGAAAAAATGTTTCCAAAGGGCCTGGAGTAAAAAGCGTTTCCAGGAGCTGGTCGGCGCCTGGTATTCCAGGTGGGCCATCTGCCGATCAGATAGACAATATTACTCTCGAAATCGCGCTTGCACCAAGTCATATGGCTGCACTGCTTGATCCCACGAGCTGGGATGATAAGCTGGAAAAATATTTTGTAGCCGCCGTAAAGTATTTAAATTCAACACAGATAACTAAGTTTGCACATAGATTAGCCAAGCGAGGGTATGCTGATGAATCTGGCACTCCTCGTATTGAGGGTGATGATATTATTCTTTCTGCAATTGGACCGCTAGATCAAAGTGGAACCAAGGCAGATTTTAAAATCAACATCAACGGTCAGGAAGTCTTACCGACATCATTAAAAACGACGTCACCCCAAATGGGTCAGGCAAGCGGGTTTGAGGTGGATGTAATTCAACAATACTTTGCACCTATAGGATTGGACCTTTCCGGTGCTAAGGCAGGTTTTGATACGGCAATGAAGGCAATTCCGCATGAGTGGCGACATACAAAAATAGCAACCGACCGGGATGATCCTACTCTGGAGAAGCACTTTCAAACAATGAAAACGGCTGCGAAAATTTTGGCTGATAAAACAGAAGAACAGTTAAAGAAGATAGTCGGCCAGGCTGGACAAAATCCGGCCGCAATAAAAAAAATGCTTGCGGGTATGGGAGAGCTGGTCCAGAAAGCAGCCACTTCTGGTGATGACAATGTTGAGGTGACTAAACTTACACCCACAGGCGGTGGTACATATGGGAGATATCGATTTGGTGACGAGTTTCTGCAACAACTCGCCGAGGTCGGTACATTGAGTGTCAGGAGATCAGGTCCGCACACTGTTACAGTGGTAGGACCTGCCGGTGATTTGTTTCAAGTTCGGTATAGGTTTGAGAAAGCAAGTAATTCAAAGAAGGGTCCCGATAAGAGATTTGGTCTATACATGAGGACATATCTTCAAACCCGCCCCGAAATACTAGAGCTGGCTAAAATTGCCAGTGAGTCTACTTTAGCTCTACGAAATTTAATTTATGAAATTCTTCTCAAGGAAGAGCTAAAAACGTAAGTTACAATAGAAAGTTTCACAATCAAAACAAGGAGTATAATCGAGGGTTAGTCTTCATTTGAGTGCAAATAGCTCCTACCTGTGGTATAATAGTATTGTAAGGAAGGAAGGAATGGTTCTTTCTACCACGGAGGTTTTTTATGGCACGAACAAATGATTTCAAACGAGCGGAGCTTCTCAAACAACGGGTTGAGGAATATGATG
>Ga0080013_1006319_pt1 | contig 10601 bp, 15 predicted proteins | sample ETNvirenome_6_85_FD_69236 | JGI IMG/M metagenome (GOLD analysis project Ga0080013, IMG submission 69236) | Marine viral communities from the Pacific Ocean - ETNP_6_85 (SPADES assembly) (version 2) | ecosystem: Environmental > Aquatic > Marine > Oceanic | place: Pacific Ocean | collected 2013-06-19
ACCAACAAATAAAATCGTCATAATTAATCTAGTGTCTTTTTCTAATGAAGCCATTTAATCACCTAAATTTGTGTTGATTTATTTTCAAATATCCAAGCAATTAATATTGCAGGTTCTCTATTTAAATCAACTCCCCTATCTGATGGATGGGTTCTTTTACCTATTAATTTTACTTGTCCTTTAGTTATAGTTTCTAATTGGTCAAACAATCCCACTAATTGTTGTCTTTCTGATTCTGACGATACTATTTCAAACCCAACTTGATTTTTAATTATTAAATCATCTAATTGTTTCTTAATATTCATTTAATCACCTATGCAAATTCAACAGTACAAAAAGGAGTACCGGCATTACCACCCGGCCCAACTCCAAAAGCCGCATATAATCCTGTACTACATATAACACCATGCATATCACACTCAATGCTCTTTTTTGGCTCTAAAACCAAAGAAAGAACAACATTACCGGATGCGGCGGTATTATCATAAATAACTAATGCTGCATCTTCTGTTGTATGCATATTAGTAGCATGAACACTAACTAATTTATTTCTTCCACTATAAATTAACGCTGATGCGACTACTAAACCACTTGACCTGCAACCTGTTACCATTAAATCACCTTATCTATGCCACAATGACTATACCATATAAGGTTAGCGGTCATTCTTTGGGCTTTTTGGATTTTTTAGGCGCAGGTTTAGGTAAAGTAACTTTCTTTTTAGGCTTATATAGAGTAATTATATCCTTAGCGGATAAATTTTCATCTAAATTTAAAGTACGCTTTAAACTTAAAAGTCTTAATTCAGAAATATTGCTAAAATCATCATTAGATGTAAATGCTACTTCTAATTGGTCATTACCTAAATAACACAATGCGTGTTGAGCAGTTATCTGTTTTGAATCATTAGGCATTAAACAAAAGCCACCATCGGCTTTTGAATAAAAACGCCTTTGACTAACATTAGTCATTGTAGCCATTTAATCGCCTCAAATAAGGCCCCAAATGCGGAGTCGCCATGTTACATCATCAAAGTTTGTTCCATCAGAATATATAGCACAATCACCATCATTGTCATAAGCAATTATTTTAATACTACTTTCACTTGTATAAACACCAGTTGCAACATTAGTTACTGCAATATAAGCACCAGTTTTACCATCATTAGATGCTAAGGATTGGCCCGTTATTGTTGCGGCTGTAATTGTACTTAATCCAACATCAGAAGCGTTAATCACATCTGCATCATGATATACAGTCATTTTTACAAAAGCATCCACGACATATTCATCTCCAACTACTCTAGGGCGGGCAACCCCCCTATGGTCTGCAATTATTGTTATAAATTGTTGTGTCATTTTTAATCACCTCACTTTATGTTAGTAATTTTGCCTTGACCCTTAAAGAATGAACAACCGACTTCACCCATTGTTCGGAACATACCCTTATTCCCAAGAGTACCCACACCAAATGGATTTCCATGATTAATACCATCCTCAAAGTATTGAGTAGGCTTTAGCGTTGCAAACCATAAATGGTCAGTATCTAAGAATAACATATCAGAAACACCTGTTGTTAATGTATCGTGAGTAGTAGTTGGCATATCCTTACAAGGAATCATTGGAATATCCATGTAGGTAGCAACTCTAAACCCAACTTCTTGACCCTTAACACCCTTAACTCCAGCATGAGTAGGAATAATCTCTTTTCCATCAATAAATCTCTCTTGAGCCTGTAATAAGTCAGCAATTGCTTGAACTGTATCAAATCCTGTTAGAATTACTTTAGGAGTTCCACCTGCAAGTCTTAACTGTTGAATTAAAGCATTTAGAATACTCAAAGTTAATGTTCTTTGCTCGGTAGAGGCATAACCATCACCCAAATTAACTGTTGCATCCATATATCCAACACTTGAACCAATTGCTGTTGATGCTGTCCTATCAGTATTACCATATAATGAACCAATATCAGTTGAAGCACCCGCACCATTAGCCGAAGCAATAATGTTTTGTACTGCTAATTCATGAATTTCAGCACTAGAGCAAATAACCTTATGTAATGAAGTATAATTACGCTCCATATCTGCATAAGTCTGGTTGCCACTTGGAGAAGCGGAACCACCATCATCTAAATCATAATTCTCTAATGGCATTACTAGCATTTTTGATTGCACTTCTGCGTGTAACTTACCCATATCTTCACGAACAATAGCCCTTAAATCACCGATTCCATCGTCAATTTTTGCCATTTCAGCCGCTAATTCGCTGTATGCAAACATATGTGCAACTGTCTTTGGTGACATAAATAATGTATCATATTCCGGTGCAACTGATTGAAGGCCCGTAGCATCTAAAGCCGCATTTTCTTGAACACCGCCTATTTCGTCTGCATGAGGGGCTAACATAGAGTTACCAGCCGAATAACTGGTTGTTCCAATACCAAAAGCCGGATTTGAGCCGCCTAATGGTCTGCTAGTCATAATTCTCCAACCGCTTTGTGTGTATTGCCTCTTTGGTAAAACACTTAATGGGTTAATTTCTTGATTAATCATTGACCAAACTTTCTGTCCATAAATCTTGTTATAGAGAGCAGATAGGTTTGGCCCTGCTGTTCCATTTAATCCGATTGCTGAATCGTGGCCTGTTACTAGCCCACCAACAATACCTGCGCCTTTAAGCAATTGATTACTACCAACGGGGCTTAATCCGTAGGTTCTTGCTTCCAAATCTTTAATTGTATTAATATACTGTGTCATATTTATTCACCTGCCAATCTCTTTATTTCTGCATCCAATTCTCCCCATGACATTTTAGCAATATCTTCTGAGGATGGAATCTGTAGTTCATCAACAATTTGTTGTTGCTTAACAATTGTATTATCTTTATTATCTTGTAAATAAGTTAGTAATTCACTAAATTGTTTCTTTAGTTCATTAACTTCTGCATGAGCATCATACTCATTCTTTGCGATTTCTGCCTCTTTAACAGATAGTTCTGCATCAAATCGCTTTTGGAAATCATTATTTAGATTATCAAAGGCCATCTTTTCAAGTTTTTCAGCCTTAAACTGGGCGTATGCCTTTTCTAAATTATCTTCTGATAGATTTAGAGAGTCAATATCAAAGCCCTTTACTACAGTAATTTGGTCATGTTGGTTTTTAGGATTACCTCCCTCAACAATCACTTTACCTGCTTCACCGGCTTCAACCTGCCCTGTTGGTAAATCTTTATCTGATAATTCCAAATTATCATCATATTCTTCGGTTGATTCATCTAATGATGTATCCAACTCTTCTTCTTGAAGTTCTAAATCTGAACTTTCATCTTCGGTATCAACATATTCTTCTGCCATTTTTTCACCACATTCTTTCATTAATTCATTTAATTCTTCTATTGCTTTTTCAAGTTTATTTTTATTATCCATTTTTAATATATCAAATCTTGCTTCTGGATTAATCCCCTTTTCACATATTGTTATTTCATGGAGTTCTAATTTTGATATTTCGTTATATTCACCGTGTTCTGCATGATTTTTCTTTCTCTTTTCTAATGCCTGACCACCAATACTAAAAGACCTTAATGTTCCTTTTCTAATATCCCTTGAAACCTCTTTAGCCTTTTCAATATCATCTCTTAATTTAATTACTACAAAAAATCCTACATCATCAACTTCTGTTTTCCATAGTTTTCCTTTTGAATCTCTATATTCTTTAACTACTTCTCCGACTTGAACATTTGAATGATTTGTCATTACATTTCTATATTTTGGATTTTTAATAAATTTCTTTGTTGCTTCATCTAATGCCTTTAAAGTAATTAAATCATTTTGTTTATCTACTATTTCTAAAGATGCGTAACCTGCTATATGTAAATCATCGGATTTGAGTATTACAAACTCATGTTGTGTATTGTCTGCTACTTCGGACACTAACTACCACCCAACCTATACTATATTAAAGAGCCGCTATTCAAGTCCTGAAAATGACAAATTTTTATACTTATCAGTATATATATCCCAAATACCATCATCTGTTTCCTCATTAACAGGTTTAATCTGTGTTCCAGTAAAAGATAACCAATATTGCTCATCTTTAATTGGTAATACTTTAAAATGTAATTTAGATGAAAACTTATTTCCTTCTAATATATATTCATGATATCCATGTCGTTGAACCCCTAATTCAACCTTTCCTTGGTCTATTAGTCTATCTTTAGAAATATTACTTTCTATTTTAGCAGGAAACTTTTTAGATTTACCAAATAAATTAAATATATCATCAACACTATTAATTTTAATTGTCCATGCTAATAACTTATTTGTCTGAATTAAAAATTGTAAATTCTCATCTTCACGTTGATATATTTTAAATTTACCATATCTAATATCTTCGGGGGTTTTATATTTAGCAATTATATTTTTTTCTGCTTTAAACTTATGATTATCCAATGGAATAAAAAAACCTTTAGTTTGAGATTTAGTACCTGCTTGATTCCTCATATAATTTTCTAACTGTTTAATATCAGAATTAAATAAATTATCATAAAATTTAGAAAACTTTTTACTTTGTAAAATATACTTTTCAATATCTTTTATATGCTTTTCTCCTTCTTTCTCTAAATAATGTAAAATATGTGTTCTTAATTCGCCTTTATCTCTTTTAGTTACTTCATCAAATTGTTCTTTCCATATGTCAATGTCTAATATTGCATTTTTTGACATTAAATTATTAGTTTCAAATCTAATAAACCCATCTAAGTCAGACTTAATAATAGCCTCACCGTGAATATAATCTGTTATTACTATACCTTTAGTAAGAGCCTCAACTTTATATGAAATAGATTTTTTAGTATCAGCAGATAATAATTTAAGAGTTACTAATTTGTCTGGGTGTTCCACTTCAGGGAGTTCAATAACTTTAGCATTAAAAATTTTATATCCATCCTTAGATTGTTTAACTTCATCAACTTTAACTCTAAGTATTGTACCCACTTCTTCTTCTATCTTAGTATTAATAGAGCGACCAACAGGGGCATATAACTTATTTTCATATTCAACAGAAGATACTTCTTTTGCATCTTCTTTACTAAGTGGCCCCGCACCTAATAAATAATTAAACATATTTGACTTAGTTTCTTTAATATCTAATGCGATTAAATCTAAATCAACAAACTTTTTCCACTTAATCCATTTAGGATTCTTTTTAGTACCAACAAAATATGTAGAAGTAAGGTCTTTAATTATAACTCCTTCTGATGTTGGTATTTTCATAATTTCTTTAGCATATTTTTCAACATCTTGTAAATTATCAGCAAGTCTAGTATCTTTTTTAGAAGGAAATGCTAATTTTTCATGAGAATGTTGAGAATAGTTATTAAATAATATTTTAATTCTATCTTCTAAAGTGCTATCAGTAACATCTGAATCATTATGGCGCATAATATCAAATACATGGCATCTTAATTCAGTATCACTCTTTTTATCTTTGAAAATCTTTGCAACAACTTCTGCCCTATGTAAAGGTTCATCTCCATCAAATAGCATTAATTCTGCATCAAGAATACAATCACCAAAATGAGATTTTTTCATTAAATCTACTTGGTCTGAACAATGCCCAGTAATATCTTTTTCATTAAAAGAATAAATTTTAACATTATTATCAATTTTATGTATTTGAACCCTCATGCCGTCATATTTCTCTTGAACAAGCCATTCACCAGTAAATCCCTTTAATTCATCAATATCATCAATATCAAATATACGATACATTGGTTTATTAGGTACTAAAAAATGAACATCACTTTTTTCTGCCTTTTGTATTTCTAAAACTTCTTTTAATTCTTCTTCGCCCATAACTTTGTTTAAAAGTTTTGTAGCACCATTAAGTTTAGTTTTAAGCCTAGAAGTATCTTCATCATCCCCATAGTGGGTAGAAATAAAGGCCACTAAGTCGCCCAACTCTAGGTCTAATCCTTCCCATCCCTCGCTTATTTCATCAGGAGTGAGTTGATTATTCTCCCATTTTTCCCTTTTTACTGCGAATTTAGTGTTACGGGTAGCCCAATGAATAAATTGAGCAAATAGAGTTGAATCTTTCATTAACTCACTAAAGAGGCTATTACCATATTTTTTAATAAATGGGTCATTAGCAACAAAAGAATATCTCATACGTTTTATAGATTCATAAATACGTTCTGCTTGTATAGATTCTGGATTATTAGCCTCATTGTGAAATAATGTTTCTTCATCCAGATATTTCTTAAATGTTCTTGCTAATTCATCAGTATCATCCCATTGGCCTTTAATATCCTTAACGGCTTTAGACCACTTATCTTTAAACTCTTTAGGATTATCCCTTGCTGATAAATATGCAACTCTAATGCGTTCAAAATAAGAACGTATTTTCTTTGATAGGCTATTCTGCTCTTTAACAGCAACGCCTGTCTGTACCAATTAAATCACCTAAAAACGAATCCATAAATCTACTTCATCAGTATAAATGTTACTATATCCTTTATCACCATAAAATTGTTTAGCCTTTTCTAATGCAAAGTTTGGTGACATTCCTAACTCTTTTAATGGAGTAAAAGCAGCAGGACTATCCCTTGCTTCTGCTGCAATTATCCTTGAGTCAATAATTTCTTCAAATAGTTCTTCAACTTCCTTATCTGACATACTATCATTGGGATATTCTCTTTTTTTTCTTGGATTCTCAATAGGTGGTGCTTTTAACATATCTAATTGATTTCTTGTCTTCTTTAAACTAGCATCAAACACATAATTGTCTTTTGCTTTATCCCAATAAGATTTACCATCCATAGGTGTTGTCCTACTCATATTTTTTCTTTCTGGTACATCTTCTCCTTTAGTACGTTCAATTTCAACTTCTTCTCCTCTTCTTTCTCCCTCAAAAGGAAGTGTATTTCTAGAAGTTAATTGAATAGGACTAGGGTTTTCACTATCAGATACATTATTCATATCTTCTAATTCCTCTTCATCTGCTTTCAATACAATATGTGTTGGATTTCTTATATCAACTATTTTTCTTTTTACTTCTCTCATTATTATCCCTCAATTTTTTTAACCATTTCATTCAATTCACTCCAAGACATTTTAGATATATCTTCTGGCAATCCATCATTACTTACTGCAACAGATGGCCTTGGAGTATTCATCTTAACATAACCCGATTTCATTAATATATTGTCGTCATTATATACTGTTTCTTCTAAAGTCTTAATTTTCTCAACTAAAACCTTCAATATTTCTATTACTTCACTTTCTTCATTCATCTTAAATCACCCCTTTTACTAGGATATACTGTGGAACGTAATTGCTCATATAATAGTTCGTATTGTTTTCTTAGTTTAGCCGCAGTAGCCACAATATCTGTATTAGATTCTGAAAATGATTTCATTTTTTTATTCAAGGTTTTATCGGATTTAACTAATTTTAGTTCTTTCATTATATCAATTAACTCTCCCATTTTAGTAAAATCTTGACCAAAATATTCAGAAGGCTCTGCTGCTTGAAGCGTCTTTTTGAAAGCCTTACGTTCCTTCTCACTTAAATCCCCCAAAAGAGGAGCATTCTCCTTTTCAATTAAATTATCCAATTGCTTTCTTATACTCATATCTATTCCTCTCTAATTTGTACGCCGGGTCGCTCTCCTAAAGACTCTCCTATTTGTTCGGCAGTTCTGCTATACAGTTTTGACTTAAACTCCTCTAAAACTTCTTCACCAAAATCATTAATAATATCTAATTCAATTGACTCTTTTTCTGCTTCTAACTCTTTACGTTTTTCCTGTAACTTTGGATTATCTTCTAAATCTTTTCCAACCAATTCATTCATTTCTTCTGCTATTAATTCATAATCAGCATAACTATGAAATAAATCCATAGTCTCTTGAGTGACCCTATCACCAGTAAATTCCCTTAACCATTCTAAAGTTTTTCTATCTTGGATATTTCTTTGGCCTAATTTTCTAGTTTTCGCCATAATACGTTTTCTTTTTTGCCTATCAGATACTCCATAAAAACCATAAATAGCACCAACTTTATGTAATGCTTCCCACAAAGATAATTTAATTTTTTCTACTTTCGTTCTTCCAGAGTCGGGATTTAAAATTTCAACTTCTGAATCTAACATTGCCTTTACATCATTTACTATTTCTTGTTCTCTTTTTGGGATACCCGGAAAATTAAGACCATCATAAATATCTTGTAATATTAATTTAACCTCAAATAAAGATTTTAAATGCTTATGAGTATCTTTTCCATAAATAGCAAATCCTGACGGAGTGCTTTCTTCTTTACTTACTTCCTTTTTAAATTCTGGAAGCACTAAACCTATAAATATAATTTTATCAAAAATAGATAGATTTTTTGGGTCAATATCTATAGTTATATTTTTTCTTCTTCTAAGTCTGCCTTCTAATGGAGGATGGTCTTCTAGCAAGTCTTTTATTTCTTCTAAAAACCCGACCTCATCTTCATCCTCTATATTACCCATAAGATTAGTTAATTGGTTCCTAACCTTGTAATAATTGGTATGGTATGTATGTTTTGAAAGCGATTGTGATAGAGACTCTTTCATAAAATTTTGCCAATCATTTGAATCTTTCAATTTATTTCTAATAATATTAAATCTATCTTTCTCTTTAGTATTGAGTTTGTCTATTAATGAACCTTCACCGGCTCTAAAGAAATCTGCAACAGTTACTTGTTTAACAATGTCGCCTTTCCAAAAAGCCGCCGCTTGCATATTAATCACTCTTCTTTATTCCAATTAATATCTTTCATATCAACTACTTTTGCTTTAGATTCACTTTTATCTTTTGGGTTCCAATGCCAACCAACTTTATCATCAAAACCGATTGCTTTATGTTTTTTTCCGCAGGTTGGACACTTTGGTACATTTTTTAAAATGCCCTCCCAATGCATATTAATCACCACACATAATGGTCTTTCTTTCTTTGTTTCTTGGGTCTAGTAATAAGACCGGGAATTGGTTTAGTATCATTAACTACCTGCTCTTTTGGTTTAGGAATATCAGGCATTAAATTTCTATTAGGCTCTATATTCTTACTCATTACTTTATTTTTGGCAGCAACTAACTCCCGCTTCTTATTCATTATATCTTCCATTGTTTCACTCATTCATCATCACCCTTAAATGCCCCTATAACTGCTCCTAAAACTTTTTCTTCACTAGGATTTTCATTTCTTTTAGCCCACTCATCAAGTTTTTCTCTTCCAATATTGCTAATATCTGCTTTGGGGTCTGGAGTCATAACCGATTCAATTGCATCTAATAATCTTTCAAGTTCCAAATGAAAATCAGTATTTAATTTTCCATCTTCAACTAAAGGCGTTATTATATCAAAGATAACATCTGCGGCCCTGTTTAATTCCCTCAAATCGTTCTTCTTTAAATCATCTAATTGTTTTCTTATATTCATTTTATTCATCTCCTTCTACTTCATACGTTAAACATTCACAAGTTTTTGAGCCATCTTCTTTAACTAAGTAATCTAACTCTATTTGTTTAGCATAACATAATTTATTTTTATTATACTTGCAATCAACGCAAAGGCATTTACATAACACTCTAGGCTCATCTTCTTTTATTAATATGTCTAATTTAGTTCTATTATCCATTAACTCACTCTCCTTTCTGTTCTTCTATCAACATTATTATTGGCCGCTTCTTTTGGTAAGCCCGTTGCCCTATTAGGTGGCCCTACACTCATTGACGGTTTATTTCTTGTGGTTGAGTCGGCTTCTTGTGGGCTTTTCTGACTTAAAGCCTCTTCTTGCATTTGTCCTAATTGTGAAGCATCTATATCTGTACCCGCATAAGGGTCTTTTTCAACCATTTTTTCTTCTTTAGGCACATCACCTGTTGGTTCTGGTGGCGGTTTTGTATATTCAAATTCCCCGTCACCATTCATATCAACTTCAAATCCTAAGTTTTTAATTGAAGCCGCAATATTAACTTCAATCTCTCTCTTTCTCATAATTGCTATTTCATCTTCTTCTTCAGAAGGCGGTAAAATTAATTCATAATCAGTAATACCAAATTGCTTTAATATCCAAGGGAATACATAATGATTATACACATTTTGGCCCATTTCTACAGCACGATTTGTAACAAGTATTTGCATACCTTCATTATTTAATCCACCACTTGTAGAACTATCCGCCATAAAGATTTTACTTACTCCATAAAAGGCCGCTACTCTATCTCGTAAATCTTCTTTAACAGCAACATAATCCATTTCTTTTAATGAATCCATAAACTTAATCCACTCAACAGAACCCTTACCGCCTTCTGCTTCTATGCCCATTACAGGTATAAAGTGGGGGTCAGTTTCCATTTTTTCTTTAACTGCTCTCCAAAAATTTTGCATTGATTCCATATTTCTAGTTTGAACAGCCAATAACCCTCTAGGCATTCTACTTTTAGTATAGGAAGCATTAACATAATTTTCCATAGCAATTAAAGTAGTAATGTGATTAAATAAAGTAATTACAGGGGATTGTCCATATAATCTAGAGGGGGAATATTTACTAAAGTGCAAAACCTCTCCTTCAATATAGG
>Ga0080013_1006320_pt1 | contig 10600 bp, 12 predicted proteins | sample ETNvirenome_6_85_FD_69236 | JGI IMG/M metagenome (GOLD analysis project Ga0080013, IMG submission 69236) | Marine viral communities from the Pacific Ocean - ETNP_6_85 (SPADES assembly) (version 2) | ecosystem: Environmental > Aquatic > Marine > Oceanic | place: Pacific Ocean | collected 2013-06-19
TTATATTTGTCAGTGTTGACTTTCTTAATAGTGATAATTCTGCCGACATTATCACATGCCGGAGGCACTATTACGCTAATTGGCGCTTTCTCAGCGTCACACAATATTGTATAGTCATGAGATTCCACCTCGTATTTTTCGCATGTTATTTTTTTAATATTTCCAAAAACAGAACCCTCACACTTTAAGTTTCCTGTGATCTTTATTTGTTTAGTATTGATTTTTCCGTCAACATTTAGCTCGTCAGTCTTTGTGTTGTAGGATAAATTAGACGTTGCGTCAAATCCGGTGTTCCCTTTCAATTGCACCTCGGTTGTTGAGCCTGCAGGCTGCGGGTTTTTAATTTTTATGTAACTTTCATAAAAATTCTGAAGATTGGTGCCTCTAGTTTTGCCACTAGACACATCTGCTACCAATAATACATCTACATCACTTAAATTCTGACCACTTTCTCTGATATCTTGCACCTTTGTTGGGTCGATATTTAACTTTTTATCTTTAAAGGTTAGGCCGCTATCTGGAGATATCGATATTGTCACACTCCCCGCTTCGGTAACAAGGCCCGGGCCGGTTTTTACGTGCAAATTGCCTCTTTTGTTCATAAGGCCAGAACCAAGAGACAGAAACTGAGCCTCAATTGGGCCTGTAAATTTGTTGGGCGGCAATTGTGTCAATCCGGAACCATTACCGCTAATTTTTTCTGCCACAATTTTCTTTGTTTCCAGCATTTGACCATCAAAAGTTAAATTATAGTGGCCTGTTGCTGTGGTGCCGCCATCATAAACTAAAATAGAATTTTTAGCATGCTTATTTATTTTTGTAATGGCAACGTCTTTCATCGTTGCACATGGGCTTTGAGAATCGGTATCATAAAAAACACTCGCGCTTATCGTACTCTTAAATATTTTTACGCCTTCTATCTCTTGATCGCCATGTTGATCAACAGAACCATCGACGGAACCTTTTAAAACATTGTATGCCATATTGCCCTCACTTCATTAAATAGTTCAACATTATTAAGTAGTACAAAAAAGAGGATGCCCCCCATAAAGAGAGGCATCCAAGAAATAAGAAGTTGTAATGCAGAGCACTACAGATATCTTATTGGATATACCAGTTTGTAGCGTCAATTGCAACAAGAGTAACAGCAGAACCAGTCGACTCAAGGACCAAAGATCCTGTGACTTCTGGAAGCACGTCTGAAGTGTTAGCTGCAATCGTGACGTTAGCAGTAGCGTTACCAAGCTTGATGTAAAGTCTCTTACCTGCAACAGCAGTCGGAAGAGTGACGGTTCCGCCACCAGAGGTGACAAGAGCGTAGTCAGTACCAGCGGCGATTGTACCACCACTAGCAACAGCCTCGACGTCAAAGTTAACATCAGCACCAACAATACTATCAACATAGATTGTGCTCCAACGCTTAGCGCTAGAACCTAAGTTGCGAGCAGAATCGGTAGATGGAATCATGTCCGAATCAAACTGACCGGTGCAAGTAATGGTATCACTAGTAGCGTTACCAAGATCCACATCTCCGTTTGCGGTAAGAGTGCTGCTGAGAGTACAAGTTGTACCAACAATAGCGGCGAATGAGCCGGCAGCAACTGAGTTAGCACCAATGATCGCACCATCGATAGCACCGGAATCGATGTTAACGTTGGTCATTGCTTCATCGGAGAAGTCAATGGCACCAGCAGCTTCGAAAGCACCAATTTTGGTAACAGTCAAAGTGTCGGTAGCAAAAGTGAAATCACTATCATCGATGAGAAGACCATTTGTACTAGCAAACGGAACTCGACCAGAGGTCAAGCTATCAGCAGTGACGGTTGCTGCGCGCATGTCGTATGCACCGATATCCACGTTAGATGCAGCACCTTGCATGATTGCAAGATTCTGCGCAGCAGAAGTGGTAAGAGTACCAGCAGAGACATTAAGAGTCTTGCCAGAACCAACGGTTACGTTACAGCCATCAATTGCACCTGAATCGATGTCGACATTGGTCATGTTTTGGTTATCACAATCTAATGCGCCACCAAGAGCAGTAGCGATCAGAGTGGTCACTGTGGCTGCAGCCGGGGTGTTTCCACCCACAATACCATCAATTGGTCCGACAAAAGCAGTCGAAGTGACTGAAGTAGCAGCAGAAACTGTACCTAAGTTGGCGATAGTTGTGCCAGCGAAGGTTGAGTTCTTACCAACAGTAATCAACTCAGAGCCGTTAGTTGTAGCGAACTTCAGATACGAGTTGCCAGCCTCAGTGATGTTAAGAGCATCAGCTAAGTTGTCAGACAACTCCATCTTGTTTTTAGTGGTATCTCCACCGAATACAAGTGCGAGGCCGACACCAGAAGCATCTGGCTCGATAACGTCGCAGAAAATCTGACCAACGTTGGTAAGGTTACCATCGGAAAGAGACATTGCGCTACCAGTGATAGAACCGTTATCGCGGTCCATAGTGACTCGGACAGTGCCGTCGTCATCAAGAAGTTGGAAAGAACCTTCTTGGATCAGGGATCCGCTCATACGAGCTTCGCCTAATTGAAATTTAAAAGCCATTTAAAAAACCCTCCATGTTTTATATAAGTTTTATTTGTTATAGCAGAGCAAGCACGCGTTTGATGCGTGTTCGCCCGTCTTTAATTAGATCGATGAGTACCAAAAAAAGGGTTAGTAAACAAAGAACTTATCGACACCATTGCAATAAAGACTGAAAGCTCCATATGGTGACTCTAAAACTACTGAATTTGTGCCATCAATTGTTTGTGACCCATAAGCCAAAATTGTTATGTTATTGTTTTTTGCGGTGCCGGCTTCATCTTTTATAACGTAAGTTTGACCATTGGTTAATGTAGCGGCATTAGGTAATCTAACCTCAAATGCCCCGCCGGTCGAATTGAGGCCAATAAAATAATCGTTTACTGATGCCGTTGCTGTGCTTGACAAGGTTCTTCGATTTAAATTTAGGCCGCCAGCTATTTGTATGCTGCCAAATTGAGCTTGACCTGAGCCGGAAATATTGCCGGCTATAGTTAATTTTGAACCATCAAACGTTAGGTTACTTTCGCAAGTTAAATTATTTGCGTCACCACCAACATTTGTAATTAAGGAATTGTCGGTAGCGTTAGAAAGGCGAGGAACATTTATAACAGAGGCGCCATCTGACGTGCTCAAGTTTCCTGATAAAATGTTTGTACCAAGAATGCCATCCCCGGGGCCAAAATAGCTCGGAGCAATAATGTTCCCTGAGAGGGTATTGTGTGCCATTCAATGGGTTCTCCTAATTGTAATTAGAATACTAACCAGTTCGTGCCATTTGAATATAAACTTACTGCCGGCATTGTACCTGTTATTACATATGTTCCCGAGTTATCAATTAACTCTCCGTGAGAGGCCGTAAGTGTAATATTTTTTGCTCCTCGGGATGCAACCTCGTCTTTAACAACTATTATGGCGCCGGGTGCGCATACTGAAGCACTATGAATTCTTATCTCAATATTATTTGTATTCTTTACGCCAAGGATGTACGTACTGGTGCTAGTGGTGTGGTGAGTGGCTGTAATGGCGGTGTAGTTGCCCCCAAAGCCTTTAACGAATACTTGTTGGGAGTTCACGCTAGCCGACAGCGTGGGACCCTTGGATGCATCAGAGGGCCATACGGCAAGACTTCCTGTTCGCGTGTGAACATCGTCGTCGCTATTACCAAAATTAGTAGAACCTGTGGAGTCTATGATCGCAACACTTTCAATGTGATAATGACTAGCACTGACAGTGCCGCTCACAACCAGGGTTCCGGTCAGAACAAGCGTGCTGGCAGCCAACTCACCTACGGATGCGGTATAATATAAAAGCTTAGCGGATCCCGAAGTTACATTTGCGCCCGTAAGGTATTGCAGGGAACCGGTTGGTCCGGCTGCTTGTCCGGTACCTGACCCGCTGCAGTCTACATATGCCCAACTCCAAACAGACATTTATTAACCTACCCCAACTGAGCCTGTCCAGTTTCTTCCGTCCGCGTTAGCAACGGCAGTGGCTGGGATATTTGTGAGGCCGGCAACGACGTCGACGTTGGCAGAGCCCTTAATCCAGATTTCAGAAACTTTCATCTCAAGGCGCACTGATGACATCATCATATCTTGGTCGGTCACTCCGCCTCCACCATCAGATGTTTTCTTTGGGGGAATTCGAAAATAATAATTGCCGGCTTCGCCGGCGTTGCCGTCAATCGCGTCGGCGCCATTGACGCCGCCTTCGGAAAACCCAACTCTCAGAACCTGATCGGTTCCGTGATTGGAGACCCAAATCCACCTTGTTAAATATGGAAACTTTACACATCGCGCAGTGTTGAGGGCTGTCGTTATGGAACCAGATGCGAATGGCTTACCACTTACTTGGTAGCTCCCTACGTTTTGGAGGCCCGGTCTAATGTTGTATTTTGGCATTGTTTTACTCCTTTTTTAATACTATACACTATAAATAGTCATCTTTTTTTTCTATTGCGTCTTTCTATCGCTCTAAGACGTTTTAGTTCATCTCGCTTGCGCTGACGTTCTGCTTTATTACGCTTTTCTTTTTTCGCTAAAGATGGCTTCTTATAATACCTTCTTTCTTTAACTTGTTCAATGATTTTTTCTTTTTTACACTTTTTAATGAACCTTCGGATCATTTTTTCGTGGTTGCCGCGGCATTCTTTGGCAGTGACTTTTACGTTTGATTTTTTTTTCTTGTACATAATTCCTACTTCATTGCATCCCACATGCGGCCTGCGCCGCCAATGAGCGTGCTTATATCCACACCGGGATCTCCGGGATCGCCTAAGTCGATCGAGCCTTTGCCCTGGGCATTATCTGTTGCTTGATGTCTAGTCAGGGGTTGAGTACCCTCAAAAACATTTACATTATTATAAGCATCGGAACCAATAGAATTCATCAATTTTTTTCTATGTTCCTGAAGCTTCGTGCGGTCGGCAGTAGTTTTTGCACGCATCTCAGCTTGAAAGTCGGCTTGTTGTTTTTGTTGTTGCATGGGGGCGCGCTCGGTTATCGGCGCAGTACCCATACCTTTAACAACTTCTGAAACAACATTAGATAACAAACCTTCTTCTATGAGGGCTTCATGTATACACTCCTTAATAAGGGGCTTGATTAGTTGTTTTAGTTCTGATTTTTTCATAATACTCTCTGTTTTATTCCGGCAAGATCTTGCCATCTTTTAATTTGTGATTCTGATAGTCTCTTGCTCTCTGCTGCTATCGGGGGCTGTTTTTGTGCGGGTTCGGGCTCGACCTCAAAGGGGTCAGCATTCTTTGCTGTGTTGAGGGCGTCCATCATTTCGTCGTATTTACTCAATAGGGGGGCAGTATTTTCCTTAAACCAAGAAACATCTCCAAGGGCATCTAAAAACTTTCTCATATTCTTAATTTGTTGGACCTGTTCTGGTGGAATTTTTGCTAACTGCTTACCTATTGCATCTGATACGCTTTTTCCGGCTTTAGCTTTCTTAACTCTTTTCGCAATCTTGGCAGCAACTTCTGCGTGTTTTAATGTTTTAGCAATTTTACCACCCTTTGCGGCTACTTTAAAGGCTTTCCCTGCAACTGGCACCAAAGAAACAACATCAATCAAGGCATCATCCCAGTCTTTTTGATATAAATTCACAACTAACGAACCAAGCGCTGCAGGTGTGGCGATCGCCTCCCCATAACCAGTCATTCCCGCAACAGTCGCGGCGTCCAAAGCAAGTTCAATTTCTTGTGCGGTGGGAAGTTTTTCTGGCACGGCATCTGAGGCTTTTTGTTTTATCCAGCTGAGCGCATCGTCCGCTTTTTGGCGAATACTTGAGGGCTCTTCTTCTTCGCCGCCACCATCGTCATCTGGACCTATGGACTCATCATCGTCCGTACCGGTAATCGCTGTAATCTCGGGGCCCTCGGGTGGCACTTCATCATCTGGTCCAACAGGAGGGGCAATTGGAGGGAGCGCTGATGTCGGAAGCGCTTCTGGCGCCGGATCAGGATGAAATCTCACTGAATTTAACTTAGCCCACTGATTTAAAATCGCATCTAGTGCAGCTCGGCTTTCGGTGGGTAATCCCAGTGAACCAACTACTGAATTAATTTCCCATGTTGCTTGGGGGGAATACATTCTCGGATCCCTTTCGGGACCGCCAATAGCTTCCAGCACTATGTTGTTCTCTGCTGTGAGTATACGCATTAAATCAATCAGGTCATCAGAATGTTGTTGTGTTATAGTGCCATCTTGCACCAATGGTTGCAGCATGTTTAGCAAAGAGTCCGGATAAACATCACTATCAATACCAGCAATGCGATTTTCTTTTAAAAACTTATCCCATTGTTGTGTGAGCTTTCTTTGCGTGCAATGAACTGATCGATCATACATCTATCGACTCCTTAATGTTAGATTACCCTTTAAGGATTCCTGCAATCTTCTGCCACCGATTAACGGTTTCGGCTAAGCCGCCGAAATCGGGGGATTTCAGGCCGCCTGTGATCTCCTCGTCGGAGATCGTGTCGTCTTCGCCTCCGCCTTCAACATCGGCAATTGCTTTAGATAACAAGCCTGGAACCGGCTTTCCTTGTTTTTGCAAGAAATCAACTTGAGCCTTAGCTAATGCCAACCCTTGAGGGTTCAATTTCCCCGATCCATCATAGTTATCAGCATCTCTAGTCGCCAAGTTGTTGTTATCAACTCGCGTCACAGCTGGGGCCTCTGCCGCTGCAGCACCATCGGGAGCTTGTCCGGGTGCGGCTGGCTCTTGGCCCGGCACTTCTTGAGCACCTTGTTCTGGTTCTTGGCCCGTTGGGGTAGCTGCTGGAGCAGATACGGTTTGCAGAGTTGCTTCGACATCTCCCATGAGACCTTCGCGAGAGTCGCCTTTTTCTCTCTTGCCTTTCAAATATTTATACGCAGCATATCCTGCCGCGGCCGCGGCTGCGCCACCAATACCCAGATAAGCAAGGGTGCGTGCGGATGGCATCAAAGAGCTTGCAATATCGGTAGCAGCGCCACCGGCTTCACCGGGATCAACATCAGATGTTCCGAAATCAGCATCCATCGCCATATCGCCATCGTCACCGGGATCACTATAGTTGCCGAAAGAATCGGTTTCGCCGGGATCCAAATCTGCATCGCCGGGATCGCTGTAACGATCATCGGGACCTCCATCAGGAGTGCTAGGTGCGGCTGAAGCGCTTCCGCCTCCACCACCGGCTGCACCGCCGGCGGCGCCACCCTTGATGACCGGCTCTCCGGCGGCCTTGTTGATGGCGGCTCGGTTCTGGTTGATCTTTGCGAGCGCGCTTTCGCCGGGTGCACCAAGCTTTTTTCTAGCTTGCTTGGCGAGTAATCTTTTTTGCATTCTCCCCAGTGCTTTGGCTTTTCTTGCTGCTCTTTTGGGATTTTTCTTTTGCAACTTAGCTATCTGACCAATCAGTCGGCCGGCTCTCTTAGATGGTGCAGCCTCTAGAAGGGCATCTTCATCACCCTCGAATAAGACAGAGTAAAGACCATCGTTGAAGTCTACACCTTCTGATTCTTTCATGTATTTGTAGACTTTTGAAAGACTTCCTTGAGCATTGTCAAGATAATCTCCTAGTGCCTCAATAACTGCATTAGCAGCATCGGCGTTCATGAAGCCTTCTTCGTCCGGAGATTTCTTTGTTGCGTCTACAAGGGACTTATAAAGACCTGAGATCTTTGCGAGGGCTGCTGTGAATGCATTTTCGCTCTTAGTGTTTGGAAAATTGGGAGCAATCTCCTCAAGCTCATCCACAAAATTAGCCAACGAAGCGTCAGCGCCTTGCGCAAGTGCTTGTCGTAATTTATCGGAATCAGCAGCTTTGCCGAACGAAACCATGTTCTTGGCCTTGTCCCACATTTTACTCATAAACCCTTCGTCGATTAATTCAGGATTATAATTTTCTCCAAGTTGTTCTTCCGCTAAGGCGCGAACGACTGTCCCATAGAAGTCATCGTATGACTCCATAATTTTGCTACGCTCTTCGTCGATGCGTTTGGCGAACGTTATTTCCTGAAGCTTTTCCAGGATAAGCAATTGTACTTGCTCTTTATTTAATCTTTTACTCATTGTTGAAATCTCCCAATATATCATTAAGTAGTCTGTTTAGTTTGTCCGCTCTATTAAAAATATTAGGCGGACTCAAATCTTTTGCCTCTTTCATCATAAAGGCTCCGGGGGTGGACGGCTCTGAAACAAAATCAAAGCAAATAAGCTGAAAGTCATCTTCGACAACAGTGTTGCCAGCGGACTCGCTGACACTGCCCATACCACGCGAGGAAATGCCCAGCTTAACGCCGGACTCTACCAAAGAACGCAGAATGTTCCCAGAAGGGGTGTTGAGCACCTGAACCTTCCCCATGACATCGTTGCCGTCGGCCCAAATATCTGTCACCATGTGCGAGGCGTTCTTAAGGTTAATAACCGAATCATCAGGGTGATCTAATTCCCCTAATGCTCGGCGCTCTTTTACTAATTTTTTGTAGGTATGTACCTCTCTCATTAAAACTTCCGATGGATAAACGCGGCCGTTTCCGTTACGAGTATCAGCTTTTTGCATAATACCCGACAAGATCATACCACCTTCTGAGACAAAGCGCTTCTCGGCTTCAGTCAGCAAGTCTTGGCAAACTCCGCCATCGCAAAGCTCATAGTACTCTCTTAAAAGGACTTTGCTCATAGCTAAGATCCCTTACAGCAATGTCGGACTGGTTGCAGCATCCACTTTTGTGTCCATATGTTTGTGTTCATGTTTTATTCCTTCATCTCCAACGAGCATGGTTAAAATATACGATGTTCCTGACGACAAGCCTCCTAAAATAAGGAAATTTGCTACAGTTATGTCAAAACTAAATAGTTCCGTAAACGGCGAAAGTAGCATTAAAAACCAGCCCACATGAAATCCCATGCACATTGGACAATGAAATAGCTTTCCATATCCTCTGGCGAAACTCTTTGGTGGGCGCAAGCGCACTAGTAGTGGCAAGTCGCCATAAACTAAAATTTGTGTTATGCCATATGCCGCTAGGACAAAGTATATAAGCTCCATTATACTTCCTGTTCGTTATATTGTGTACATGTAGTTTGTTGAGTAGGGGTCACGGATATAGCCCGGTCTAATAGAACCCTTCTCGGCAGATTGAGGTACTTCGCCCAATTCGGTAGAATCAGCCTTGTCTGGGTGGATCAGCTCATCATCGGTCATCGAGACGATAGCCTCGGTTTGTTCAAAATATGGACGCTCTTCGTCGATAAATTCAGAAATATTTATTAAAGTAAGTTTAGGGGCGCTGATATCCTGGTCCGTTGCAGTCTCCATGGTAGCCTCAAAAGAACCAAAAAATGATCCAGCTTGAACCGTTTCAGGTATTACGAGGCCCTTTTTTCTCAAATGAGCAAATAATCTATTTTGAGCACCATAAACCAAATCAGTCATTGTGTCCTTGGGAAAAGCAATTACCTTGTTGTTAGCAGGCGAAAGTACAATATCGACATCTCCATGATCAAAAATCATAAGATCTCCATTAACACTCTTTCGAACATCAAGCTCAAGACGCACCTTTTTCTGGTTGGCCTTTTTTCCAACCTTGATTATAACCGCCATTTATGCAAGTTCCTTTGATAGTTTCTGTGTTTTCAATACACATCTTAAAATATCTTCACTAATTTCAGCCTTAGAAAAAGACTCCAAGAGCTTAATTGTTGAATCTAGTTTCTCTAACATTTCCTGGTCTTCGGTAAATTCTTTTTGCTGGCGCGCCGTCGCTAAATTATCTTTAAGACGGCCGATCTCTTCATTTAAAAATATCTTTAGTTGTAGAGCATTGTCTGAGAATGAGGAAATATAGTGTGTTAAAAGGTCTTTTTGTTCAGATAAAAGAGTGTCTTCATATTTTGAATTAAACTTACCAACAAAAGATTTATAAACAATGTTATCAACAGGATTTAATTCGCCGGAAAACTCATTATTTTGGCTTTTTTGCATGATAGAGATTATCTCATTTTCTAAAATTACTCTACTTTTTGGAGTTGTCTTATCTGAAAATATTTGAGCAATAGATGCCAGTGTTCTGTAATTTGGAACAAAGTAATTAAACACATCAGAGCTTACGTCTTTGTTTATATCCCGAATCAGATTGCTTTGTTGTTCGAATAACTTTTGCGAATCAATGGTGCTTTTTTGAATTCGAGATTCTCTTAAGATTCTTTCTGCCGTATTTTTATCCACGCCCTGACTCTCGTATAAAGAGCGATAGCAATCTAAATCTTTTCTCAATTCAGTGCCAGGGGCAAAGTGTTTTCTTAATACTTGCAAGATCTTATCTTTCTTGTCGTGCTCCTGTTTGACAACTGCAACTGTAGTTGCTCTTACTAGAGCTTCGTAGACAAAGGCGACGTTTCTCTTTTTATTGTGTTTTACTTTCATCTTTCTTTTCCTTGTTGTTTTCAAGTTCTGCTAGCAAACTTCTTGTTGATTCGTTAATTTGAAATAATTGTTCTTCTTCATTTTGCTCTCTCAAAGTATAAGTAGGATCTTTTTTCTCGTAAATACCAGTAGAAATGCCATCCA
>Ga0080013_1006321_pt1 | contig 10599 bp, 13 predicted proteins | sample ETNvirenome_6_85_FD_69236 | JGI IMG/M metagenome (GOLD analysis project Ga0080013, IMG submission 69236) | Marine viral communities from the Pacific Ocean - ETNP_6_85 (SPADES assembly) (version 2) | ecosystem: Environmental > Aquatic > Marine > Oceanic | place: Pacific Ocean | collected 2013-06-19
TCATCAAGCAGGTGGAAGTTTAACTTTAGCTAATATAACCGCTAGTGGAAACATAAGTGCGAGTGGTGGGAATCATATAGTAGGTGGTAACAATGATACAGTATTAACAGTCAATCATCCTGAATCAGGTTCATTAATGGAAGTTAAAGCAACTGCAGATAGTGGTAGTTTATTGTTATCAGGCTCATTATTATTGAAACCAAATGTAACAATTCCAGCTGTAAGTGAAAGTAGATTATATAATCAAACATCAGCTAATGGTTTAGTTGTAGATGATTTACACTTTGGAACTTCTGGATTAACACCAGCTTTTGCTTGGGTTTCATTAGATGATGATGGAACAGATACAGATTCTGAAACAATTTTTGGAGTTGGAAGTGCAATTACCTCTACAACTCATAATATGAATGTAGTACATGATACAACAACAAATGGTACAAGAATTTACGCACAATTAACTGGAACATATAAAGTTACTGGAAATTATATATCAGAAGGTAATACTGCAGATGTTACTTATGATACAAAAGTTGATGGAAGTACCGTTCATACAATTGTAGCTAGAACTCATGCATCAGTTGACCCTGTGGAAAGAACACACATTTATGTGGGTGATGTTAATTCGGGAAGTTATATATCAGCAACTGCAGATGGTACAAGTTTTAATTATGATCTAGGTTCTGTTTTATTAGTAGAAAGATTGAAATAATGTCATATAAATGTTCCATATATAAAGACAGAAATTCAATATGTACGAAATTTCCATCTAAAGTTGATGCTTATTTTTTTGAAAGTTGTCAATATATTAAAGATGGAAAATTTATAGATTCAAAATTATCAGAATCAGAACAACAAAAATATTGTATGGATTGTGGTTTATGTTGTTTTTCTAATATACAGATGATTAAAAACAAATTAATAAAAGTTGATATGGAAGATGAATGGAAAAGTGGTGGAAAATGTAAATATTTGGAGGAAATTAAGTAGTGGCTACAACTTCGTCATTCGCCACAGCTGTAAGTGCTAATAGTATAAATGCTGATGAATGGTTTGCCGATGATGGTACTAAGAATAATCCTATATATGATGCAGCTGTTGGAGATTTAACTTTATCATCTTTTAGTTCTTTATCAATACCTGCTGGTGCAACAATTGATGGTATAGAAATAAATATAGAGGGTGCTGGAAATCCGGGATCAGCTGGTATTCCAGAAATGAAAGTATATAATGGTACTTCGTGGAGTTCAGGACAAGCTTTTAGTGCTCATTTCGCAAAAGTGGGTGGAACATATGAACCTGGCTGGGGTAATTCATCTCAATTATGGGGTTTATCTTGGAATGCTACAACAGCAGCTGCAATTCAAATACAAATTGATGCTTCTACAATGGATTCTGGTGGATATTTTTGGGATTATTTAAAAGTAGTCATTACATACTCAACACCAATAAATCCATATCCATCCGATGATAATGTTATATTAAAAAATGGTTTAACAGAACTTAAAAACGGATTAACTATTATAAAATAATCCCTAATCTTTTGTTTCTTTATATTTATATATGAAAAACTATATACATAAATGGAGAAGTGTTTATGCTCAAACTGATGGACTTATTGAACAAAGATTTATTAAAAGAAAGTGTCTTTGATAGATCAATTTTAAAGGCAGTATTTATGGCCGGTGGACCAGGTAGTGGAAAATCTTATGTAGCCACCGAACTTTTTGGAATACCAACTAACCATTCAGTAACTACATCACAGGATATGAAAATGGTAAATTCTGATACAGAATTTGAACATCTTTTAAATAAATTTGGACTTGATACTGCTGGTTGGGAAACACTTGATATTGACCAATGGCCTGAAAGTGTTTATCAAATGGCTACTGGAAAAACAAGTTCAGGTGAAGATGTGGATTTAAAACACCAGAGTATAAGAGGTGCAGCAAAGGAACTCACAAATAAAAGATTAAAAGGATATACACAGGGAAGATTGGGTGTTATTATAGATGGAACTGGTCATGATTATGGTAAACTTAAAGAAAAGAAAAAAGAATTAGAACATATGGGATATGATTGTTATATGGTAGCAGTCAATACATCACTTGAAGTAGCAAAACAAAGGAATCAAACAAGAAAAAGAGCCTTACGAGAAGATGTATTAGAAAAATCTTGGAATGATGTTCAGAATAATCTTGGAAAATTTCAATCATTATTTAGGTCAAATTTTAAGATAGTTGATAATTCTAAATTTTTAACTGTAAAAGCAGCACAAGCAAAATTTTCAAAAATAATGGGTCAAGGTATAGATTCATTTGTAAAAAAACCTGTTAAAAATCCAATAGGTAAAACTTGGATTAAAAATCAAAAAAAATTAGTTAAAAACAAGAAAAGATTTAATTAAAGTGGGAGAAAAAATACTCAATGATAGGAAAGAATATCACGGTGAAAAGAAGAAAGTATTTGGAGGTTAGATTATGATTATAGAATTATCATTTTTATTATTTATGGCGATTTATTGGATTAGTGAAGGATGTACAGAAGGTTATACTTGGGCTAGTTCAGTAAAACGAAAAGAAAACAAATTAATCTTTGGTGTTATTAAAAAAGGTAAGAAAGATGGTGTTGGTATTCTTGATTATCACGCTTGGAGATTAGGAGAAAATGTTGGAATGGTTGGTAGTATATTATCAGCATTTCTAATGGGTATATCTGGTAGTGGATATTATGATTTATTATTTGTATGGTTAGGTAGTTGGATGATAGGATATTTCTTATATGAAAGAGCTTTAAATTACATATGTTCAGGAGATCCATTTGGCAATAAAGATCCTTGGAAAATGATGAATATTAGTTTACCTCGTTCAAATGTTTTTGATTGGGGTGTTTTTGTAATAGGTTTAATTATATTTTGTTTAGGATTATAGGAGAATAAAATGAAAAAATTTATATTAGCATTATTATCAACAGTATTATTGTTTGGACAAGATGAAGGTGGGAATTACTTTGTAGATAATTTCTTAAAGTATTCTACATTCTATACAAGTTTAAGTTTAGAATCACCATTTACACCTAAACAAAAATTTGTAGTAAATACACAAGCAGGAACTTTTGAAGAAACAACAGAAGAAATTCAAGGTGCGTATAATTACTCAGTTGGTATCAGAAAATTAGCAAGATTTAAATATCAAGCTAAAGGTAAAAAATTCTATGATGGTTCAGAAAATGAATTATCAGATGTAGCAACTATCGGCGCTGTTAGTGGTTGGGAATATTTAGTTAAGTATTCTACAATTAGAAGCTTTGGTGAAGAATTTGTAGATACAGAATCTTGGATGAGATATTTAGGTGATCGGTTTGTTGTAAAAGGTTCTTATGTAAATTTCGGACAACAAGATTTGGAGTTTGGTCAATTAGATATACGATATAGAAAACCATTTGGACATAATTGGAATTTCACAGTAGGTAGTAATTTTAGAGGTCACCCAGCTTATGGACTATTTCCATTTAATGATTGGTTACATAACAATGAAGGTCATTGGTGGGAACTTGCTTATGAATTTGGATATAATGATGAAAATTGGTGTGATGGTGCAATTTGTGATTATAATTGGTATGATGAAAATGATAATTTAGTTTCAGAAACCGATAATGAATTTTATGAATATTATTATGGTGATTTAATTTCACAATATAATGATGAACAGGTTGAAGCACTTGGATGGCAATATGAAGCTTCACTTGTTTTGGGTATAGATTATTATAGTTATACAAAGAAATTTTGGTTACACGGTTGGGGTTCTTTAATACCATTTAGTAAAGGACTTACAGATTATTCATTTAAATATGAAAAAGGTGATTTAGATTTTGATTTTGGTGTAGTAGCTGGATGGAAATTAAATAGAAATTTTGGGTTATTTGGAGAAGGTAGATATTTATCATATTGGGGTATAGATTCGTATGAAATTAAAGCGGGATTGAATTACACAATATATTAAAATATGCCAAATAAAAAAGCAAAAGAACGAAAGCAGGAAAGACGAAGAAAGAATGAATGGCTTAGAAAATATGGAAGAACAAGAAAACAAATTGCAAGAAACAAGCGAAGAAATCGTGTATAATTTCATTGGAGAATTGATTTTTAATGAAGATAATGGAATACAAGCAGGAGAAATGTAGTGGTTAAAATTGGTGATTTATTAGTTCAGAAAGAATATATAACACAGCAACAATTAGATGCTGCTCTTTCCGTACAAGGTGAACACCAAGTTGGTCAAGTTTTAATAAATTGGAATTTCATAACACAAGAACAATTGTTGGAAGCTCTTGATATTCAAACTCCACCACCACCTCCGCCACCGCAACCACAATTTCCACAATATCCTCAACAACCGGTGATGCCACAAATGCCACCGAGTGGCGGGCCAGATTTAACAATGGATAATTTACAAACATCAAAGTTTAAGGTTGATTTAAAAACTATGATTTATATCGGTTCATTATTAGTATCGGGTGTTACAATGTATTTCACATTTATGAGTGAGTTGGATACAAGATTTGCACAACTTGAAGGTAACGATAAAGATTTAATGGTAGAAATAGATACAAGACTTACAGATTTAGAAAACAAGTTTACACCAATTGGTGATGGGGTTTATTCGGTAGACCCAGGTGGAACTTGGCCTCCTTCTCGTGGTGAATATAAGATGAAGGATGAGATGTCAAGAAATAAAATAGTAGAACTTGAAAAAGAAATCGAAAGAATATTAAAAGATATTGAAAAGATTGAAAAGAAAGTTTTTAATGGGAGTCATTAGTTATGTTTAAAAAGTTATTAATATTAGGTTTAATGGTTACATCTCTTTTCGGTGAAGTTAAAGAACTGACTGATGAGAATTTTGAAAAAGCTACTCGTAGAGGCTTAGTGGCAGTAGAATTTTGGGCTACTTGGAACGAAACGAATAAAGTAGAAATATTGTATAAGTGGAGTGAAGATACATTTGATGCTAAGGTGTATAGAGTAAATATTGATTTATACCCAAGTATTCAATCAGATAATGATGTAGTAATTCTTCCAACTATTATCTTTTATGATGGTGGAGAAGAAGTCGAGAGGTTACAAGGGGATATGAGTTTTACTCTTAAAGTAACGGCGGATGAGTTAGATGAAATAGTAGAAGAAATACTTAGTGATAAGTTTTAGGAGAAAAACAATGTTTAAACGAATATTTAGTATGATAATGTTAATGATGATAAGTGTAATTGGATTCCAGTCGTGTGAAGATGATTCAAATCCAATCGGTGGTGGAATTGAGCCCGAATTAGTTGGTTGTGAAGCTGCTGAAATGTATGATTGGAATAGTGTTCAATTTTCATCAAGTCTTGACCAATATGAAGATATATGGATTGCTTTTAATTTAGAAGAAACAACTCTGTTCTCAATATTTTTAGATCAAACTGGATTTCAATGTTCAGTATATAATGGATGTGATGGTGAAAATGGTTTAGGAGAACCAATCTTTACTTTTGAATCAATAGGAAATGGAGTAGAAATTGGTATTGTTAATTCCGGTGAGTATTGGATAAATGTATTAAATACAAGAAACAGAGCAGATTTTACATTTAGAATAGATTTAGATGATATAACTTATGGTTGTCTTAATGATGATGCTATAAATTATTGTGAAGATTGTAATGTTAATGATAATAGTTGTGTGTTTAATGATTGTAATACACAATATTATTTAGATAATTATGGTGAAATGGTATTGGATTGTGATGGTAACTGTGCTCCTATATCGTGGATTGGTGATGGATATTGTGACGATGGTTCTTGGGGTATCTATGATGAAAATGGTGAAATAGTTCCTGTAAATTTAATGTGTGAGGAAGTAAATTGGGATAATGGTGATTGTGAAGAAATTCCAGAAGGTTGTACTGAAGATCAAATAGAAGATTGCAATGGAAACTGTGCACCTGATATTTGGGTAGGTGATGGTTATTGTGATAATGGATCTTATACATTTAATGGAATAGAAATATTCTTTGATTGTGCAGTATTTAATAACGATAATGGAGATTGTGATGGACAAGGTAGAATATTACAAGAAAGAACATATCCAAACGGAAGAATTAAACTTGAAAATTAATTCAGAAACTTGTGATAAGTGTAAAGGTTCAGGTATAGATAAAAATGGTGATACCTGTGATTATTGTGGTGGAAACGGAACTTATTAAATGATTAAATTAAAAGATTTATTAACTGAAACTATCGCTTGTGGTGAATGCCTTCAATATGCTTGGAAAACCTATATTGTAAACCAAGATAATAAATCGGCAAATCGTACAAGTAAATGGGCTATGAAGGGGTGGCCTAAAAGAGAGTTCTATTCATTTTGGAATCCAAAGAATATGAAAAAATATACACCAAAAGAAGCGTCAGACAATTTTAAAAGAACAAAATCTATGATAGGATGGGATTGGTAATGATTAACGAACTACTATTAGCAACAATACTATCAACATCATTTAGTGTGAGAACACCTAACGATGATACTAAACCTTTAGATTATGAATATTCAATTAGAGGTGAAAAAACAGAAGGTAATTTTACATACAACATCAAAAGGGATTGGGAAAGAGAGCTTGGTGAAGAATATGTTGATGATGTATTTGGATTTACATATAAAGCAGACAATTTTTATGGTGGAGTTGATTATATAGATAAACAATCAAAGGGTATAAAATATTCAACATACAATTTGGGTATTCACAATCAGAATGGATTTAAAATTGGTGTAGCAGTAAAAGAGGATAATACTTTATTTTCAACATCATTTGATAAAAAATTAAAAAAAGATGATTTAGAATACAAAGTTAGTTTATCAATTAAGACAAATTTGTATGATACTGATATTTATAGTATAAAGAGTGAAGTTAAAAAATGGTTTGGTAAATTCAATATATTTGGATTATACAAACACGAATACTATAATAAGAGAGAAGATTTTCAATTTAAAGTGGGTATAGGAGTTAAATTATAACATGGATTTACTTTATTTTATATTATGTGCTTATGGTATAACACAGATTTTATTATATGGTCATATCTTTGATAAAATACGACCTGACAAAAGATTTTTTAAGTGTCCAATGTGTGTAGGATTTTGGACTGGAATATTGTTATATTTAGTTAACGGATATACGGAGCTGTTTTCTTTTGAATATAACTTTGTTAATCCAATATTATTAGGATGTTTAAGCTCCGGAACTTCTTATATATTGGGTATGATAATAGGAGATGGGGGAATAAGATATGAGAGTAACTAAAAGATGGATGTTACCAGCAGTAGCACATTGTCAAAACGGATGTTAGTGGAGAAAAATTATGATTAAACTAAAAGATTTATTAAATGAAGTTAATTTTAGAAGATTCAAAGTTTATGTATCTGGTGAATCTGAACCTCTTGTTCTTTTTGGTAAAGATATAAAAGATGCTATGCAAGTAGCTCGTAAGATGATGCAGAATAGTAATAAAAAGATTACAAAAGTTGTTAAAGAAGAAAAACTTACAGAAGGTAAAATAGTATCCGATGTTGAACGAGCAGCTAAAAAAATTGGTATTAAATTTAAGAAAAAAGTAAAAACTAAATTTACAAACGATTTTACAGGTCCAGATGAAAAAGGTGAAAAAGTTAAATATGATAGTTGGATGGATTATAATCCAGATAATTACGAATCTATGGGTAGAGCTTTAGTTGAGGCATTGAGTAGTAGATATGTACAAATGAAACGACTCAAATATTCAAAAGGTGGTGGTATGATATTTAGAAAAGACAGAAAAGATAAAAAAACAGAATTTACAATCATATATACGAGAAGTATGTCAGGTCCGTATATAAGTTATGAAGGTGTACATGGTGAATAAACTTGTAGAAGAAATAATAAAACCTATATTAGAAGCCAATCCTAAAATCAAAAAGGTAATTGGTATTTATGGTGGAAGATTTCAACCATTTGGACCTCATCACTTAAAAACTTATAAGTGGTTAATCAAACAAGTTGACGATGCTTACATCACAACATCTAATATAAAGAAACCACCAAAACATCCAATGAACTTTAAAGAAAAAGTCAGACATATGTCAAAGATGGGAATTCCCTCATCTAAAATCGTTGAAGAAAAAACACCTTATGTTGCAAACAATGCATTAAAAGGATACGATAAAGATACTACAGCAGTTGTTTATATCTTTGGAAAGAAAGATGCTGGTAGATTAAAAGGTGGAACTAAAAAGAGTGGTGGAAAAACATATTATCAAGATTTCAAACAAAACAAAAAGAATTTAGAAGGATATGAAACTCACGGATATATTTTAACAGCACCTCATGTTTCAATATCAGTCGGTGGAAAAGAAGTTAGTGGAACATCAATGAGAGATTTACTTGGTTCAGATAAATTTGATGATAGCGAGAGAGCTAAGTTATTCAAAGATATGTTTGGTTATTATAATAAAGGTGTATTTCAGATGATGGTGAATAAGTTTAAGAAGTTGTTTGAGGTAAATGAGGGTTGGTTAGAAAAAGGTAGTAAAAAAGATAAAGCATTAAAATTAAAAATAGCTAAATTATATTCTAAAGCTTTTAAACAAATGCCTGGTTCACCAAATCAAGAAAAAATAAAAAAAGAAATAGAAAAATTAAGAAATCAATTGAGTGAGGGAGTTGATTTACCAATAGAAATCGGTGATACAGTCTTAATGGGTAAATTCAAAAATAAAAAAGTTGTTATTAAAACAATAGGTTGGAACGAAAAGGGTGATTTACTTATAAATGGTAAATCGGCTATGAGAATGAGAATACCAAAGAAACCAAACATCTTTGATGAAAATATTGATGAATTTTTAACAACCATTGATATGGATGAAATAATAAAAGAAGCTTCAACGGTAACTTTAAGTGGAATACAAGCAGTTGATTCTGGTCCAAACGCTCTTATGAAAGGTATGGGTGGATATGCTGGAAGAAATAAAGAACAAGCAGAACAACTTGGATGGGAAGTAATTGATTATATATTGGATGTTGATATTAAAAATATTCCACCACACAAAAAAGAATTTAGTAATGATAGAGTAAATTCAGTAAGTTATTTACCAGCTGGCATAGGAACTGGTAAAACACCAAACAACCAAGATAATTTAACTGGAGTACAAGGTTACAACAAATGGGTTAAAAATATGAAAAAAGTGGCTCAAGAAGTCGGTTTTAAGTTAATAAAATTCAAAAAAGAAGAAAAAGAATTAAAGAAACAGATTTCAAAAGATACAAAACAAACACTTAAACAACAAAAGAGTGATGAAAAAGAAAAAGTAAAAGATATTAAAGATGTTAAAGTAGAAGAATCAGTACTTACAAAAGAATGGTGGGATGACGTATTAACAGAAGTATCAGCCAAAACAAAACTATTCAAACAGAAACTTATGCGTAGAGGTATTAAAATACGATACGACAAAGCAACTGCTCAAAAAGATTTGATTCAAAAATATGGTGGACAAGGTGAAATCGTTGGTAAAAAGTTTGGATTAAGAAAAGCTTATTATGCAGTTCCTAAAAAAGGATTTAAACAAGATAAAAGACCTACATTAAAAATTAATAAAAAGGAAATGGAAAAACTACATCAAGACAAAAAATTAGATAAAGGTAATCTTAAAGTAGTTTATACAGAACAATCTTCAGTTGGTGGAAGTTATGGAGCCGATGCTGGAGAACCAGATACTGGTTGGATAAAACCTACCAAAAAAAGAAGATTGGGTGTAGATATTGGTAAACCTGAACCCTGGTTTGAGAAAGAAGGTTATACTCAATTACATTTTCCTGAAGCTGATGATCCATATGGTGGTCCAGAAAAAGATGATAGACATTATCAAGTAAAGAAAAGAGTTGCTCCTAAAGAAGATTTAATAGAACCAGATATTATTGATGATGATATAGAAACATTATCAAAAGAATGGTGGAAAGATTTAATAACAGAAGATTGGTGGACAGATATGTCACCGGAAGCTCAAAAAGCTTATATTTCTCAACACAAAACACCAAAATCAGTTCAACCCAAAAATCCATCTGGTAAAAAACCAAGAGATGTTGATGGTAATTTTGAATATGAAAAACAAAAACAAAAAGCAGTAAAACAAAAATTAAAACAAAAGCACCATGAACCTGAAGAAGGGCCAACTCCAGAAAATCATGAAAAATATTATGTTCACCAAAACGAGAATAGTGCAATTATAGGAACACCCCATTTGGATGGAAAAGATCCAAAAACAAAAGAATTTATAAAAAAGAATGTATTACCAAAAGTTGATGATTTCATTGAAAAACACGGGGCAGAAAATGTAGTATTTATGGCAGAAGGTGGTGATGAAGGTGATAATTATGTTGAGGGGTCGGAACAACATATGGTGGGAGACCACGTGGAAGGACAGGGGGGAACGGTTGATACATTTGATGGGCCAGAAATGAGTCAATGGGTTAATCAAGAAGGTTCAAAAGATGAAAATGGTGATGATTTGTTTGATAGGTTGTCGAAGAATAGTAAACCAC
>Ga0080013_1006323_pt1 | contig 10597 bp, 2 predicted proteins | sample ETNvirenome_6_85_FD_69236 | JGI IMG/M metagenome (GOLD analysis project Ga0080013, IMG submission 69236) | Marine viral communities from the Pacific Ocean - ETNP_6_85 (SPADES assembly) (version 2) | ecosystem: Environmental > Aquatic > Marine > Oceanic | place: Pacific Ocean | collected 2013-06-19
CTCCATCTTCACTATCATCTAAATCTCTAAAGATTAATTTATTCACGGCTAAAGTTTTCTTATCTATTATTTCATCAACAGTCGGAATATTAACTCCATCTTTATTATATTTCATTGGGGCAACTATAGCATTAGTATGGTTATTGGGTAGTAAAGTAGAAGTAAATCCAGAAGTATCAGATAGTTTGATAGTTGTAAGGGATGGACTAGAAAACTCTTGATAGCCCGGCCTCGAATAAAATATATCTGCGTCAACTGGGTTATAATCCCCGGTAGCAACTTTAATTATTTTATTAGTTTCCATTGGGACTCCTAAATAAGTAGTAGTGCCATCATCATAATTACTTCCTCCAGTTAAAAATACTAATTTACTACCGCTTATTCTTGCTACTGCACTATTAGAACTATTATCTTGCATTAATACTACTATCCTTCCATCTAATGAAGGGGCTACTTCCGCCGCTCGATTAGTTGAACTAAAAGAGTGGAATGAAGGTCTACCAACTATGAAAGAATTACTACTCAAATCAGTACTATCAACAACAATAGTGCCATTAATTAACACGTTACTATGTAAAATCTGAAAATAATCTTTAACAAAACTACTATTTTGACTAGAATATAATGTTCCTTGAGGTATGAGAACAACGTTACTGTTTGCATTCAAAGCATGAACATTTAAATTACCATCATACAACTGAGTATGTACTCCAAAACAATTTTCACTAATACTTCTCTTAGCAGTTGTAGCACTTACGCTATATCTACCAGCGGGAAATTTAACTAATTGAATAGCATTTGACCCTGTTAATATTCTAATAGAAGATTCACCGTCAATTCCTACATCAGTAGGGGGTAGAGTTGGACTTAAAATAGGCAACGTGGCCCCTATATCTATTACACCACTTAATATTCTAAGCGCCCCTTTATTCCCAATAGGCATTAGATTAATAGAAGATAATCTATCCCCAATATCCTTTAAGAATAATAATACTATATTCTTGTATGGCATTCCGAATTGTTCTTCTTTAGTTACAGAAGCGAAATCACTATCAAATAACATACCTGCCCTAATTAAAGAAGGCTCTTGATAACTTCTAGTTGCACTTCCGATGGCAGTATAACCACCTCCGGCGGTCCCACCAGCATATAAATTATCTATTCCTCTATTACCTTCTAGTTGGTTACCATGTAAATTATAATGAGAATATACATTAAAAAAAGTACCATAGATATTACTATCTCTCGTTCTAGTTATATTAATAAATTCTTCACTATCATCTATCACATTCTGTATAGCAACTTTATGATGAAAACCCCCATCAATTTCAATATATCTCAATAATAACGAAGACGTTTTCTTTGTAGTAAAATCAGGTAAAGATTTTCTTTGAATACCACCACTAATACTATAGTCAGTATCATATGGATTAAGCCAACCATAATTAAAATCTTTAGTATTATCACCATAGATGAATAACCCACCCTGAGCAGTAAAGGAATTATCTCCTGTATTTATTACATCAGCAGTTAAATCAAATAATCCTGAAACATTCCTTGAAAAATATACAGAACCAGTATAATCTAAATCATAGAAAGTAGCACCGCTTACAGGCCAAATTTCTATAGTTGTACCAGAACCAGTAGCGTTTTTGAATAAACCAATTACATCTCCATACTTTGTGAATGCATATTTTAAATTATAATCAGTAGGTACTGTACCACTCATTGTTGCAGTCGCAATTCTAGTGGCTGAAGAATTAGTATAACTAGCATTAACTGCTATTGAACTAATAGTTAGATTAGCAACAGAAGCACTCAATACATTATTTGGTAAATCAATTGGTTGATTAGTGAAATATCTATCAATAGCACCTTGATTTAGACTCTGCTCTGCTGTTGGGGGATTCTCTGCATCTATTGGATTAAAGTGAGCGTCATAAGTTGCTTCTACTAATCTCATAAGTCCGAATCTTTTTATCTGGTCTGTAGTAATAGAGGCGGTATCAATAGATACGGTCTGTTCTAATGTGTCTGATAATTCTGGACTAGGTAATTTTCCAAGATAATTATCGTGCTTTAAAATGGATTCACTATCATTAACAGCATTTTTCAAAACTAAATTATAATCAGTAAAGGCTCTAGAAGACTTACCTATGTGATTATTCCTTAACATAGATTCAGGATATAAATCCGTTAATGAGAATAAGAAATTAGTAGTTGCTTTAGGGTCAATACTTTCAAACAAATCTTTTATTTCTAAGATGGAATTCCACCCATATTCAGGTGTTTTAGGGCTACCATCTTTATTATAATGATAACTCTGTACCCCGAAATAGTAAGAATTACTAATGTCTTCGGTTACTTTAGGTATCTTGTATAGGCCGGGGAAATCAGTACCTGCTTCATTAAAAACAGGATAATCATTGAAATTACTCCCCCTAACAGAAACTGCCCCTTTAGAGAAAATAGGGGTGTTTTTACGATTAAAGGATTTAAGCACCGATGATGCGGCAGTCACTGTTGAGTTATATTTAGAAGCAAAAGTTTTGTCAGTTCCATTATATTTGAATCCGGGTTTAATTGCAATTAAACTAGCATAAGCATGGGTTTTAGGTTTAGTAAAAGAATAATTACTATTTCTAAAAGCATCATAAAAACCATAATTTTTAATTTTAGAATAATATAAATCACCGTATTTTCCTTTTGATAAATTATCATATTTGAATAATCCAGAACCATCTTCTGAATCAAGAACTTGTCTTATGGGACCGAGGCTACTTTTAGTAGATTCCAATAAACATAAGGCCCCACCTTTAGGTAATCCAGCACTACTATTCAAATAGATAGCATCTTGATGGGTTTTCGCAAATGGAATATATTTAATGTAGGGACCACCAATGGTGTGATTAATTCTCCTATCCATTATCAAATTCAAATATTTTTGGTCAGCAGGACTAGCCGAACCACTAAAAGCACCATCATTGAATACGTGTGCTACCCTTATACAATTACCAATAAAATTCTCATCATCATCATATATGGGTCCAAGAAAATCAACAGAACCTGTAGTTGCACTAGAAGTAAATGCTGAAGTTACTGGAACACCCGCTATAACATTCCACTTGGTAGTATTAGAATGATAATTTGTTCTAATAAAAGTTCCAGAATATTGAGTTGAATTTGGATTAGTTTCAATTCTTCCTAATACCACTGGAATATTAGGGGCTAAAGTTAACGTCGTCCCACCATCACTTTTTCTTTCACTTTTAACAACACTATATTCTGATAGAGAATTCACAGTATGTACCTTTTGAGTTGTAAAGGTTGAACCAGAAATCTCTTTACCTAACTTAGCAAAGAATGGTAAATCCAAATCTTGAGATATATTATCAGTATCAGGTGAAGTTGTAACCCCTTTATGTAACAAGTTTTGAGGGGAATTTATGAAGAAACCTAAAGTTTCCTCGTCTGTTCTTTTCAAGGTGGTTCCGTCATTCAAATAAGATGATTCTGCCAAAAAACTACCAGAGACATCTGTGGATTTCGGTGCTCCTCCAGTTTCGGAATCTAATTCTTTACCAGATGTAAACACAGCCCCCTTGCCTGCTGTTCCTCTAAGACTAGTAACTGTATTTGTTGTGCTTGGGTTAGCACCCATTGCTTTACCGAAAAATAAATTATTTTTAGAAGAAGCACGATATATGTCATCACCACTACTAGCAGCAACATAACTACCCTCTGTTAATGTGATATCATTAGTGCTTATAGAATCAATTACTCCTATAAAATTACCATTTGAATCAAAAAGAATATCTCCAACATTTAATGAGTCACCATCAGTAGTAGCAATAGATGTTTTTTCTCCGAGATGTACGTTTTCATCAAAATTAACAGCAGTATCCACAATATCAAACATTGGACCGTTTGTTGAATAAATATAATCTTGACTGAATAAGTAATCCTTATTCACTAAAGGACCGATTAATTTAGCAATCTTATCTCTACCATAAAAAGTTAGAGTGGTGGCTCTATCCCTTGTTTCACTTTTAATTTCTTCAACTTGACCATCATGTATTTTTCTTTGAAGTTTAATATCTCCCTCAAAATAATCAAGGTAATTTCCAGCATCTCCTCTTTGGAAATAAAGAGTCTTACTTGCATCGGTTAGATAGATAACTCCATTTGATTTATCACCGTGACTTACAATTAATCTCTCACCAGAATATTCTCCATCTCTTAGCACTAATTCTAATCCGTGTACCCTTGAGCGAGTTTTATCTGCATCCCCATCGTTATCTGTTAAAGTAGTACCATTAGAAATATAGGATGTTACCGCATGATTAGTTGTTAAATCAGTATAAGTTAAATCAGTATCAATTGTGAAATCAACCATTAGATTTTCACAGACATTTGACCACCTTCTCCTATAGGCAGTAGCGGCACTATATGTCTCCTGTAAATTACCAGCAGTATAGGCACCAATAGCATTAGTGGCTCTATAATGACTAATAGTAATAGTTTGAGAACCACTTGAAGGGGCGGCAACAGCAGATGGTTTATAGAAATATTTTCCTAATTTTATACTTTCATAATTATTACCGTTCTTCAGTAGTACTCTCAAATCCTGACCATCTTCTAATTTAGTTACAGTAAGAGTGGTACTCCCGCTAGAGCCAGCAAAATCACCATAAATAGCAACGTCCTTATCATTTGTTAATTCTATATCCTGTAAATCATCATAAACTTTGAATGGGTCTTCTTCCTTTACTTTCAAAGATAATGATTTCTTATGGTCTACTGCTTCTACTGAAGCCATATTACCAATGTTACCGTATGATTTCTTTACTTCTAAAGAGGTAACAGAAGTAATTACATTTGTTTTAGTTGGTGATGTATCATAATGTAAATACCTTGTTGGCCCAACAAAAGTTCCAGAGTTGGCTACATTTTTCCCATTAGTACTTCTTTGACTATTAACACTAAATGTATTCCAATCTGTTAAATCATCATTAGTTATGAAAGTAAGAGTTTCACCATTTTTAGCACCGTCTGTAGTTGCAGCAGATAATACAAAAGTATCCCCGTCTGTAATCGAGGCTATAGTTGCCCCAATAGGTATTCCTTCTCCTATGACTTCCATACCAACTACAATGGCGGAAGTACTGGCACTAAGTTCAACTGTTGTACCATCATTATAACAAGGTGAAGCGCCAGTAAGTGTAAAACTCTTAGTCGTTTTAACGTGAGTTAATCCTCCTCTTTCAGTGGCATCTAATTCAAATCCATCATGATAATCAGCATTATACATTATGTCTATTATTTCACCGTGAGTACTATATGGGCCGTCATCTACTATTTTTGTACCAGATTCTTTTTTAGTTAAGAACATCAATTTAGTATGAGTTATTCCCGAAGAAGTCTTTTCAGAAATATTCATTCTATATTTAGTACCAGCATCTAATTTATTCTTTTCAGTTAATCTATCATTATAGAAATAAATTGTAGGTCTAGATATAGTTGTAAATTCTTTATGTCTACTTGGGTCGCCACCTGCTCCACTACCTGTTAATCCAACTGCGGGTTCTCGTATTTCTTCATCATGAAGTAATCCATACCCAACAGCAACAGTATTATTATTACTAAAAGTTAAAATTTGGCTTGATTTTGAACCTCCAAAAGTAGAAATTGATAGTTCAAAATGAGTAGCATCGGTAACTGTATCAACTGTAGCGCCAATAGGTATTCCTTCGCCGGTAACTCCCATACCTACGATTATGACTGAAGAGGAAGTATGAGTGATTGTAGGGTCATCATTGTATGAAGCACCACCAACAGTAAATCCTTTACTTGGCCCTTTAAATAATCTAAATGTGGTATTAACAGGAATTTCATTTTCCATAGCAGGTTCAAATTCAAACCCATCTCCGCTATTATCAAAGGTAAGTAATTTAGTTATCTTAGCAAAGTGATGGGTCTTAAAATTATCAGAATTAATCATGACGAAATAATCATCTGAAGATAAATTAATAGAACTACCATTAACGGTTAAATCTGGCTCCCTAATTGTAAAATTACTAAGTAGTAATCCCATTTGGTCATCTGCATCAGATTGTTCAATATCTTTACTAACCATTGATTTATGACATCGAATGACATTTTCTCTTGTTGTTTCTAAATTAAAGAGGTGACTAGAAAGTAAAGTAGTACCCGCTGGAGTAGGAGCAATTGTATTTAATTGATAGGCTGTTGCGTTACTTACTCCATTTGCTACAGCAGCGTTAACATCTGTATCATCATTAGTTATTTCAAAGCAAATTAAATCTCCAGTTGTGCTTGCTGCTGATTCGTAATATACTGGATTTCTACTTGCTTCTGTAAAACTACCTTCCCACTCTTCAATTTCTAAAGCATAGGGAAATTTAAGGCTACTTCTTGGCCTTGTTCCAGTATTAAGAATATACTTAGTCATCCTTAGTCTCCTCAAATCTATAATAAAGTAAAGTATTCTTTTGTTGAGGAACTAGGGTATACATACTATCAAAGAATTTTCTAGCGGTTTTAGTAATAGCAAAATCATGTAATTGCCCCATAAATTGAGTATTCCTTGCTGTCTTACGATAAGTATTCTCAAATGGGTTATGAGTGGAAGGGGTAACGTATTTATCGCACAAAAGCCCCTGAACTTTGTTAGCGTATTCATCTGTAAAATTATCATCTTCTATAATTAATGTCAATAATTTAGCATTAGCAGTAGCATCGAGTCCGCCACCGGGACTAGTTACCAGAGTTCCTATAAAATCAAGAGTTAAAGTTCCTATTGCTGAAACATCTACCGTTTGTAGATATTTACCATTATTATAGATATACAATACATCTCCAGTTTTCTTAAACCGTAATACTTGAGCACCATAAGAAGCATCATGTAATATCGAGGAAGTAGTAGAAGAGGTAACAGAAGTAGTATTATCTTCTATTTCTAAATAATACACATCACTAGTTTTTTTAATTTGAATATGGTCGCCACCTGATAATCCAGCAACTAAAGTTGTGATGGCAGCCTCACTATTTTTCAAAGCAACAATCATATCCCAATTAGTAGTTAAATTAGTATAAGTGCCTCTTACTAAACCAGCATCCCCAAAAGATAGAATTGGATAATTATTAATAGATTCATCATGTAATAAAAATGGGGCATCAACAGGCATTGAAGGTGCAAAATCTCCACCTAAACCCTGATTAGTTACAGAAGTAATAGCCTCGCCGTGTATTGTAGATGTGAGGGCATCTGTGTCTATCCAAACAACAGCGGTTTCTTTATCTATAGTTTCAGATAAACTCGCATTTTGCCCAATGTAAGAGTCTTCAGTTCCCCAATAAAAGGGATTAGGATTAGCATGGGTATCAGATTTCACATTAAACCCATTAACATAGATATTCATATCTCCAGTAGAAGCCTCAAAGGTTGCTGCTATGTGATAAGTTGATTCAGTATATATTGCCTGTTTGGGGGCCTCAACGTATATTTGTCCAGAAGGAGTAAAACTTATTGTTTCAGTAAAATCAATTTCCTCATCAGCAGGAAAAGCGTCTGCTGTTGTGCTTTTTGTTGTACCAATTAAGGTTCCATCACTAGTGTATAATTTTTGATTAATTCCAACAAATTCTTCAGTTTTTAAACCACCATTAAGAGTTACTGTCATTACACTACCTAATTTACTACTATAAGTCATGTAATTATCAGTATCAGAAGCAGTATTGGAAGCCCTAACATACAAGGGTGAATCCATATCTTTATTGTAAACTGTTTGAATTAAAGTACCATCTGATTCTTGTAGAACGTTATATGCTTCTGTTCTAGATAGAATAACTGCATCACTTGTAATGGTTTTAGTAGAACCAGAAGTTACAACTTTAAAATTAATTTTATACTCAGCCGGTTGATTTTCATTAGTGGCAGTAGTATTTTCAAGATAAAGTTCTACTTTAGGATTGTAGAATAAATACATTTTATGATTGAATCTTTCAGCATAAGTAATGTAATTGAAATCTTGATACGCCGTTCCTCCCGCATCTTTAGTAACCTTATCTAAAGAAGGCATAATTTTCTTTGTAGATACTCCACTAGCATAACTAGTAGTTAATCCCGATTTATCTCGTTCTATTCCATATCCGTTTACATCATATGGCGTAATTACACTTTCAATAGTAAAAGAATCATTGTGTTCCCAAAACCCTCTTGTCTGCGTATCATATGGGATTTTGATATATCCACTACACATAGCAGGAAACACAAGACCGTGTTTCTTTCCAACATAAGCAGTTTGGGGCATTAACCAATCACCCTTGCTATTTCAAATTCTAAAGTGAATTCAACGAAGGGAGAACCACCAACAAAAGTAGTATTGAATGATTTAACTAAACCAGACATACCAGAGTCTGCTGAACTACTTGGGAAATCAGAACCTAAACCTATTTTCTTAGCAAGGTTTCCTTTGTCATCATATTCTCTAACTTTGTAATTAAAGGGAACTAAAGTATCAAGGGAAGTATCACTTACTGCTGTTGAGCCGCTCCTATAATCATATTTATTATTTACTTTAGAAGGATATAAAATATGTAATTCATCAAAATTCTGATGTTTTTGGAAGGTAGATGAGTCCACAAAAGAATGAATTAATTGAGCAACTTCTTGTGCATTCATAACTTTAGAAACTGTCTTTTCACTCAATAAGAATACCTTAGTACCTGAACTATGTGCCGCAGCCGCAGTACTATTTCTGGCTCTTGCACCCCCAGTTAAGGTATCAGGGCTTCCTGAGTTATTTGTGGTAAATGATATTTCTTCACTACCAATTCTTATTAATCCAGAACCCGTATCATCGACTACGAAACCTTCTGAATCAGTTAAAGGAATTGTAGTAGTACTATTATTTATATCGCTGTCTAAAGTAGTCGTAACCATTTGAGGGTCAAAACTTTTGAAAATATTTTGACTGGTAAGAACTCCAGATAAACTAATACTCTTAGTTGCCATACCTAAATCTAATCCCAATACCTCTGATTCCCCACTAATGAAGCCTGAACCCGGAATAGGAAAAGTAGGGGCTACTTTGTTAGTAGTAACAGATATGCTTTCGGCTTTCAGGGCAATTCTATTTACTAAACTTTGTCCGGCACTTTCAGACCTTGCGCCTAAACTAAGAAAAACAAAATGATTATCAAAAGCCATATTCAGAACCTCGCATTAGTAGATGTACTTCTTGAAATTTCTCTTGAAATTAATTTACCAACCTTCTTAGCAATATCATTTAATTCAGAATCAGAGGCCCCTACTCTACCATTAACATGTACGTTAATGACATTGCCACCTCTTGGCCCGTTGATATTAGGAGAAGATAATGGGGTAACTTGAACGTGTTCTCTCCCACCAGTATTATCTCCAACCAAAAGAGAAGTGGGACCACTTGTAATGAAATTAGCACCTGTGGCTGCGACTGCTTCCTTGCCTTTAATCAAACCCCAAATTCCCTTACCTGTAATTAATCTCGCAATTGTGTCTACTGCTAAGGCTATGGCTAAAATTGGACCTAAAATTGGACCAAGAACTGGAATCAGAGCCAAAGCCAAAGTTTTCAATAGTGCATAAGTAATAACACCAGTAAGTACAACACCAATCGCTGCCATCCAAGCACTTGTTTCTTCATTTAACATTGTTCTTAATAAACTCACAAACATTTCTGGTAAATTATTAATTAAACCACTAACGGCATTAACCATTGCAGAAACGCCCTTACTCGAAACCCAAGTAGTAAGCATTCCTATAATTCCTATTAATACACCATATAGTAAACTACCTAATCCAGATAAAAGGCTTATAGCCAAATTTCCTATATTCTTACTTATATTACTTAATGCGTCGTTTACTTTATCTCCTTCTCCACTAAATAAAGCCATTATTAATTGTACCCAATTAACAAATATCATTCCAAAATAATACAGCCCTTCAGCAACATAAACTATAGTTTTCCATAAACCTAATAAAACAAGTTTTGCGCTTTCCATAAAAGAGGCCGCTCCATCAGGCCATTCTTTCTGTATCTTTTTCCAAGCCTTTCTTAATAAGAAAACCAAGAAAGCAATAAGAGTAAATGTGAAGAGTAATTTACCAAATATTATTAGTCCTTTCTTAGCCGCCCTAAGATAAACTCCAGCCCTCTCTACGCCTGCCTTAAATGTTTTAGTTGATATTCTTTTCATTGATTTCCAGAGCATACTTACATCTTGGAAAAAATTTTTTACACCCCTCCATTGTCGTTTAGCAGCGGTAAACTCTTCTATCTGAACTTTAAGTAACTTATCCATTTCCTCTTCTGTTTTTCCTGCTTTCCCAAGAAGTGTACCTTTCATTTTCTCCTGCCCACTCGCCAGAGATTCAGCAGTCCAAGTGCCCGGAGGTAAATTATACCCTTCTTTAAATTTCGAGTATTCTGCAAATACTTTTTTATTTTTCTTTATCCATTTTACTTGTTCTTTCCATTCTTTTTTATTTTTCTTTATCCATTTTACTTGTTCTTTCCATTCTTTTCTATTTTCC
>Ga0080013_1006324_pt1 | contig 10596 bp, 5 predicted proteins | sample ETNvirenome_6_85_FD_69236 | JGI IMG/M metagenome (GOLD analysis project Ga0080013, IMG submission 69236) | Marine viral communities from the Pacific Ocean - ETNP_6_85 (SPADES assembly) (version 2) | ecosystem: Environmental > Aquatic > Marine > Oceanic | place: Pacific Ocean | collected 2013-06-19
GATATGAATGGTGGAAACTACTTTGCAGATACACTAAATACAGATCCCACAAAGATAGAGGAGAAAGGACACTTTCTTTACACGCACTATGACATTCACCCTGCTCTAGCTGCTGTGACTGGAACTGGTCGCGTAAGAGAGGAATCCGTTCAGAACTATGGCGGCTCAAGTACATGGGAACCTATAGCATTCATTACAACAGGTGCACTTGCTAGAGATACATCAAATGCTTCTATTCCAAACTATGAGTCATTTGAGGATAGATTCCAGACAACGGAGTCACCATATATTATATCTCAGGCCTTTGGTGGAGTTGCATATGACCTGTTCAAGGTAGTGTCAATAGACGATGGCTTCGCACCCAATACGAGGGTGAAGATTTCAATTGAAAATCTTGCAAAGTCAACATCAGATACAAATCTATTTGGAAGCTTTGACATTGTAGTTAGAGACTTCTTCGACACAGATGAAGAAAAAGTTGTGATGGAGGCATATAGGGGAGTCAACCTTGATCCGTCATCAACGAGATTCGCACCAAGGGTTGTAGGTGATCAGACTATATACTTTGACTTTGATAAGGCAACAGCATCACAAAAGCTCGTTGTTGAAGGAGATCATCCTACAAATTCAAATTACATAAGGCTAAAGCAGTCAAACGCACTAGATGCAGGAGAAGTTCCAGATAATGCTTTACCGCTAGGTTTCAGAGGAATCAAGCATCTTGTAACATCTGGGTCAGAACCTCTTACTGAGCAGCTAATTGGAGCAGGCGGCGGAGTCCCGGCAGATATGTACGCAGCAATGCTCAAGCAGACAAGAGTTCCTCCAATTCCGATGAGAGAAAATTTATCAATTGGAACTGATCCGACAAAGACAGTCAAGGCACAATTATACTGGGGAATTCAATTTGATCTCAAAACAAAGGTCTCTGAGCCAAATTCAGCAGCTTTACTGAACAGGACAATTACATCGCACACTAAGTTCTTCCCGATGTTCCATCCGACAAATAGAAATGTCATGGTAGGAGACAATGCAGGTGTGGCAGACAGCGGAGGAGTAGTTCTAGATTCAGATAAATTTAATAATAATAAATTTACTCTTGAGAACATATCTGTAAGGACAGGAACAGATGGCTTAGCAGATGCCTTGGAATGGGTATCAGCATCCTACCATAGAAACGGCACAATAGACACATCTGCGACAGATAAGACTAGAAGATTCAAGGTAGATGACCTCGGAACTTCCGCTAATAGAAATTATGCGAAATTCACATTAATACTCCAGGGCGGATTTGACGGAGTCAATATCTTTGACAAAGATAAGGCAAATCTAACAAACAATGCGTCTAAGAGAGAAATGGACGATGCTGATAATCAGGGTGGAACCGCAGGTCCCACAGTAGGATCATTTAGAAAAGCCATTGATGTGATGGGTAATAAGTCTGATGTTGACATAAAGCTGTTAGCAATTCCAGGTATGAGACACACGGCGATAAGTGACTACGCAATCGATGTAGTTGAAAATAGATTCGACGCAATGTATATCATGGACATCGAGGAAAGAGACACACTTAATAACGTTGTCACATCCTCAGCTGATCAGGTGATATCTGTTGGAAACACTGTTACGTCGTTTAAGAATAGAGGACTCGATACATCATTCGGTGCTGCATACTTCCCAGACTGTGTCGTTACTGACCCAGTAACACTAACAAACGTAAGGGTCCCGCCTTCTGTGGTCGTTCTTGGAGCATTCTCACTGAATGACGCCGTCGGCCACCCCTGGTTTGCTCCTGCTGGATTCACAAGAGGCGCATTGAATTCCACATTGTTTGCATCTGTAGACCTCAACAGAGCCAACCTAGATGATCTTTATGACGGCGATGTGAATCCTATAACAGACTTCCCAGGTACCGGTGTGGTTGTTTGGGGGCAGAAGACGCTTCTTGCAACTCAGTCTTCTCTTGATAGAGTGAATGTAAGAAGGCTTCTCATAGAAATAAGAAGGTCTGTAAGGGCTATTGCGGACACGCTTCTATTCGAGCCCAACAGGACATCTACACTTGATAAGTTTTCTGGTCTTGTTAACCCACTTCTTCAAAGCATACAAGATCAATCGGGTCTCGATAGGTTCAAAGTAATCATCGATACAACAACAACAACACAGGCAGATGTTGAGAATAATACAATTAGAGGAAAGATCTTCCTCCAGCCCACTAGAACTGCAGAGTTTATCTCACTAGACTTTGTGGTAACAAATGCTGGAACTGAGATCTAGAAACTTGAACACAAGATATATATACTTAATAGTCAGGAGAAATAAAAATGGCCGAAACACTAGCAGTCACTGATCTACTTCCAAATAAATTTGAGCCAAAAAGAAAATTTAGATGGATTTTTGCGATTGAAGGTATCGATTCTTTTCTTATAAAAAAGGCAGCGAGACCTACATACACAATTCAAGAGCAGGAAATAAAATATGTAAACGCCGTCCGGTATCTAGCCGGCAGGCAAGTTTTTGAAAAGCTTTCAGTTGAGCTTTATGATCCCATAGCACCTTCTGGGGCACAGCAGGTGATGGAGTGGATCAGGACACACTACGAGTCAGTATCTGGCAGATCTGGATACGCAGACTTTTACAAGAGAGATATTCAGATTAAGATGCTTGATCCTATTGGAACAGTCGTCGAGCTCTGGGATGTGAAGGGAGCATTTCTTACATCAGCTAAATTTCAAGATCTTGACTATGATGATGATAAGATACCCATGGCTATAAGTCTTGACATAAGATTTGATAACTGCGTATTGCAATTCTAATTCTATAAAATTTCTCCTAGTATTATTTTGACGCCTTGGCAATGCCAAGGCGTCACTTGTATGCAATAACGTTTACAGCAAAGACTGTGTGCGTATGATAGATTGTATAATACGACATACTAGGAGGAATAAGTGCCAAAAAAGGGTTCAAATTCTGGAATGCAGCAAAGAAATGTGATGCTTGATGACTTTAATTGGGAGGTGCCGCATGAGACAGTACCAATTCCATCAGAAGGAAGGGTGTATCCTTCTGGAAGTCCGCTTTACAAAAAGAAAACAATTGACATTAGATCAATGACAGCTAACGAGGAAGACATCCTTACCTCTAGAGCATTGATAAAAAAGGGAACTGTTATAACACGGCTATTAAGTGCGTGCGTAACAGACAAGGGCATAGACGTAAATAGCATGCTGTCTGGAGACAGAAATGCACTAATGGTCGCCATCAGGATAACAGGATACGGATCTGAGTATAAGGCTGAAGTCACATGTCCATCATGCTCAGATAAGTCTCGTCAGGAATTTAATCTATCAGATCTTCCAATAAAGAGATTATCGATCAGTCCAGTGAAGCCGGGCGAAAATAGATTTAAGTTTGTGCTACCAGTAACAAAGAAGACGGTAAACTTTAGATTTCTCACAGGAAAAGATGAGTCAGAGATGGCAATTGAGAATCAAAGAATGCAGGAGATATTTCCTGATAGAGAATCTGATGGTCTTGTTACGTCAAGGCTAGCTAATTGCATCGTGTCAATTGACGAAATTGATGACAAGAATAAGATTTCACATTTTGTTAAGAACATGCCTGCGCTTGACTCTCGTAAGCTTAGGACATATATGGATGATTCTGAGCCGGGGATTGAAATGAGATCCATAATGTCATGTCCAAGCTGCGGAGCCAGATCAGAGGTGGAGCTTCCGCTCGGCGCCGGGTTTTTTTGGCCTAGGGACTGAAGCAAGAGAGATATTCCTAGAACATTCATTTATACTCCAGTATTACATGGGTATGAGTTATACTGAGTCTCGTGATATTCCAATAAGATATCGAATATGGTTCATAAATAGAATTGTGAAAGAGATAACAAAGGGAAATGACTCAGGCGAAGAAGACTCTAGAAGCGCGCAGAGGGTAATGGGTAGAAATAACCTTCCGCCTAATGTTAGAAGATTTACTTGAGCTTTGCAGGAAGTGAATAATTAACATTAGGAGATAATAAAGTGGCAACCGGTGACAATATTAACTTTGGCCAGCAAGCTCAACATATCAGGCAGATAAATCAGAGCCTTGTAAATACTGAGAAGCTGCTGGGTAATCAGCTAAAGCTCCAAGAGGCTATAAATGCGTCACTGTCTGGTGGTCTTGAGGAATATGTCGGCGTAGGCGAGAAGGTCTCAGCACTTATTAAAGACAAGCTGAATCTTGATACAAGCCTAGATCTTAGCACTTCAAGGATCAGAGCATCCACTGCTGATACAACAAAAATAATAGAGGAGTCTACAAGTAAGAATAGGAGTCTTTTCCAGAGTCAGGCAGACATGATGATGGCCGGCGCTGCAGGATTCGGTGATGAGACAATCCAAATGCTTGCGGATGCTGCAGCAGCCACAGATGCGTCACACGAAGCATCAATGCGAGCTGCAGGCTCCAGGTATGATCAGCTGCATCTCTTGCAGGACGTCTATGGCGACGGAGTGATAAATAGCACGCAGGAGATGGGTTCAGTTGTTGACAAAGCATACAAAGCCTATACTGCTTCACAGAAAGCGTTCTATACTGAAAGAATTGGTGGCAGCAAGACATCTTATCAGCAAGTCTTTAAAAGCGAGAAAGATCTAAATGAATATCTTGATGAAGCATTGCTCAGCAGGAGAAATACTGAGAGACTAATGCAGAGTGATATGGCAGAGCAGCTCCCAGAGCTTGCTGCCAGAGCTCGTGCCATGGGCATGACAGCCGGGGAGTTCGGCACCACCCTCGAGGTGATGGTAAACAAATACGGCAGCTTTAACGAGAGAGCATTCGATGACATGCAGACTAACCTGAGAGTCTATGCAGATGAATCAGGGATGCACATGAAGGTACTGGGCCACCACCTGACTGACCTTAAATCAGACTATGAGACATTTGGAGGCTCGGGTGAACAAAGCCTGTCACATCTTTCAGCAATGATGCAGAAGGCGGGCCTACAGTCAAAAGACCTCCAGCCTGTTGTTCAAAATTTCCAGGACTTTGAGAAGGCGTCTACATCTGTAGGTAAGATCAATCAGTTGATGGGAATTAACCTGAATGCTTCTAAGCTGATGGTGATGGCAAATAACGACGCCGGCGGCGCCATGCAAATGATGAAGGATGCCATCGACGAAAGCAACATCTCACTTGAGCAGATGGGTTGGGCACAAAAGAGTGCAGCAGCAGAGTCACTAGGCTTCAGAACTGTTGCAGCATTTGAGAGATTCGTTACAGCTGATGACATAAAAGACATCAAGGATTTTGAGAACGCCATCGTGACTGCGAAACAGAAGTCAGCACCAGGCGACGAGATAAAAGATCTCGCAGGTGAGTTTGGCCAGGTCAAGATAAAGGCCGGAGAGCTATCAAAGGTCCTAGCAGATAGGGCAATTGGTGCTGCACTTACTAAAATATCAGGTCCTGCTACAAACCTTGCAGTAGCATTCGATAAGGTTGGAACATCTATGCCTGTTGCCGGGTTTGAAATGCTAGGCGACACAATGTCCAAGGCTGAAAAATTAGTTGGGTCAGACTTCAAAGGAGCAGCAGACGGTCTCACTTCAGTTGGAACAGCAATGGGTGGAATGGCAGAGGCGCTGAAGGCAGGCGACGTAACAGAAATGATAGAGTCTATGAAGGCTCTAGCACCAGCATTTGAGAAGCTGGGAGGTGCTCTAGCACTTGGATTTGTTTCAGCATTTGCAGCGGTTGATAATTCGTTCAAGAAAATGTTCAAGAACATGAAGAAGAATCAAGATGAATCAGGCGGCGTTGGCAGGTCCATGTCTGAGTGGGGTGAGTCAATCTACATAGGATATGACTCTGCATTCACAGAGACAGTAGGCGCATTTGAAGGCGCAACAGCGGGAATGGCTGAGGCTAGTGACACAATGACAGTGGGTGTGTCATCGTCACTTGATGGAATGATCTCTGGGGTCGATACAGCCACAGGATCTGCTATGACATCTGTGTCAGAGGCTGCAACTGAAGCGGCAGCATCGGCAAGTGATGCCATGTCTAATGTATCTGGGCCAGATCTAGAGCTTGATCCAGATGTGCTTGTTCCGTTTGATGAGGCAGCACTTCGAGTTGCAACAGCAATGCAATTCTCTCCTGAGCTTGAGATAACTGCGACAGATCTCATGTTCCCGACTCCGGACAATGCTGCAGCTATAGCAGCACTCAAGGAGATAGAGGAGCAGTTCAGCCTTCTGACACCAGAACCGATATCGCCACAGATTGAGGTGCCTGACGAAATATCTATGCCAGAACTTGACACATCTTCTATCGTAGCAGGCTTAATGGAGACAGACGCAGAATTCAAGAAGATGGTCGACTCATCCGGTGTGTCTACAGAGTTCATCACTAGGGCGTGGGAAGAAATGGAAATTCCTGGCATAGACACTTCTTCTCTATCAGACTCTTTATCTGGAATGGAAGATGCTGTAACGAAGCCGCTTAGCGCAGTGAGTGAAAACCTCATGACCATGGCAGAGTCTGGAAATATGGATCCTCTACTGGCAAAGCTAGAGGCACTAAGGGAGGGTGCTGTCAGCAAATCGTCCATCATAGCAAATGCATCGATGGAGTACATGGCAGAGCTAGAGACGGCTGCATCAGAAAGAGGAATTGAGCTACCGCCAACAGATTTCTCAGCGCTTGAGACGTCAATCACTAGTGCAAAAGGTACAATTGCTACTGTTGTCGACGAGATGTCGTCTAGCACAGAGGCCAAGCTATCTGGCATATCAGACATAGATGTGTCTCCGGGAACAGAAGGTATCGTCAACCTTACAGATCAGACAGCAGCTCTGCTAGATGCAGCAGAGTCTCTTGTCCCAGGCTTTTCAAATGCCGGAGAGTCAATGACTGATAGCTTAACAAGTGCAGTTGAAACAATGCCAAGCTTGAGTGAGGTGATGCTAAATCCAGATGCTTTACTAGATACAGTGAATCCTGCAATGGATCAGGTATCTGCTATGGCTGATCAAAGAAGAACCGAGATAGACTCCATTGCTTCTGAGATACAGAACGTAGAGATTCCAGGTCCAGGATCAGCGCCTATCAAGACTGTTGAAGTTGATCTTAGCAGTGGCATGAACAAAGCCCTAGAGTCTTTAAGCAAGCTGTCTGACTCCATAAAGGCAACCCAGCCAGAGCAGACAATTGATTTAAAACTAAATGTTATGCTCGACGGTGGAGCAATAGCTACAATAAAGAAGAAGATAATGGCATCTCCTGCAGTAGGCGGAAGACAGCTTGTTGTTGAAGATGAGTAATCTAAGATGGGAATACATATAAACAGGAATATTACATGAGCAAGCTATTATCAGATGTAGAAAAAGACCCACTGTATCAGTGGGCATTAGAAAGACTTTGCAATGAAGAGCAAGCGATTGTCGCAGAAGAAACTGCAAAGATTATTGGAAAATTTGATGATGCATTGATTCAATTTGAAAAGCTGCTAAAGAGCCCTGGAGGTCACGATAGATTTTTAGAGGCTGTTAAAAATTCTCTTAACAAAGGAGACTTTAAAGACAACGATGGAGTGAGCCCGCTGCTATGGCCAGAGAAACACTAAGAGAATTTCTTTCCCCGCTCAACCCGAGCACGAGCACTGATGAGGGACCTATCGGTGACAAGATATCCTTCTCTCATCATGGCGATGATTCATCGGATCCCTCTCCAGTTCTTATAGGTGATGGAAGAGACGGTGTAGAAGTTGGATCAGACATATATAAAGATCCAAATACAGGATTAGAACTGCTAGGCCTAGACGACGAGGCAACAGGCCTATTGGGCGACTGGGTTGAATTTATACAGCGTAATGCTGACGTTGTATATCAGGTCGGAAAGGGAAACGTGAAAGCTGTGTCTGCAATAAGGGGTGAGGTCCTCCCGCAGGCAGATACAATGGTTAACTCGACTCTTGAGCCTGGCGCAGGCGGTGGCTCAGTCTTTCTACCGACATCGCAGATTGCGACAATGACAGATGAAGAGCTTATCAGCTCAGATGCAATGAGCCTTCTTGCAGAGGAGTTTGTAACAATATCAAATAGTGGAAAATTCGACGATGACCTTAGAGGATCTCCAGAGAGGCTGGGTGACTTTCTAGATAAGACTGCTGGAAAAGATGGTCACTATCTTCTTGCAAGTGTTCTAGGTTCTGAAGCGGCACTTCACGGCGGAAGAGGGCCAATGATATCTGCAGACATATCAGGAAAGACATTCACTGATACAGACAGCAGCAGAACTACAGACATGGTTGATAAGACATACGATTCTCTTCGTGATTATAACAGACACCATCCGAATGACTCAACAGGCGGACAAGGTGAGGCATATGCACCAAATGCAGATGTCGACTGGACAACACTAAACATGGACAGGGGAAATCGATTTCAAAATGCGTATGGTGCATATGATGAGACAGGAGAGGCAGTTACAACTACAACGTCAACATTCCAGGAACTAGGAATGGTAGCACTGTCTATGATGGCAAAGTCAGCCGGCTATTCAACTGGTGATACAGAGATATCTGACACAGATGGATCTAAAACTTGGTACAGTTTTTCTGGAGACACGACAGATGCTCCTGAGGGAACTGCAACACAGGCAGATCCTGTCATAAGAATTGGTAGAGAGGAATACCGGGCAAGATCTGCAGATGGTGCTCCTGAGATAGGCGGTTCACCTGCTCGTCTTGGAAGGGGCGTCGTGATAGAGCCGCCAGCTGAGACAGACGATGAAAAGTCATATGGTGCGGTGAATACACCCTTCACCCCTGCTGCAGGTGCAGGATCAGACGCAATGGTCTCAAGAGCTGCTGCAGCTATTGTAGCAGTCAAGACTGTCATCAAGACAATGGAGTCTGCGATCACCAGCTATATATCAAGCACGGGAAAGACAGATCTAGGTCGAGGTCCATTCTTTTTAGGAGAGAATTCTCTATACACTAACGCAAATGCTAGACTTCTAATGAGTTCACTTCTTGTTCCAACAGAGAGAGACTATGAGAAATGTGTTGATTTTGGAGCAGAAGCACTGTTCGGTGAAGACCCAGAAGATGCAGAAAAGGTCGCCGACCCAACAAAAAGCCCTGCAGCATCATCTCCAATATTCTTTCACGCAATGGCAAGAAGTGTTCTAAGAGGTGTTGATCAGTTAACACAGGCACTAAGCATGGCAAGTGCTGATGAGTTTACAGATGCTGACGTCGAATCGATGCTAGAGAGAATAGGTAACTCAAGAGTTGTTGGCTGGCTAAACGTTCTTGCAACAATAGGGAATGTAGGATTTCAAAGATCGGGAGGATCCGCATCCATATCTGATGCTGTCTCTGGAAGAGGTCCATTTGATGTAGATAAACTGCCTGATGGTCCGTCTACTCGGGTTTCAAAAAGCAGATCATCTGATGGTTTTACTAATCAGTCACTTGCGTGGAGGACATCTGCAACTCCTGCGATATACATGGTTCCAAAGAACATTCTCCATGCTTCATATAAGCTAGGAACTCTTGGAATCGGTACAAACCCACTGAGAGGAATGATGGCATCTAGCCTGGGAACAAAGACATATCTCGATCAGGCAATGGAGGATGAGGCTGCAAGAATTCCCGGAGATATAGTTGAAAGGCTAGAGAACTCTCTCGATGCAGAGTATGTACCGTTTTATTTTCATGACTTAAGAACAAATGAGATTATAAGTTTTCATGCATTCCTCGAGGACCTGACAGATTCATACTACGCTGACTTTAATGAAACTAGAGGATATGGAAGAATAGATGCAGTTCAAACATATAAGTCCACACAGCGAAGGCTTAGTCTGACATTCAATGTCGCAGCAACATCTCAAGAAGACTTTGATGAGATGTGGTTTAAGATAAATAAGCTTGTTACTCTAGTGTATCCGCAGTGGACAAAAGGGACACAGGTTTCTAGAAAGATTGACGGTGAAGCAAATCCAGACATATCATTTATTCAACCTTTTAGTCAAATTCTCGGAGCAACACCGCTTATAAGACTTCGTGTAGGTGATGTCATCAAGAGTAACTACTCAAAATTTCATCTCGCTAGAATATTCGGAATTGGAAATGCTTCAACAACAATAAAAGATCCAGAGATAGAAGGATTTGCAAGAACTCTTCTAGAAACACAGGATAAATGGTATGCAGTAACAGAGCAGATTTTTTATGCCGTGTATGGATCACCGCTAGCATGGCTATCCGGAATAGAAGATGCAGCTGTCAGGAGAATGACAAAGGCAGTAGCATCACAATTTCTTACAAATGGATTTGCTAACCCGCTTCTGATGGTGTTTTTAAGATGCCTCAGAGATCCGGATGTCTGGGTCAATACAGCACCGATGGCATTTAACCTTGCCTCTGTTGGTGAGGCTATATCAAGTACCATGCTTGGAGTTTTTTCTGGAAATGAGCCTGGCGGATTTGGATATCACAAGCTTTGCGTTGTTTTTCTTAGAGGAACAACATCTAGAGGATATGTCAACTCCGACGGAACAGAATTTAGGTTCTCAAGACCTGTTAAGTGC
>Ga0080013_1006325_pt1 | contig 10596 bp, 17 predicted proteins | sample ETNvirenome_6_85_FD_69236 | JGI IMG/M metagenome (GOLD analysis project Ga0080013, IMG submission 69236) | Marine viral communities from the Pacific Ocean - ETNP_6_85 (SPADES assembly) (version 2) | ecosystem: Environmental > Aquatic > Marine > Oceanic | place: Pacific Ocean | collected 2013-06-19
TGCAGTAACGATTGGTTTGTTTAAAAAGTACCCGGATATATTTAAATCAAAAGAAATATTAGAACACTACAACAATAACAAAGCTACCTAATTTCCTTGACAATTTGACAAAATCCCATATGTATGGGCTTGTATGAATAAACATACCATATATAGGAGAAAGAAATGACCGACGTCAAAAAATTTAAGTCTGTCGCAATCGGTATAGATACGTATCAACGAGCCAAGCCTATAGCTAAAAAGAATTATATGTCTATGGCTTCTTTTATACGCTATTTAGTTGACCGGGAAAACGACAAACCTACACTAAAAAACGGAGAAGATAATGGAAGACACGAAGGACCGAAGAATTAAAGCAGCTCTATATACAGCAGTTTTAAATAAATTAAGCGGAGAGTTATCCGAACTTGAAGCGAGAGAAGTCTTACTAACTAATGTCCCGGCATATATCACGAGTAAAGAACATGATCATGCTGAGCATATACAGGAACTTAGAGACGTTATTGTACGAAAAGTAGAAATAAAAGACGCCATAAAGGACGTTAAATCAATTTACTTTCAACCACCAATGGCTCAAGGTCATGTCAAAGATGAAAAAAAATCTAATAGTTAGTGCCGTTAGAAAAGTAAAAGACAAAGTTGTTGTGCACTACACAGACGGAACAGTGAAAGAGTTTACGATTCCGGAATGGGAATATTCGTACGGCCAAGGCCGTCGTCTGTGGGAGCAACACGAAAAAGATTTTAAGAACCCGGAGAATTTTGATGGCTGAAGAACAGATATCTTTTGATATATACCAACCTTTTGGACCAAGTATACTAAAGACAAAACTACCTCAAGTGTATGTAGACGCACTGAATAAACAATCAGATGACATATTAAACGACGAGGAGAAGAGTAAAGAGAGAGATTGGAGTCACAATCTTGCCGGGAATGTTAAGAAAGAAATAAGCATAAACCACATGGACATTAAAGGATTTCCAGAATTCCTAGCGACCTTATCGCAGGAATATGCGAAACGTGTGTTACCCGAATTTCTCCCCGAGGGTACGAAAGTTGCGTTTCGTGTTTGGACAGTCAGTCAATGGGCGGGTGATTTCAACCCGATGCATATTCATGATTCTAACCTTTCGGGTGTTTGTTTTCTCAAGATTCCTCCAGACTTTGAAGAAGAGTACAAACGAGAGGATCATCACCCAACCGCTGGCTGTCTTGAGTTTATAGGTTCAATACCGAACCATTTTGCACGTCATAGCTTCTTAGTGAAGCCAGAAGTAGGCGATTTTTATTTATTTCCTAGTTGGCTAGTACACCAAGTCTATCCCTTCAGAAGCGAAGGAGAGAGACGTTCTATGGCTTTTAATGTACACTTTACCATGGATAAATTAACGAAAGGTGTTGATGTCTGAAGAGACTAAATACGACAAAAGAGCTAAAAATTTACGTTATCGATTTGATAAAGAAGGCTTTAGACGTTATCGTTGGGAACAATTAGACCGCAAAGAAAAAGATTATTGGCGTGGTCGTGTTCAACAATGGGAACAGGATAAGGCTACGCTGAACATGAGATACACTCCTCGTCTTCATCATAATTCGTAACATACTGAACGGTAGGTTTTACAGGCTCTTCCGCGCATTCACATAATTTCTTTGATTCTAATTCTTCTACTCTGCCTTGTAAATACACAATAACATCCTTCAATTCCTCTACCGTCATATAATCTCCTTTGTTTTGGGGGTAAGCTTCTAGCTATACACCTAAACGTTATATGGGATCAAGTTATTTTTTAGATAATTTATCTCCAATAGCATAAATCATCAGCGCGATGAATGCTAGTAATACGATAATCATCACTAAACATGAGATAATTAACATGTTCATTTCTTTTTTTTCTTTTTCTTACGTTTAAATAGCTTCATCCAATCAAGTCTGGGACCAAAGTAGATTGCTTTGTACTTATTACCAAGCCAATCAAAGTCCCAATACCACTGCCAAACGTGTCTAGCCAAGGGATGCCATTTGCGCACTCATTGCTTGCGCTCTGTTTGGAGTTTGTTTTGCCCAACGACTATCGAGCATTTCGCTCGCCGCGGTAGAATAGTCTAACCCGGACAATGCTTTCCACATGTTTTTGAACTTAGAGACACCTGTCCTACCAAGCTGAAAAATCATTTCAATAATAATCTCCTCTGCTATCTCATCAATATCCATGCAACCGTGCTGTGCCATCAAGTCTTTCGCACCTTTGATCGCGTTTTGTAGGTCTGCTTCAAGAATATCCATAAGAAACTTCTCTTCGTATTCTTTGTCATCTTCCCAGAACTCTTCGACGCAGAGGTGTCCTACGCCCACCGTTCTCTTTCCTAGGGTATCTAGGTATACCTTGTTTCTGTAGCCCTCGTGTTTTTTTACGGACTCTAGTAATCTATCCATGTTCATTTTGTTTCTCCTTATAATCTCCTTTGAGATATGTTATGGTTTGCACCCACCCGGAAGGTATGGTGATGTGACGTCCGCCTTCTTTGTCGCCGTCAAATTCTGAGTAGTCTGCCATGATAATTATTTTTGTTTCATCTTTGAACATCAGCCACCCGGTCGAATGACAGGTAGCTAATCGTTCTTTTTGTATGTCTTCTATAGAGTGCCAACCGGTCTGACCGTCTTTGGCATCGAGCCACGTAACAAGGACCACGGGTTTATTCACCGAAAAACCTCCTTGCTTGTTCCATAACCTCTTTATAGGTCATATACTTTTCTTGCTTTTTTCTCTTATCTTGGACCACGCGACTTTTATATTTAGGTGTGCGTAGTTCTTGTGCCACAGGATTTCTTTTTTTATTCTTGTTCATTAACAATCCATGCCCTCTGACATATATTCGTCAACGTTAGTATTCTCATAGTTTGGATCGTGGTAGTCACGCCATATATCTATGTTTGCTACTCCGTACTCATTGATAAATTCAGCATAATTCATGCCCTCTGCATCTTCTTGCATTGTAATTACCCAATCTTTAAATCTCATACTCATTGTATTCCTTTCTATGTTTCTAAATAAAAGGGCGTGTATTCGCCCATGTATGAACCTTGAATATTATAATCAAAGTATTCTACTGCTTCCTCATAAGACATCTCACTACGTCCCATGAGTAACTCTAAAATTAGTTCCGTGTCGTAAACGACGCGCGTTCTTTCTCCGTCCCATACCACTCCCGCTATTGCCTCGTCGAAACCCTCGGCAAAGCAGATATTCGGCTCGTCGTCTCCATAGAGATCTTCTATGTCTGCTCGATTCATAGTCCTTTGATATCATGTTTTTGGAGCTTGGACAATGGACAAAGTGACGCATTAGTCATACCTCCCGTAGCGTTTTACTAGGATTCTTTTTAACCGTTCCCAAATCATGCGGTTTAGAACTTGTTGCCCGGACATTGGTTCGCGCCGGGCTAGTTTATCGTACTTCATTTTTAGTTTAATAAGTCTAGTTTCTAGTGACATATTATCCTTTCTTTTTGTGAGTAGGGGGATTCTTTGACTACCCCCAACCTTTTCCCGACAAGTCAATATTTCCCATATTAACTAGTACTTCAGTACCACCCTCTGACACTTCAAAGCATTCGCCTCATATCGATCATCAAGTGTGCCTTACTACCTTGTTACAGTTGTTCAGCCATACTCTGAGAATGTTGCACCATCCTCATTTAAATAACTCTTTATAATATATTATAACTTATTGCAACCATTTTTTTAAATCTTCTCCTAAAATTGTGGATGCTAGATTTATCTTGGTTTTCAGGGCTTTTATGATGTTTTCATCAATAGTTTTTTTAGCAACTAAATCAATATATGTTGCTTTTGACGTTTGACCGATCCTATGAATACGATCTTCAGACTGCATTCTAACTTCTAAATCATAACTATTAGAATAATAAATAATTGTATGTGATACAGTTAAGTTCAAACCATACCCACCTGTTCTAGGATTTGCTACAAGATACTGGAGCCCGGAGTCAGGGGCCATGAAGCGTGATAAAATATCCTCTCGTTCATGCTGCTTGGTGTCTCCATAAAAACTCTCGGTACTTTCAGGTCCGTACTTTTTTCTCAGCGCATTAGTTAAATGTTTAATATTATGTCTGTAGTTAGCCCAGATAATTACTTTACCATCTACTTCTTCTAACACATCTAATAATGTTTCCAGTCTAGGAATCTTACCTTTCCCGTCATGTAAATCGACGAGCCTCCCGTCATCGGTAGTCATAAAACCACACGTAACTTGATGAAGTCTCATCAACTGCGTCAATGCAGAGAACGTCGTCATAGATCCTTCTTTAAGTTCAGCAACAGCAAATTCTTTTATCTGATGATATGCATCTATTTGTTTCGGGCTAAGCTCAACTTCTCTGTTCATATAAATCTTATCAGGGAGATCAAGACATTCTTCTTTTAAAACTCTGTAAGAAAATTTATCAATGAGCTCTGTTAATTCATTTAAATTTTTATAACTCACAATCATATTAAATTGATGTGAACCACTAATCCGTCTTTTAACCATAACACAATACCTGGACTTAAACGTCCAGAAGGATGGTTGGTCGAGGAACGCCGGATCGAGAAACTCTGCTTGTGAATATAAATCGAGTGGACTTTTAGTTACAGGAGATCCTGTAAGAATTCTACGATACTGTGATAATTTACTTAACTTAATAACAGCTTTAGTTCTTGCAGCTGTTGGTGTTTTAATAGTTGTGGACTCATCAATAGCAAACAGTGCTTTATGTCCTAGTAAAAACTTGGTCCCAATGTCTTGGCCCTTCTTTGTACTGAACGCTTCGATGTTCATCAGAAATATTGTCAAGCAATCTTTTTCTTGAAATAGAAAATTTAATTCTTCCTTTTCCTTCTTAGTTGGATTAGGATTCCACACTACAATTTTATAGATCACATGATCTGGCATATGTTGTTGTATTTGTTCACTTTTCCAGTTTGTATAGACCCCTTTAGGAGCAACAATGAGAGCCCCGTTTATGGATCCTTTGTCATATAACATAGCAATATTATCAATCAGGACTTTCGATTTACCAGTTCCCATTTCCATGAAATAGGCGAAAGACTCTTTGTTCCAAGAGCATCCGAGTGCCTTCAATTGATGTTCAAAAGGCTCAGTTTTAAACTTATAATTCAATTTCATTATTTCTAAGATCTTATTTATTTGAATTTCGTATGAGAATCAAATATAAAATAATATGTAAAAAGTTTCTCCTTTTTACAATAGGCAAAAGAAACGGAAGGGGACTTGTAAAAGGGTTCCCTCCCTCTCTAGCCAAAGGAGAGACGGAAAGAAATAATGACGGTTTATATTATACAAAAAGTACCTAAGAGAGATTTCAGTTCTGCTAAGCAGTTTGGAGATCTTGAATCATTAGTTCCTTATCATGAACAGATAGCATTATCGCCGGGACCTGTAGTTTTTGCAGCGAATAAAATTTTAAAAAATTTTTCCAATGATGATTACTTGCTTTTAGTGGGGGACCCTAGTATAATAGGTGCGTGTTGTGCAATTGCCAGCCGATACAATAACGGACGGTATAAAGTTCTTAAATGGGATCGTCTTGAGAGAAGATATTTCCCGATAGAATTTAATATCTTAATATAAGGAGAAACGATGAACGAAATATTTGATTTAATAAACGAGAAAGATAATCTTAACAGGGTTAATGATTCAGATCTCAGTGAGATGGGTTCATTATGTAAACAACTTGTTGAAATGAAACAAGAAGTTAAGAGAACAGATTTAGAATTAAAAGCTAAAAAAGAAGCGTTACAAGAATTACAAAATAGAATAGCTGACGCACTTAAAGATAAAAATTTATATTCATTCAAACTCATGGACGGTTCTACTGTTACATGGAAAGAAAAAATTCGTGCACATATTAAACCTGAGAATATTGATAACGCATATCAATTTATCAGGGACCAGGGTGCAGGGGACTTGATTAAAAATGAAGTCTCATTTAGTTTCGGAAGAGGACAAGATATAGAAGCGAAACAAGTAAAAGAAATGTTTCGTGAAAATGGATACGAACCTTCAGAAAAAGAGGGTATTCAATGGAATACACTTGATGCCTGGGTAAGAGAGTCATTACAAAAAGCAGCTGAAAAGGGTGAGCCTTTTCCAGAAGAAACTTTTGGTGTCTTTCGAACCAACGACGTAACAATCAAAACTTAAAAGGAGTAACTTATGAATCAAACGTCAAATGTTAAAAAGTCTAATTCGGGAGCCAGCAATGCACTTGCTGAAGTGTTCTCATTAGCAGAAGCTAAACAAGGAGACGGTTTATCTAACGTCAGTACCAAAGATGTTATGATACCTCGTATCAAACTACTACAAAAGATGTCGCCGGAATGTGATAATGCATCACTTCCAGAGGCTAAAGCAGGGCAGATCTTTAATTCTGCATCTCAAAGTGTGTATGATGGACCATCTGGCATAAGAGTGGTCCCTTGTGAGTACATTCGAACTTATGTTGAATGGGCTCCAGAAGGCACAGGTAATAAAGCGCCTGTGAACATACATCCTGCTACTTCAGATGTAATGAGTAAGGCAAAAAAATCTCCTACAGATAATCGTTTCTATTTAGATAATGGAAACTATGTAGAAGAGACAGCGAACCACATTGTACTTATCTTAGATGATAATAACAATGTAGAGTCTCGTGGAATACTTACCATGAAATCTTCTCAATTGAAAAAGTCTCGTCAATGGAATTACATGATGATGACTGCTACAATGGAGAGTGGTGGTAAAACTATAACACCTCCATCTTACGCAATAGTGTACAGATTAAGTTCGTTACAAGAGGAAACCAACGGAAAAAAATATTTCGGTTGGACTGTAGCGAAGGAAGGTTTTGTTCCTACCAAAGAAGTCTTTACGACGGGAGAAGCATTTGCTTTAGCTTTCCGTCAAGGAGATGTACTGGCTTCCCCAGAGGGTGATGAACCCAAAAAACTGGAAGGCCCAACAGGGAAGGAACACTTTTAGTCACCTGCCGGAAAAGGTTAACGGAGATACATTAGACTTCGTAAGGTGGTAAGAGATCCGGTAGGTTTTTCCTCCCAGAAAACTGCTCTTCCTATCAAACTGATGCGGGGGTATTATTGCTTAATACCCCCATTAAATTAAAAGGAGAAACATGGAACGATTTAAAAATATATTTGAAGGGTTACACAGGGCTTATGGTACATTCAAGGAAGAAGATCAGGACGAAAACGGTAAGAAAAAAGGCAAAGCATTCATCATTAAAGCACCTGTTAGTGACCAGCTTTGGACAGATCATATCGAAGGGAAAGCTAGCTTGGGCATTATTCCTATTCGTGATGATTCAAAGTGTAGATGGGGTTGTATCGATATTGACTCATATACATTGGATCATAAGCAAATTATTGAGAAGTTAAATGAATTTAAAATACCACTTGTATGTTGTAGATCTAAAAGCGGTGGCGCACATTTATTTTTATTTCTTAAAGATTTTGTTGAAGCTAAAAAGCTTCGTAATAAACTTGTCGAGTTAGCAGGAGAATTAGGTTATGCAGATTGTGAAGTCTTTCCTAAACAAATTGAAATCCGTGCTGATAGGGGCGACACTGGGAATTTCCTCAACCTTCCTTACTTTAATGGTGATGATAGCTTTCGTTACGCTTATAATGATTCCGGCGATAGTTGTACATTGGATGAGTTCTATGGACTCGTCGATAAAAAATCTGTGGAACCAAAAGATTTACCCAAGATTAAAGTTACTCGTAACAATGAAAAAAAATTAGAAGAAGGGCCACCATGTTTAGAAACATTAATGAATATGGGAATACCAGAAGGTGGAAGAGATAATGCACTGTATCAATATGCAGTTTATGCAAAGAAAGCTTTTCCTGATGAATGGAAAGATAAAGTAAATGAATTTAATTCTAGACATATGGACCGACCACTTGGTTTTTCCCAAGTGGAGAAAACTATAAAGCAACATGAGAAAACTGATTACCAATATAAATGTAAAGATCAACCAATGTGTGCAGTATGTAATGCACCTCTTTGCAAGGCACGAAAATTTGGAATCGGAGATAATTATGATGTTGTTATTTCTGATCTTACTAAGTTAGAATCAGATGAATCCATGTGGTTCTTAAATGTTGATGGCAAAAGAATGTCATTATCAACAGAACAATTATTTGATCAACAAAAATTTAGAAGAGCATGTATGGATTACTTAACCATACTACCTATGGCTATGAAAGCTAATGACTGGACTGTTAAAGTGAGAACACTATTAGAAAATGCAGACATCATTCCAGCTAAAGATCACTTTGACACTACTACCTTTGGTAAGTTTGATGAACACTTTGGAAACTTTATCTTTGAGCAGGGGGCAGGGTTAGAGATGGATGAAGTCATAACCGGGAAATGTTATACAGACGAAGGTAAAACTTATTTTAAAATGGTTCACCTAGAAGATTATTTAAAGAAAAAAAGATTTACGGAAATGAAAACCATGCAGATAGTTCAACGACTAAGGGACATGGAAGGAGGTTCTACTTCTATAAAAATATTAGGAAAGACAGAAAGACTATGGTTCGTTCCTGAAATAAAAAGAGAAGATAAATCATTAAAAAGACCGGAGATAAAAGATGCAGCACCTTTCTAAAAAATTTCCATTAGAAATACAGAGCACCAGTAAAGAAGAGATACGTTCATACTTTGAAGATAAAACCACAACTATTTTTGGACCTCCAGGCACCGGAAAGACTTATACTTTATTAAGCATTGTAGAAAAACATTTAGATGAAGGTTACCGGCCGGAAGAAATAGGCTACTTCGCTTATACTAAGAAAGCAGCTAATGAAGCAATTGATAGAGCTACAAGTAAATTCGATTATGAAGAAAAAGATTTCGAATGGTTTAGAACTTTACACAGCATGGCATTTAAACAATTAAATTTAAGTACACAAAGTGTAATGAAAGACAGACACTACAAAGCTTTAGGTAAACTTTTACAGATAAAAGAATTTTTAAATACTAATAGTCAGATAGAAGATAACGGACAGAGTATGCAGAAAAATCCTTTTATGCGTATAATAGAGTTGGCAAGAAACAATATGGTAAACATAGATGTGCAATGGAGAAAATCTGAGGACCATGTTGAAGGAGGTTTTCCTGAGTTAGAAAGAATTTATGAAACATATATAGATTACAAAATAGAGCATGAGCTTTATGATTTCAATGATATGTTATTAGAATTAGTAAATGAGGGATCTGTTCCCTCATTGCCAGTCATCATAATAGATGAGGCTCAAGATTTAAGTATGCTTCAGTGGTACGCTGTAATTCTTTTAGCGAAAAGCACAAAACATATTTACATAGCCGGCGATGATGATCAAGCAATATTTAAGTGGGCAGGTGCGATACCAGAAATGCTAATGCGCACACCTGGTAATAAAAAAGTTTTAAATCAATCATTTAGAATACCAAAACGAGTTTATGATGTGGCAGAATCAGTAGCAAATAAAATTAAAGTTAGAGTAAAAAAAGAATGGTCACCAACATCAATGACAGGTGATGTAACACATTACTCTTCTATAGAATATGTTCCGTTTGATAAAGATGGTGAGTACTATGTGTTAGCACGAACTAAATATGTATTACAAAAAGTTGAAGAATATTTTAAACGAGAAGGAATAATTTACAACAGGTTTAATAAAAATAAATCTATCTCAGAAAAAGTTTGTTACGCAATAAACTGTTGGAACAAATTAGTTAAAGGAGACACTATATCTTTAGGCGGAGCAAAGAATATGTACAAATACATACCAGGAGATGGTCCAATAAAAAGAGGATTTAAAACTTGGGACAAAGCTTTAGAAGATGACATTGTTGTCAGTTATAATGACTTAGTTAATAATCATGGGTTACGAGTACCTAAAGAAGAAGATTGGTATGATGCATTAAGCTTAATAAATGAAGATGTTATCTTATATATTCGTAAGTGTGAGAGAAGAGGTCAAGATATAAATGCTATACCTAAGATAAAAATACTTACAATTCATGGATCGAAGGGTGGCGAAGCTGACAATGTTGTGTTATTATCTGAGTTATCTCGTAAATCACATACGAGTTTATTAAAAAATGGAGATGATGAGAGAAGAGTTTTTTACACAGGAATTACTAGAACTAAAAAGAATTTATTCTTGGTTCGTTCATCTAATGATTATGAATATTCAGAGATGTTTTTAAGACAAAACTTTAGATTAAATAGGGAAGAATATGCCAACTGAAAGAAGTAAAAAATATCCAGGAGACTTAAACATTATAAGTTTAGGAGCCGGTGTACAATCATCAATGATGGCTTTAGCTTTTTCTAGAGGAGAGTTTCAAGTTAAACCAGGAGGATCTGGTAAAATAGATTTTGCTATCTTTGCTGATACACAAAACGAAGGTGATGGAACATATGCTTGGTTAGATTATTTAGAAAAACAATTAAACTTTCCTGTGATCCGGGTGACATGGGGCAATCTTCAAGAAGATGTAGAAATTTATATAGACAAC
>Ga0080013_1006326_pt1 | contig 10596 bp, 14 predicted proteins | sample ETNvirenome_6_85_FD_69236 | JGI IMG/M metagenome (GOLD analysis project Ga0080013, IMG submission 69236) | Marine viral communities from the Pacific Ocean - ETNP_6_85 (SPADES assembly) (version 2) | ecosystem: Environmental > Aquatic > Marine > Oceanic | place: Pacific Ocean | collected 2013-06-19
CACCCAAGAGGGTCACCATGGATGAGTTCAATGACTACTGCATGAAGGCAGGATGGGGTGATGAAACTATCCGTGGATGGGTAGGAGACCCAATGGAATGGCTGAAGGAAGACAGCAAGCGCACACTACGCAAGCTGCTGAGGCTCTGTAGGGATCGCGCAATTGAAGAGGGGCTGACTCCACCTGAGGACTTCAGGGCAGGGGGCAGCGATGGCAATTAAAATCAACAAGGTAGAAATATACCCATTCCTGCTAGACTGGAAGGATGAGGAACGTCCTCACTTGCTACAGTTAACAGGACCAAGGGGTAGTCTCAGGGCCTATCAGAAACCAGGTACTGACTACCCTTTGTGGTCAGTCACTTCCATACTGGATAAGACCATAGATAAACCGGGGCTGATGAACTGGGCAAACAAGGTGGGGTATGAGGCTGTTAAGAATAAGCTGGCGTCCCACATAGGGGATGAGCTCACCGCTGAAATCATAGATGCTGCGGTGTGGGCAGCCAAGACAGCGCCCTACAGGGAGAAGACCAAGGCAGGTGACATAGGAACCAGGGCGCATGACCTGCTCGCGCAGTACATCAATTCCAATATAGCCAATGACTCCACTGACCTTATAGTGCCGGTGGAGTTGGCTACAATATGGGAAAGCTTCAAGCAGTGGGAGAGCGACAACAACATAGACCGCTACCTCAAGACGGAGTTCGCTGTGTACAGTGAGTCCTTCCGCTATGCGGGATCTGTTGATGCCCTTGCGTACAACGAGAAGGAACAGAAGTACATACTGTTGGATTGGAAAACCAGCAAGGGCCTCTACCCGGCAAGCGCAATGCAGGTAGCAGCCTACGCTAACGCAGTATCAGTACCGCTATCTGTGCAACAACAGGTACCCGTGTATGAATGGAGCACCTGGGACAGGATAGAACCGTGGGTTATCCGGTTGGGTAAGGAGAACGCAGAGTTTGAAGCGAGGCAGGTAACAGACCCACAGCTGGCGCTGGATGGGTTCCTGAATGCCATGGAGATGTGGTATGCACTCGGGCTGCCTGGCTTGACGGACAATGCGAAAATAGAATTGGAAGAATACTTTAAAATGCCTGATGGTTTGCCATCAGTATGGTAGAGAGGAGAAACAAATGCCATGTACCCCGAGTTATTGCGACCTACATGACTTCGCTGTAGCAGCCCCATGGTGCGCTATGGCGTGGGCTGGCAGGGAGCGTGATACCCAGCACTACCCGACCATGGATGACGTGCGCAGGGAGATCGCTAACGCAATGGAAGACATGCCGGAAGAGAAGCCCGTTAAACAGAAGGGGGCGTACCATCGGAAGGATAGCCCCAAGGAACCAACTGTTCAGTGGCGAGAGCCTGACAGGCCGTTCCGGGGGGTAAAGATATGAGGGAAGAACACACATTCCACCTACACAAGTATGAGTACGATGAGTATGGGGTAACCCTCAAGATAGACAGGATGGAAGATGACAAGGGGGCGGTGAAGGCTTACATAGAAGTCACCGCCCATGTAGATAAGTTCCCTGGTATGGAAGGGTCCCATATAACAATGGGGCAGCAAATCCTGTCGTCCATACAGGGCAAGAAGAGGTTGGTCGAGGCACTGCATGAGGACTTACCCCTGCCCCACTGGAAATCTATAGTGGAGCAGGTATGTACCAAGACCATTAAGAAGTTCTGGGAAGGTGCTCCTGTCGTAACCATAGGCAAGCAGCCTAAGAAGACAGAGGCACCCTACCTCCTCTACCCCGTGGTCCGTCAGGACGCACCCTGCATAATCTTCGGGCCGGGTGGCATAGGCAAGAGCTACATATCCCTGTACTTCAGCATGTTGGTACAGCAAAACCTGTCAGTGGGGTCTTTCATACCCAAGCAGGCTAACGTGCTGTACCTTGACTACGAGTCAGGAGAGGACGACCTTAACGATAGGCTGGCTGCGCTGTCCAAGGGCATGGGGCTGGACGTGGAGCTCAAGTACAGGTACTGCCACCAGTCCCTGGCTAATGACGTGGAGACACTCGGAACCATCATAGCCGAGGATAACATAGGGCTGTTGATAGTAGACGCCAAGGGAGCAGCCGTAGGTGGCTGGATTAACGAGTCGAGACAGACAATGAGCATGTACAACGCACTGAGATCACTCAACGTCACCTCGATCATCATAGACCATGTGAGCAAGGAGAATCAGGACGCTCCCATAGGCAGCATATATAACTTCAATGAATCCAGAAACATATGGAAGCTGCGTAAGACTGAAACCAATGACCCCGGCACCCTGGTACTGGGGCTGTCTAACGAGAAGTCCAACTCGGGTAGGAAACACCCCAACATGGCAATGAAATTCGTGTTCAAGGATGATGAGCATGGGAACGTGGATACCGTGTGGGTATCAGAGACCGAGGTAGAGGAACATCCTGATCTCATGCAGGACGAGCCCACCCACAGGAGGATACAGCACCTGCTCAAGGGCAACGTGGACATGAGTACAGGATTGTCTATGCCCATGTCACCTGACGATATAGCCCAGTCACTGGGTATCAAGAAGAGTTCAGTAACGTCACGCCTGAGTGACGGTGCGTACTCGGGTAAGCCGGGATGGTGGGCAAGGATAGGCAAAGGACAGTTCGTATACATACCTGAGGCCAATATACCAGACACAAGTGAGGAGATTGAACCATGGTAAATTTAATTAACTATGGAATTGGCTTTTGTTCCAGATGCAGTAAGAGCCATAAGGGTTCCTGTAGAAAAGGAGGAAGGAAATGAAGCTTATTGATATCAATACAGCAACGAAGTGGTTATCGGGGCTTTGGTTCTGGAAGCCCAAGAAGAAGAAAAGGCGTTACGACCCAGTCAAGCGTCAGCGCCGCAAAGCGCTACGCACATCATTGGATACCCTGGACGAGATAGCTGGGTATGTTCTTAAAAACGAGTTCCGTCCAGACCGGACGTACCCCAAAGACATGAACGGGTACAACAGGGTTCACCCAATGTCGTTCAACCATGCCGAGCCTATGGTACTCGTAGAAGACCTCGCGGCACTACGTGGTGAATTTGCAGAGAAGGCGTACATACCAAACTGGCACGATGATGCCTGGCGTCTTAACGAGGAGTTCTGGAAGCCGCGTATTGATTCGCGCTTCGTGGCTAACCATACTGACTTCGATAAAGATAGGAGGGATACCATAGTGTTGGGCAGGGTGAAGGTGCCTGATCTTTCAGCCGTGCGTGGAAAAATCGTAAGGCCTATGAAATACCTGATTCAAGTTGACCACGCATTTGTAGAACCTTCCGGGACATGGACCAGGCGAGGGCTATACGGAAGGCAAAGTATCCATGATCAGTGGCAGGTTAACCATATAGCGTTTGTTAGAGAGGGTAGTCCCATACAGTACGCACATGATCAGGATGTCGAATCAATAGGTAACAGCTTTGCTTTATGGCGGACAAGAGAAATGTTTTGGAGCGTCACGCTACGCAAGGAAGAAGAGCCGGGGTTCCTGTTCCCTACTGACGCCATAGGAGCACGCGCTCTCTTCAAAACCCGTGACATACCTGACGGTAAGAAGAGGCGCACTGCCCTGCTACACTGGGTTGAGTCCCACTACAGGCAGATCAACCGGGTTGACCCTATCATTGAGACCCGTGTACGCAAGCACTTCAGGGGACAGCGTAGTTTTAGGTGGAATGACCTGATATGTGACATAAGGCCATCAATTCAGGAATCTATAGAGAACATGGAGGCGCGGCTTGAGCGTGAGCGCGAAGGTACCTCTAAGAGAAGGATTAGGTCAGCATGATAACCATACTCATACCGCACCTACCGCACAGTGACGTAGGTCCCAACGCACGCAAGCATCACTTTGCAAGGAACAACGCAATGCAGGGAGCCAAGGACGAGATGGTTGCAGAGCTAAGAAGCCAGGGGGGAGTACAGGATCCCCTCTGGGAGAGGGTGGAGATACAGTTTGTGTTTCACTGCAAGGACAAGAGGCGTCGGGACGTAGATAATCTCATAGCCTGCTGCAAGCCATGGATAGACGCACTCACAGGGGAGGTTATACCGGATGACTCAGTGGACTACGTGTCCAAGGTATCCGGTGAGTTCGTAAGAGACTCGGAATCGTTCACCGAGGTAATTATCAGGCAGCTTTCTTAACCTTGCCGTTAACCTTCTCGGCTTCCTTAATCATCTGCCACATATATCCCATCACCTTGGAGCGTTCATCCTTACTGAGCTTACCATCAGCCGTAGCTGACTGTATGAACTGAACAAACTCTATGGCAACAGGTAAAAGCTGCCTGTATTTCAGTGCCGCCATGATTGCCTTCACCATTGTGTCCTCCTACGTCTTATCAATATAGCCGCTAAGGCCCCTAGGATCGCCGTAGCGGTGAGTTTTGCCTTCCAGGTACCTATCATACTACATCCTCCACGCGATGCCCGAATTCGTTTAGCTTGGTCACTGCCTCCACAAGGTGAGGGGATATCTTATGACACCGCCTACACCACGATTTCAATCTTTGATCCATTAGATGCTTCGGTATATCCAGGTCGTTCCATATCCCACATACCGCACACTGTGCCACCGTCATCTGATCCAGATCGGAGCTTCTTGCACTCCGTCTTGAACGCTATTGATCTTCACTGTTCCGTTTGTACCCAGCAATAGGTCAGCGGAATTGATGTCTCCGTCATCACCCACCTTTACATTCTCCAGAGTGACTGTGCCTATGTGCGTGTAGTCTAAATCAAATGCACCAACCCATGCCGCAACACCGTCCAGTATTAACTTGTCTATGATAACGTCATCACCTGATGTAGATTGCGTGAGGATGATTCTGTCAACGGTCATGTCCTTGGCTATGTAGCTTGTAGCTCCCCTACCTGACGATACGGTTACATCAGATGTAGTTCCAGAGGTAACGTTGAATGTATGACCTGCCGCTTGTACTGAGCTTGTTGCGTGTAGTTCATAGAACTCCGAGTAATCGAAGCTCATCGTAGGAAATTCTGAGTTCTTTATTATAAGTTCGTCTATAGTGATGAGGTCTGTAGTTGATGTGCCTGAGATTTGGAATGATGTGGCTAGTCCTGACTTGCCCAGATTGATGTTCTTGAACTCGACTACATCTAGCCTGACACCAGCTGGAAACCTAACCTCAAGTGTTTGGCTTGCCTCTGCAGGAGTCTCAGGGTCTACGATCATTGTACCTACCATAGACGGGGCTTCATATACTGCACCTACCATCGGGAATGTAATCTGTTGCTCTCCTTTTGATATCAAAAGGAACATACCTGCAACAAATCCCAGCACTACGGTAGACAGGCTGAACATTATCAGCTTACCGCCGCCAAGGTATAGACCGGTAGGTAAGGGGATTCTAAGCTTACTCAAACCTGGTAGCTTGAGCGTCCCCATGAATCCCAGATTTATGGACAGGCTGGGCCACCTGAAAGAAAACTTTTTCTTATCCATCTTTACCTCCTATTTTAGACTTGATCTCGTCACTCATCAGAGACACTATGTGGCTGGCAGCACTTGTCACAGGTAAACTGAAAATACTTAGAGCCAATAGAATTACGTCCAAATGTGGTGCTACCTCTGACGGTTTTGAAGTTGTCTTCCATACAATTAACACCCCTAGTGTTACGAAGGCTAGGAACAGTGGGCCTACCAATACTATCGTCAGGAACTGTGTCCCAGTAAGCGTAGTCTTGGTTCGTAGTTCAAGCTCCGCTATAGTTTTCTTGGCTTCAAGTAACTCCTCTTGTAGCTCCTCATCTGGCATATAACCATCCCAATCCCAGTATTATAGCCACTGCCACGCTGGACAGTATCTGCAAAACTAACAGTACCTTCAGTACACTTAGCTTGTGCAGTATTAACTTCTGTCTTGGAAGGACACGCAGGGCAATTAGGTCTGTCGTCTTCTCGCCCTCGTCCACTTAGCTACCATCCCATTGTGTACATATGGAACAATCATTGGCGTGGATCAGAGGACTCGGCACTGTGGTTACCTTAGCCCTCTCCGTTGCAGCATTGCCACTCGTCAACTTGCTACCGTATGTCTGGTAATCCCGTACCGTGTTGATAGCACTGCCGACGGTAGCCCTAAGTTCACTCAGATGATCCAAAACTTCTTCACTTGTGGACATTATTAAACTCCTATGCCTCTAAAAATTCTTCAATGAAACCGCCGCCGAACTCCTCATCTAGTCGCCGCATCAATTTTTCCATATGGATGTGTAGTACCTTGCCCGTCACAGAGTTCCTTGAGTGGAATACCCACTGGTTATTGTCGTCGTGAGGTGATAGTACCGTGATATTGCCAGCGGCATCGATGACTTTCATCTCGCCACTCGCACAGAAAAATGTTGCACCATTAGTTAGAGTCCCTGCAGGGGCCGTGCCGTTAAACAGGCTGATGTAATTCGTTGCAGTTCCACCAGTAACGTCATTGTGAAGAGTGGTGGCTCCTATTTTAATAATAGGGAAAGTTGCGACATCTAAAATAGAATTACCTTCAAAGGAGGTATCACCATCAGCCTCGATGACTACACGATTCGTACCTTCCGTTCCGATAGCAATTTTCTGATCATCTTTCCTGTGTCGAATCAGGGCGTATCCAGACCCTGCAAGACCAATGTCAAAACTATCCGCTCCAAGGTTTGAGCCAGTGGCATCGTTAGTAAATCCCAAGTAATTAGCCGAACTTGCGGCCCTGTGTATATTTAAGGGATAGCCAGTCCCCACGATTTGGATACCAGCAGTATCCGTAATAACACCATCAGTTATTACAGTGTTTCCTATAGTAAAGTCAGTGCCGGCATCTATAGTTGTACCTGTAATAGCGGCAGCACTGTTAGCACCTATCACTGCACCATCAATAGCACCACCATCAATGTTAATAGCATCCAATGCAGCACTCTCTATAAAGTTGGCTCTTGTCATCTTCCTGAGTGTGCCACCAGCACCGTCATCTATGACAATTAAGTCAGCATCAGCTATTGTTGAAGATGCTGTCATGTTCTGGATGTCTAATGATATGACACCACTAGAATCCGATAGCCCTGTACTGGTTACTGTACCTGCGTTAACACCAGCTAAATAAGTAGTTAGAGTATCAACTCCAACCCTCTTCACTGTACCAGCATCGGAGTACAGGAGTTCATCAGCAGCAGCCAAACTAGAAGTTATCTCTGCCTGCCCTGAGATAATGTCATCATTGATATAAGCACCTGTTATAGCAGTACCATTCCAAGTACCAGCACTGATAGTTCCTGCATTTGCTATACCTGCCGAGAACGTAGTGGCCTTGGCTACTGTAATAGCTTCAGAACTATTAGTGGTGACAAATGTTATATAGGCATCGTCTGCCTCTTCTATGATCAAGGCACTAGCTTGGTTGTCTGGTATCTTGATTGAGTTCTCACCAGCATTAGTGAACTGCAACGCCCCGTCAGCACCACCTGAAAGTGTCAAGTCTCCAGATATATCCGCTGTTCCATCGATATCGAGGTTAGCTGCTAACTGAAGCCCTGTCGAGTCAGTGATAACACCATCAGTTATTACCGTATCCCCTATGGTGAAGTCAGTGGTTGCATCAATAGTCCCGGATGTAATTGCCGTTGCCCCAGTTACTGCCCCATTGAGGGCTACAGCACCATTGATATCTACCGTGGTATCTGACTCAATTGTGAGTACTCCGTCAGAAGATTGGTGAATGAATGTATCTGCATCACCAAACGTCAACTTGTTAGTCGAGTTCAGAGTAAGGCCAGTTCCGTCTGTATGGGTTAATGTTGTATCTCCATCAGCACCTAGCGCAATAACAGCCGAGTCAGATGTCAGGCTGAGATCATCGCCTACTGTAAGGTCGCCGCCTAGCGCAACAACTGAAGCTGCCGCACTAGCACCATGCGTAATAGTTAGATAGTCTATGATTGTGCCTGCGCTGGCCTTGTCGTTTCCTATGGCTAGAGTACCGGTGGACCCTGTTGTGGGGGTTGCCTGTATCCTCCAAGCGTCACCAGCAGCATCTGCCCGATCGGCAAGTAAATAGATTGGAGCCGCTACTGTGTCAGCACCACGCACCTTCAAGTACGAAGTATCTACTCCTTTTAAAGCTATCTCGTCAGACCATGGCAAGTACCTTATTGAGTCTCCCCCGGAAGAAGATATCTGTACATCCCAATTGTTAGCCAGGGTATAGGTGCTGCCTTCTACAGTGAAATTCCAGGTACCGGCTGAATCTGTAGTGTCAGTGGTGGCGTGTGCTGTACCGTTAAGGGCAGCTGCTGTTTCAAGTAGTGAAACAGTTGCTCCGCTTACCCCTGATCCGTCACCGGTACGGACCTTTCCGCTGATAGTCATATCTTTTATAGCCATATGTTACCCCCGTCCCATACGTGAATGATCTCGGTAGTTTAATGCTTCTCTTATATAATACTCAGGATCCTGTAATAGGTCATCCTCGTCAATGAATATCAGGGTTATCCCCTGCCCCGCTATCTGTATCCTAGCCATAACATCCCTGGCTTTCTGGTCAACCCCAAACTCATAATGATAGTAAACCCCCTGAATATTGATGGCAAGGTCTGGAGGATTGGTAAACTCAAAGTCTATTACCACTCCACCCTTTGTCATCCTGCCCCCCAGTAAGGGAGACTGGTAGGTGAAATCCACTTCAGGTTGTTTGCCGGCACGTATCAGGGCTTGGTAAGCAACGTATTCAGGGATGCTGCCTTCCCAGTCAGCCGGGAGTTGGGGTGCCTGCTGGGTGGTCATATCAATCCTCCGTAATGGCTACCCAGTCTAAGTCATGGTTGTCAGCAGACGAATCTGCCCAGAACGTAGACAATGCCACGGTTCCACCCTGCTCTCCAAAGTTAAGTTCCAGGCTGTCATTGGCACTGAGCTCATACCCAACGGCATTGCTCACGCCAGAGCCACCAAAGTACACCACCCCACTGTTGCCCGTACGCGCACTTACCTTGATGTGCCGTACCCTGTCAGTAACATTGCTAAGCTGCACCCTGGTAGTAGCTGTAGATACCCTTGTTGTCGCAGATGTAAATTTCATTACGGCTCCATCAGGCTGATAGTACTGTTACCACGCTCGTCATAACCCGTACTCTCTAATCCTGTGGCAGATACCACGTCCACGTAGTAATTCCTGTTAGTCGAGTCGTCGTCCCTGAAGGTAAATTCCACAAGTATCTGGCTCTCTATGGCAGATACGAGGTTAGCCCTCAGCTGCTTGGGCGTATTGCCCTTGTAAGGCCTGCTAAGATCAACATTTACCATATGCCCCCACTTGGAATCCAGTTTCTTTCTGTATATCAGGGTAGTACTCACCACATCAGGGGTCTTCAACTTCACCTGGTTCTCATCAGTAGCGTTAACTCCTGCCTTTCTGGCCAGTGTTATCTTGAACCGTATAGCCTGAAAGACAGCACCAACGTCTAATCCGTCAGTCTGGAACGTGTATGTAGTTACCCCGTCACCGGATATAGTTCCCAAGGTTACATATGTACTCAAATAGTTAATAGCATATTCAACTTTAACTGTACGGGTATAGTCATTGTCGTCATCCAATTCATCAGTGGCAGCATCACGCACATCTATCTTTAACTGTAATGCCAGCTTATCCACCTCTGACTGGCCCGCGTTAAACCACGGGGTCTCATGCTTCCCTTCAGTCCCATATGCAAAATTACCTATCTCAGAGGGGTTAATGATGTTTGAAGGCATGGTCATGTGGTATACCCTATTGTTCCATCCCCACCACATACGATAGTCATCGTAAGCATTGTTCACCGTCATGGTGTCAATACCAATACCATCTTCTTCAGCCTCCCATTTAACTTCCCACCCGAGCTCATTATATCCAAGTATGGTGCTCCTGCCTGTATCTACATCCATAACCATTGCACCGTGGTGGCTCTGCCAGTAGACATTGGAAACCTCATCTCCCGCAGTAGTGACAGGTGCGGCACTGGCATCTACAGCTGCAAGCAACTCGTTATGAGTAGAAGCCATTTGCCTGATAGCACCACGCTTAGCCTGGGGTAGCCCGTCGTCACGGTCGGGACCCGTTATGGTTACGACCGCCTGGTTGGAGCCGTTTATATACTTGTAGATACCCAGCCCACTGGGGATATATACTGAGTCACGCCACTTCAGGGTTCCCTTTCCTGCATCAGGGTGGAATGGTAATCCCAGCTGTGTCTCCACGAACCTTGCGTTGGCTGCATCGTGAGCCCACAACCCCTTCTTTGTAGCGGCATATATGATCGGCTCACCAGTGGCATCCCTTGCTACAAATAACTTAGTTACATAGCCGTCAGGAAGTGGTAGCTTGGCATCCGTTTCCTCTGTACCTATAACAGATGAATACCATAGCTGTCCTGCATAAGATATACCCCATAACCGCTCATCCCATACTGTAAGGAATTGAGTGCCTTCACCCGCACCATCGTATGCGTTTTCTGTCCAGCTGCTTCCATCGGCAGTATAGGTATGACCACTACCGTTAGCATCATAGTGGGCAAACACAAGATATGAAGCACCCG
>Ga0080013_1006327_pt1 | contig 10596 bp, 9 predicted proteins | sample ETNvirenome_6_85_FD_69236 | JGI IMG/M metagenome (GOLD analysis project Ga0080013, IMG submission 69236) | Marine viral communities from the Pacific Ocean - ETNP_6_85 (SPADES assembly) (version 2) | ecosystem: Environmental > Aquatic > Marine > Oceanic | place: Pacific Ocean | collected 2013-06-19
CTCGATGTTAACGAAGTTCGTCGTAAGCTTGGGATCAAGATACAAAAAGAGAAAATCTGTGGGTTACCCACCAAAGAACAGGTTAAACGAGGCCTGGATGGGTTGTTGGCTGAATCAGGACAAAAGATCCAATGGGGAACAAAGGTTTTAAAGTCAGGACCCAGAAAGGGCCTCGAGGTGATTGCTGACGGTGTCTACGATGAGGTTGATGCGATTGTGGTGGGATTGGCATATTTGAAAATGCATGCCTAGTGGTGTTATAATGATGAATGATTAGTTTGCGTGAACGATTATCGTTGTTACAAAAGGCATTTGGTAGGTGCGTATTGGCCAATGACGGTGTAAACGTAGCTGTGCGATGTGTTAATCCCAAGTGTGATTCACGCTCAGATCCCTCGAAGCTTAAGCTGGCCGTTAAGCTGGACGATGAACTGTATCATTGTTGGGTGTGCGATCTGAAGGGGAGGAGGATTCTGCCCCTTTTTCGCAAATATGCACCTGCACACCTTGCCGCAGCGAGAGAGTTGTTTTCTCGTGAAGGAACGCAAAAACGACCGGTTGACGTGGTGGAAGTAAGTATTGAGTTACCTTCAGGGTTTCTGTTGCTTGCTAAAAACCTGAATTCTAGGGATCCCGATGTCAAAGCCGTTCTTCGTTATCTCACAACAAGAGGGATTACAGAAGAAGATTTGTGGCGATTCAGATTGGGAACGACAGTGAGGGGTCGAACTCGTAGAAGGGTCATTTTTCCTTCTTTAAAATCAGACGGTGAAATAAACTATTGGGTTGCGAGAACAATCGATGAAAACAGAAAACCGAAATATCTCAATTCAAAAGCTGCGAAAAAAACGGTTGTATTTAACGAGATTGATATAGATTTTCACAAACGTCTTACCCTAGTGGAAGGACCGTTTGATCTGATAAAGTGTGATGAGAATGCAACGTGTTTGTTGGGTTCAAGCATAGGAAAAACGTATTCTCTGTTTCACGAATGTGCACGGTTTAGAACACCCGTTTTGCTTGCGTTAGATTCTGATATGCCTGAAAAAATCCAAAAGATGGCAAAGATGTTTTATGAAACCGGATGTGAGGTAGAAATTTTACCCTTAGGGAAATTTGCAGACGTAGGTGAGATGTCGAGGAAGCAGTTTGTTTTCCAAAAACAACACGCATACACATGGACTCCTATGGATTCTTTGTATCAGAAAATTTTTGCAATCAAGAGTGGATCCATTATATGAGTAGAAAGTTTAGGTGTGTACACATTGCTGACGTTCATTTTCGTGGGCTTTCTAGGCACGAACAGTACAAAAAATCGTTTACCGACTTCTTCGAACAGATGGAAAAAGTTAAGCCCGACGTAATTTTTGTCGGCGGTGATATCGTCCACAGTAAGACGCAGGGTATTTCGCCAGAGCTAATTGACGTTCTGTCGTGGTGGTTTCGTGGTCTCTCGAGGTCGGCCACGAACGTACACGTCATACTGGGCAATCACGATGGGTTACTGCTAAACAAGGAGAGACAGGATGCCATTACGCCGATTTTGTCTGCCTTGGGTCTTTCGAACGTTCACTTGCACAAAGCCTCTGGGGTTTACGAAACTCACATTCCGGGTTTCAATTTTTGCGTTTTTTCTTGCTTCGATGAGGTCGGTTGGGGTCGTGTAACGCCCGTTTCTGGTGACGTCAACATAGCGTGCTTTCACGGTTCGGTCGTGGGTTCTCTAACGGATATAGACTGGGAGTTGGATGGTGAGGTAGAGACGTCGTTCTTCGATGCGTTTGATTTTGCGTTTTTGGGAGACATTCACCGAAAGCAATTCATGGGTCGCGATAGCAGAGTTGCGTACTGCGGTTCGTCGATCCAACAAAACTTTGGCGAAGCCGTCGAAAAGGGTTATCTGCTCTGGGATATCGACGATCGCGATAACTTTGACGTTTCGTTTCACGAAATCGAAAACGAAAGTCAGTTTGTGACCATTGAGTGGAAAGACGCCATTCAAGATACGCTGGATCACGCAGATATCCCAGCCGGCGCTCGGGTTCGAGTTCAGAGTAAGCGACCGATACAACAAGCAAGCTGGTCACACTTGCGTAACTTTATGAAAGAACACTACGGTGTGAACGAACTTGTGTACGATTTACGAAGAGATCCTGCTCAAGTCATGGATGTTGATACTTCGCCCAATGCTAGGGGCGAGAATTTTAGGGATTTTGCGACCCTATCGAAATACATGGGTGCGTGGCTGGAGTCCATAGATTGTAGCGTTGAGGAATCCGTTCGAGCCGTTGAGTATCTTAAGAAAATACACGATCAGGTGCCTGCCCCTGATTGCTTACGTAACGCTCGATGGTCGATAGACTCCATGCGATTTGACAATCTCTATTCTTACGGGAGAGGAAATCAAATCGATTTTAACGCGCTAAGGGGTGTGGTCGGCATTTTCGGCAAGAATCGAACGGGTAAATCGTCGATTCCTGGTGCGATTATGTATGGTCTTTTTAACGGTTCCGATCGGGGCGCGATCAAGAACATTCACATCATAAATGCCAGGAAAGATCACTGTAAGGCATCGATTGACATTACGGTTAACGGAACCAGATATCGAATCGAAAGACAGAGCGTTAAAAAGACTACGAAGGCTGGAAAACAACACGCGGTAACACATATGAATTGTTTTCAAATAGATCATACTGGTGAAGTCGTGAAGGATATGTCGGAGGAACAGCGACGGGAGACGGAGAAGATCGTGAGGTCGTTGGTGGGTACCGCGGACAACTTTTTGCTTACGTCTTTCGCATCGCAAGGCGCGATGAATAGCTTTATCAAAGAACGCGCGACCAACAGAAAGTCTATTCTTACATCGTTTTTGGATTTTACCACGTTCGATGAGTTAAACAAAATTACTCGGCAAGATTTAGCGACGTTACGAGGAAAACTATCGGACGTTCAAAAAAGAGACTTCGGTTCGCTGGAACACGAAAAAGTTAAAGACTTGACAGAATCGCAACTCGAATTAAAGACGTACGAAAAACTAAGGAGAGAGACGTATAGGAAACTACAAACGGTTCAGTCCAAGTTATCGCAGCTTCCGTCTGAACTTGTTACACAGTCTGACGTGGATGCGCAAGAAACCAAGATCGAAGAACTTAAGCAAACGCGTGTCAATTTAGTCGAGGAGAAGGCTAACTGCTTACAGGGGTGGAGAGATAAAAAAGAGAAAGCCTCAGAACTAAGAAACGTAGTAGAGGTTTACGACCCACAAAGACTTAGGGAACAATTACATACTTTTGAGAAAATCGGGAACGAGATCTCTGGATTACAAAAAACGCTATCGGGTAAAAAACAAGCGGAAAGGGTTTTGGAAAACTCTGTTTCCGCGTTGGACGAAGTGCCTTGTGGCGATCTGTTTCCCACGTGTAAGTTCATTACCTCAGCTCACGAATCTAAAACAGATCTAACTAACCTTAGAAACTCGATGGATGAGGTAAGATCTAGGTTGGTTGAGTTTTCGAGTGCCATAAGTGAGGAAGACATCGTCGCACTTCGTGAGAATCTTGAGAAAATCGACGCGATTAACGAGAAGGCAGATGCGATCGAAAGGGACATAAAAAACTCTTTGGGAAAGGTGAATCTTTACGACGAAAAGATGAAGGTTACCGAAGACCGCATTTCGTTTGAAGAGACATGTTTGGAAAAAATGCTCGAACACGTTTCCACAGACCCCGAAAACAATATACTCGATGAGTTGAAGGTCGAGAAACGTAGCCTCGAAGACGTTTCTAGAGATCATGACAGTAAGTGCATCGCCATGGCGAAAGCGGTAGGCAGGTTACAGAGCGAAATAGAACAACTTCGACAGGAACGGGAGCGTTTCGATAACTTGACTTCGGAGTGGAGAATCGTCGAGCTGGTTTCGGAAGCGGTCTCCAAGAAGGGAATTCCGTTGAGCATTTTGGGTCGCAAGCTGCCACAGGTGAACGAAGAAATCGCCCAAATCTTACAGGGTTGCACGGGGTTTACCGTCGAACTTGAGGCCGATCAAGAATCCAACGCGATGGACATTTACATTAACTATGGTGATTCTCGTAGGATAATTGAGTGTGCATCGGGTATGGAAAAAATGATGGCATCGTTAGCAATTCGCGTTGCACTCATGAACCTGACCGCGCTTCCACGGTGTGATCTTCTCATCATCGATGAGGGCTTCGGCGCTTTGGATGAGACGAATGTCGAAGCGTGTAGCGGTTTGTTACATAATCTAAAGAAGTGGTTTAAATCGATTTTGGTCATCTCTCATGTTGATGCGGTCAAAGATTCTGTGGATAACGTCATTGAGATTTCCAAGAGAGGGCAGGATTCATATGTCAATACATACGAGTGAAGAAAACAAATCTCCCAAACCAAGAATACCCGACGCGTGTCCCGTTTGTAAAGTATTGCTAAGGTCCCTAGACTTGAAGGTGTACGAACGTATCGGGGTCTGTGCAGACTGTGAGATGCATTTCGTGCAGTTAAATAGTGATGCATGGAATGAAGGCTGGCGACCTGATTCTACTCAAGTATCAGACAGATTAACAAAACGTAGGGAAGAACCCTTCTTCTATCGAAATGAGAAGTATATTTAACTAATAGCAAGATACGAGGTTTAGATGCTCAACATAGAAGGCGTACGAGCTTTTTCCCAAGTTGTGGATTACACGTTTGGTGGTTCTAATGGTCAATACAAGATTTCATCTCATATGCAGGAAGACAAGCTGGAAATGAGATACAAGTCTATTTTCCAATTTGCTGATCATGATTCTCTTAAGTTACAGACCATGAGACTTGAACAGGAATCAGAGACTCTCATCAAGGAGGTTGTCAAGAAAGCCAAAGGCGCATATGATGGTGCTGCTGGAGGGGCAAAACTAAAGCCAAAGCTTTTAACTGATAGTGATGATGTGCAATTAGTGGGAACCGCGATTCACTCCCCTAGGCGCACTGCGTATTATACCAGAATTATGATGTATAAACTGGGCTAAAGATGAAATGCCGCCAACATCTAAACAAAGGCAAATAAAAGAAATAGTAAAATGTGGTAAAGACCCAGTTCACTTTTTCAATAAATACGTAAAGATTCAACATCCAACTCGTGGTCTTATTCCCTTTAAGACGTACGATTTTCAAGATGATTGTGCAAACGCTTTTAATGAGCACAGATTTAATATCATTTTGAAATCTAGGCAGCTTGGGTTATCAACTCTTTCAGCTGCTTATGCGGTGTGGTTGGCTGTATTTTACAAAGATAAGAGCATCCTTGTGATTGCAACTAAGCTTGCGGTCGCGATGAACTTCATTAGAAAAGTCAAAATAGTTCTTCGTAACATGCCAAAATGGTTGTTGCTTCCTGACCTCGTGGAAAACAACAAACAGAGTGTTTTATTTTCTAACGGAAGCCAAATTAAAGCAATTCCAACCTCTGAAGATGCCGGTCGTTCCGAGGCGTTAACGCTTCTCATCGTGGATGAGGCTGCGTTCGTTAGAAATTTCGATGAAGTTTATACCGGGTTATATTCGACGCTTCAAACAGGCGGTCGCGCCATCATTCTATCGACGCCCAACGGCGTGGGTAACATGTATCACAAGCTTTACGTTGACGCTGAAGCTGGGTTAAATCAATTCAACGCAATAAAACTACTGTGGGACGTGCATCCGGATCATGACGATGAATGGTTTAAAGCCGAAGCGAAAAACATGACAAAGGTGCAGGTTGCACAAGAGTTAATGTGCGATTTTGCAGCTAGCGGCAACACTTTTTTGCAATCAGGGGATATAGAGTATATGCGTCACAGCATAAGGTCACCCCTGGAAAAGTGGGGGCCTCAGGCGGGTGTGTGGATGTGGAAATACCCACGCAATGATCGCAAATATATCATAAGCGCTGATGTGGCCCGAGGTGATGCATCCGACTATAGCACCTTCCACGTGATTGACATAATGGAGAGCGAGATAGTTTGTGAATTCAAGGGAAAATCACCACCAGATGAATTTGCCATCGTGCTCGCAGAGGCAGGTCGTAAGTATCTGGACGCTTTGTTGTGCCCCGAAAACAACTCGTACGGTTACGCGTTGATCATGAAACTGGTGGAGCTGGATTATCCCAACTTATATTACGCCAAGGAAAGTGATCGTTACGCGACGTATGACAATAACAACATTAGCAAGATAGGCTTTCAAACAAACGCAAAAACGCGCCCACAGATTCTAACGAAATTAGAAGAAACATTGAGGTGCAAACAGGTCAAATCTTATTCGTCTAGATTGTATGATGAGTTAAAAACGTTCATTTGGAAAAACGGTAAAGCTCAAGCACAAAAAGGTAAGAATGATGACCTAGTTATGTCACTGGCAATTGGGGTGTGGTTATATGACACCACGCCTGCTTTAACGCAACAGGGACAAAGCTTAATGAATGCTATGATGCAGGCTTTTGCGGTGAATTCTACCGGTGATGAACCACAAAGAAGCCCATTTGTTAACAGTATCTATGATTTTAGATATGATACATCGACCCCAGTGTTGGTGGGTGAGGATCCGGTTGCAAAACCATATAAAGATGCACCTGATTTTTGGTGGTTGCTAAAGTAAGGACAGAGAATGGCTGAACAAGAAAGTCTTTTTAATAGACTGACAAAGCTCTTTAGAAGCGGACCCACTGTTAGGCGAAGGGTCAAGAATTACAAACCCACCACGACAGGTGAAAGACTGGACGTGTTTGGTTATGGCGCCAACAACGTCTATAACAATGCAATGAGCGCGTACGGTACGTTCGATCGGATGAGCCGATACAGTGATTTCAGCGAGATGGAAGCGACTCCTGAAATCGCGAGTGCATTAGACATCTATTCAGAGGAGACTGTTTCTGTGGATGAGAAGGGTTATTCACTTCACATCTATAGCGATAACAGAAAGATACAGGAGATTTTAGAGAACCTGTTTTTTGATATTCTAAACGTTGAATTCAACCTGGTGATGTGGGTTCGCAACCTGTGTAAGTACGGTGATTTCTTTCTATTCATAGAAGTTGATCCTGAGTACGGTGTTACAAACGCGTTTCCAATTCCGATCGCGGAAATTGAGCGCGAAGAGGGGTTTGATGTAGAAGACCCAGCCGCTGTTCGCTTTAGGTGGATTGCCAATGGGAATCAAACGCTTGAAAACTGGCAGATCATACATTTCAGGCTTTTGGGTAACGATGCGTTTTTGCCGTACGGTTCCAGCGTTCTTGATAGCGCTCGTCGTATCTGGCGCCAGCTGATCCTCATCGAAGATGCGATGCTCGTTTACCGCATCATCCGTGCTCCTGAACGACGGGTGTTTTACATTGACGTTGGAAACGTTGCACCTGAAGACATTCCAAACTACATGCAACAGGCACAGGATAACCTGAAGAAAAACAAGGTTGTCGATAAAGATACGGGCAGGGTGGATTTACGATACAATCCTTTAAGCGTTGATGAGGACTATTTTCTACCGGTTCGTGGATCTGAATCGGGAACAAAGATTGACTCCCTTGCAGGAGGTACGAACACAGCTGCGATCGAGGACGTAGAGTATATCCAAAAGAAACTGTTTGCTGCACTTAAGATTCCTCGTGCGTATCTCGGTTACGATGAAGATATCGGCTCCAAGGCAACACTGGCTCAGGAAGATATCCGTTTTTCTCGCGCGATCCAGAGAATCCAAAAGACAGTTTTGGCAGAGCTCAATAAACTGGCGATCATTCACCTGTATTCTCATGGTTTTACAGATGAAGACCTCCTGGATTTTGATCTCAAGCTTAGCAATCCCAGTTCCATTGCACAGCAACAAAAGCTTGAATTGATCAGCACGAAATTTGACATCGCCTCGAAGGCGCCTGAAGGTGTTGTTGATCGTAATTGGATTAGAAAGAATGTCATGGGTCTGACCAATGCAACAATTGAAGAGGTTGAAAAGGGCCGTGAGGAAGATAAACTTAGGGACATGGAACTCGAAGCAATTACGCCTGAGGGTGGTGGGGAGGACCTCGGTGGTGAGGATCTTGGAGCTGAAGTGGGTGGAGAAGAGGGGGGATTGTTCGCGGCAGATAAATCAGATGCTCCGCTCTTGATCGGACTCCCAAGTATGATCGGCACCGTCGATCCAGATGGTGATGAAGATGACGATGAAGACGAGCTCATATTTTCGATCGATGATGAAGACGCACCCGCCAAAGCACAAGCTCAAATTTTAAACGTTTTTAATGAACCCATCAAGAAAAAGAGGAGAGCGACGGGCCCTGCCTCGATTGGAATGCCTGATTTTGCAAAAATGACAGCTGTGGGACGGAACGCAAGACCACAAGATTCAATGTCTAGGCCTTATGATAGAGATTCCTTGAAAGGGTTTGCCAGGTTGGGTGAAGACACCAATCCACTAGAGAGTTTTTACGAAAAGAAAACTAGACAACATGCTGTTATGACAAAAGAACTTGAAGCAATGATATCGAACATGAATGCCAGCCTAAATATAAATGCAGGTTCTTTGCTAAGCGAATCGGAGAACACAGAAGATGAGTAAGGGTCACAATAAAAAAAGAAATGTCGGTCTCATTTATGAGCAAGTGATCAAGCAATCTGTTTTGGCAATCACAGAAGATAGACCAGAAGATGCAAAGGTATATACGGAATTTTTAAAGCGACATTTTGTTAAGGGCTCTGAGCTGTTAAAAGAATTTAAGCTTTTTAACGCAATCCTTGCTACAAACGGTGTGTCTGAAAAGGTTGCAGACAGGGTACTGGAACTTGCTTGTGAGTCAACAAGGAACATCAATGCTGGTAAGCTAGCGAAGGAAAAAGGTGTGTTTATTAATGAAGCAAATAGGCTATTCGGCAAAAACGCTTTATTTGCGGTTCCGGTTGAAAACTTTAGGGCACTTGCGACTGTTCAATCGTTGTTAAATGAATGGAAGGTTCCTGGTACACTCTTTCCGGCCGATACTGCACGTTATGAAAACCAGCTAAGGGAATTTATGATGCTTGAACCACGTCCTTCATCACTGCAAATAGTTGAAGGCATCGATGACGTTAGTGTAAAAATGTTTCACAAGCGATTTGATGATTCCTATGATGACAAATTCATTCAATCACAAAAAGATTTTTTACGTAGTTTAACGTTTGGACAACAAGATGAAGTATCAGATCTGATTTTGGCAACCAAAAAGAAGGTTTTGGAATTATTGTTAGAACGACAAACTACTGAAGAAAACTCTGTCTTACGAGAAAAATACACCTCCGTGCGTGAGAACATTCAAAGACTAGATCCCAGTGATAGCAGTGCGCTCGCTCGGCAATTAACGATGTTACAGCTTATCGATGAATTGGAGGATGGAAATGAGTGACGCTAGACTGCTTACGTCTTGGCAACCTTTTGAGTACAATGTAGAGAACATCAAGGAGTCGCGCGCACAATACGGTGGCAAGATCCTTATGAAGGGAATTTTACAAAAAGCCGATACGTTAAACCAAAATGGAAGAATCTATCCCAGACCCATTTTAGAACGCGAGGTAAGAAACTATCAGAAATTCATTCAGGAAAACCGAGCGCTTGGTGAGTGTGATCATCCAGACACTAGCGTCGTTGAACTGAAGAACGCCTCCCACATTATTCGTGAAGCTCATATGGATGGTGATATTTGTTACGGCACGGTAGAGTTATTGGACACGCCCTCGGGTAAAATTCTCCAGCAACTCGTTGAGGCGAATGTGACGCTTGGGATTTCTTCTCGTGGTGTTGGTTCCACGAGACACGAAGGAGATTACCAGGTTGTTCAAGATGATTTTCAACTGATCTGTTGGGATTTTGTTTCTGAGCCTTCAACACCTGGTGCATTCATGATGCGAGAAGGCAGGGAAATAAGTCCGAAAGAATTGCGACAGGTTTTTACTAAGTCCGATAGGTTGTATAGGATTTACAACGAAATCATTGGATGGAAATAATGGCAAAGATGTCCAGAAGCATGCTTAAGGATCTAATCAAAGAATGTCTGGTAGAAGTCTTACAGGAGGGGTTAGGTTTTGATAACGTTATATCTGAACGTGCTGCTAAACCCAAACGATCTCTGCATCAATCCATGGGCTTAGGATATGCTGATCGTCCACCAAAACGACGAAAGCATCCCATACTCGATGCACCTGCGCTAAGAGAAAACGCACCACCCAGTTTATCACACAGGGTGCCCAACACAATAGCTAGCGTATCAAACGACCCAATTATGCAAGCGCTGCTGGAAGATACCGCCCAAAGCACGTTGCTTAATCAAGATCAGGCAGAAAACCACCGCGGCATTCAACCTCAATCAGACATACCGTTGGACGCCCTTGGTTTAATGGGTGCCAATCCGAGCACTTGGGAAACGCTAGCATTCACAAATCTTCAGGATTCTGATAAGATAAAGCTTGAGTAAGTTGATAGATATTAATGTGGAGGCACGCAATCCAATGAAGAAACGTATGACACCCCGTCAACTTAGAAAATTTATTTTAGATGAAGCCAGGTTCTTGTCAGAAACCCTAGAACAAGGCAAAAATGATA
>Ga0080013_1006328_pt1 | contig 10595 bp, 19 predicted proteins | sample ETNvirenome_6_85_FD_69236 | JGI IMG/M metagenome (GOLD analysis project Ga0080013, IMG submission 69236) | Marine viral communities from the Pacific Ocean - ETNP_6_85 (SPADES assembly) (version 2) | ecosystem: Environmental > Aquatic > Marine > Oceanic | place: Pacific Ocean | collected 2013-06-19
CCGAAACCGTCGAAACGGTGGAAAGATCTATGCCGGATCAGATATGAATATGTTCTCCTACAGAGCGGAACACCCTCACCTGAATCATTTTCACAGCTCTATCACCAATTCTCCATAACTCCACATCTGTGGTCGAGATATCAAAGCTTTTACCGTTGGGCTGATGAATATGTGACGGTGACCAAGAAATTCGTCGGCACTGGGATTGAGGTCAACGATTACTCAAAGGCGAATAAAACCAAGGTGCTCGAAGCAATTGAGCCCATGGTGGTCGAGATGACTCAGAAAGACGCAGGATTTGAGACCAAGATCGAGGAACAGGTTCACACGGTAAGAATGAAGCCGAGAACATACCGGCTAGCGCTGCGAATTATTAAAGACGGGGTGATTGGTAGACCTGGCCTCCGATCAGTTGTTGCGGATTCGGGTGCGAAGGTTATGGGAAAACTTCGTCAGTGTTACAACGGATTTTTGATCTGTGAGGATCGAGAACGATATGGCGAAGTGATTTGGGATTATTCAAAAGTTGAATACATCAAAAAAACATTCACGGGTCGGCTAGCGATTATGTATTGCTTTCAAGCCGAAGGAAAAATGCTACGTGCTGCATTCGGAAGCAGGGCGACGGACTCGCCCGAGACATTTAACAGTGACCCCGAGAGCGTCTTTATTGGGCAGATTCAATCGAGTCGGGAGGGCGTCAGCCTTGCCGCGGCGGATGATGTTGTCTTTATGGGCATTGACTATTCTTCGCTCAGTTACCTCCAAGGCCGCGACCGTGCGAGCTTTCTCGGCCGCACCCGGGCCAACAAAGTCCATTTCATCTTTGCGGAGAGATCTATTGAACCGAAAGTCTTCGCAGTCGTCCGCTCCAAGCGGACCTATACGACGAGTCATTACAAACAGGACAGAGAGCAGTTATCAGACTTCGCTCATCAAGAAATTCGAGAAAGAGGGTTGGCATGTGATCAAACTTTTGAAAGTCAACAAATCGGGTTACCCGGATTTGATTTTGATTAAGCCGGACGCGGTGAAATTCGTAGAGGTGAAAGCCAAGACCGGCCGGTTGAGCAAAATTCAGGAATATCGAATCGACGAGCTAAGACAGTTGGGCTTCGAGGTAGAAGTGGCACGAAGTCCTAAATAAGGATAACTTTCATTTGCAGGTTCCCCACCTGTGGCGAGCAGCAGGTAGGGAGAGTTTTTAAGAATTTCTCCTCTCTACCTGTCAGCCATGATTCTGTCGACAAGATTCCGCTTGCTGTAATGAGATGTAGTCGGGATCATCCGCCTGAGTTTGCTGTTGGGTAGTCCCATGAGCTGAAAGCGGCGAAGACGGTCACCGCTGAGCGGAGGGAATGACTGCGGCAGAGTGAAGAGCTGCCCTATGGAATCGAGTAGTTTCATGCGCCTATATTACCGTCTTGAAACGCTAACAAATTTGAAACAATCTGTTACACGGTTTACTGTGACACTGTGGAAAACTGAGTTCTCCACAAGTACACCTGTTCTTTTTCGCCAGATCCCTTGCGCCGCTGTGTATTTGAGCGGTGGTGCGCCTGTACTAGGTTGTGGAATTCGGTATCACGTTGATACAAGAATCGCCCGACCTTGTGACAGTTAGGGGTAAAAGTATGGACACCAAATGTGACACTTTTCATTGATATAAGCGATACTAATCAATGAAAGAAAGGGGCAACAACCTAGTCATTGCAAGGGTTTTAATTACTTAAAGAACTCAAAAAAAGTATAAACAAATAAACAAGCGGGTGTCAGCGCATGTCAATTCCTTGTATATATAGGGAGCCAAGAGAATTTCTTTTGGTGTCCCTCGAAAACCGAATCACATGGCTGTTTACAAAAACAACCAGGGCGAGCGCTATACGCTGGCCACCATGTACGCCGACTTGAAGATGACTGAGAGCAAACTCTCTGAGGCTGAAGGCGACGGCGATACTGTCATTCCATTCAGTGCCTACTGGAAGGACATAACAGTCACACGGTGGAACATCCACAAGCGTGAGTGGTCAGCCGCTATAAAAGACACCCTCAATGCAGGGCGTTGGACACGGCGGTTATTTGATCGGGTACTCGCCTGATTCACAGGGGTCTCCACCAGGAGGCCCTTTTTTATTGCCTATATATAGCGGTTCTGCACTGCCAGCCTGAGTTTCTTTGTAGCCCTTTCCTTCTGTTGCCGGACGTACTCTCTGCTAGTGCCGCGCTCTTTTGCAATCTCTCCGTGATTCTTCCTTGTATGGCCGTTTAACTCATATACGCTGCAAATAATTTCATACTCAGCCGGCTTTAACTGCCCCAAGACACTAAGAACTAACTCCAATCGGTCATCTGCTTCGAGATGACTTTCATCGGCCAGTAACTCGAGCAAGCAATTGCCTTCGTCGTTCATCGGGGCATCGAGGCTTACATGAAGCAAATTTCGTTGCAGCAATAGAACCAAATCTTCTTCTGATTTTCCGACAATATCGGCTAACTGTTTTGGTGTTGCTGATCGGCCGTGTTCCTGCTCATATTCCCTCTGCGCTCGAATGGCTTTATATACGGTGTCGATCTGATGCGATGGGATACGGCATAAACGGTCGAGCTGATCGGTTGACCGTGTTAATGCTTGTCTGATCCACCAATAGGCATAAGTGGAAAACTTATACCCGCGAGAATAATCAAATAAATCGCAAGCACGGCTAAGGCCCAATATTCCTTCTTGGACCAGATCGCATTGATCCATTCCTCTTCCCTTCAATCTTCCGAAATATCGTTTGCTCATATGGACCACTAGCCGCAAATTACATTTAAGAAGCTTGTCTTTTGCTCTCTTTGCGGCTCTTAATTCGTTCTTTTCCTTCTTTGTCTTCGGTCCTTCTTCTGCTTCGATCTGCCGACCTCTTTGAATAGTCCTCGAGAGGGTTAATTCCTGAGCAGCATTTAGTAAGGGATAGCGGGTGTAATCATGAAGCAGATTTCCAAAAGTGTCGCCCGGCATAAGAAAAAGGGGCCATAAGGCCCCGAATATTGATTAGTCTTTTAGCGGTGCGATTTTGCCGCTGCTGCTTGGATCGGTGGGATCTCCCCACATCGATCCCCAGACCGAGAACCCTGGCTCTTGGGTGTACTCGTTCTTGCCGGTGTAGACACGAACAGATTTGCCGTTCATTTGTGCAGTTGCAGCCATCTCGTTGAGATAGGCGGCCGCTTTCTTTGCTTCTTCAACGGTGAAATCAATCACAAGGTTGTTATCAGGTCCGCGATCTGACTTTTTTTCTTTCACTTTCATGAAGCGAAATTTTGCGGTGAAATGTGAATCGGCCATGTGTGTTTTTTAGGGGTTGATTGGATGGATGCCTTCGGAGACTTCCCAGGCCAGGACATCCGCAAGGCGGTATCTGATCCTAGGAGCTTGAGGCTTGAATGGCGTCTTGTATTCGTAAAACTTCGGACCTGAGCCCGGTTGTTTTATATCACGCCATTTTCTCACGGCACTGACTGAGATGCCATAGCGTTCAGCCAGTTGCCTTTGAGTGAGATAAACGTTTGGATCAGTCATGATTTTGCCATGAGAATCTCCTCCGTTTCCATATATCGCTCTAGTAATTCATCTCTCTCAGTGTCTGTCAATTTGCCTTCTTTGTGCCGAGCTGTAAAACTCTCTCTATAGTCTTCTAGCTTTTTCAAGTTTGGGCAGGTCTTAAGGGCTGAGTAAAACGTTTTCTTAAGGGTGCCATCATTAGCCGGCGGTTCTGTTACTGGTTTCTTCTGCTCAGGTTTAGCCCCTGCCTCGAGCACTTCTTCATCAGCCCAAATTTCGAATGCCAACCCGAAGGTGAAGCAAGCGCAAGCGCACAATGCACGGCGGTGTGAATCGGTAAAGATCCTTGAGCTGATCTTCTCGAGCTTCACCGGCATATTCCGGTTATCCATTATCGGAAACGGAAACAAGGGCATGTTTCCATGTTTTTCTCGATGTTCGCGGTCAACCGCGAAATAACACATCAAATAGCCAGTGCCGTCTGGTGCCTGCCATACATAATTGCCGTCTTTTGCAGCAAGATGAAAAGACCAACCTGGTGCATGTTCCCGTAGGAGCTGAGAAGTTTTAGCCCAAGCGACATAAGACGCTTTGAATGAGCCGCCGCCTTTTTGATAGATGTCATCTTTTTTGATGACGCCGGCAAGATTTGGAATAGTCATTTTCTCTGTTTTTTTAGAGCTTGTTTGTACTTTTCTAAGAGTTGTTCTTTCCCTTCTTTCGATTGTTTTTTCCTGCGAGCGAGTTCGTCATAAACAGCACTATGCGCTAATTTTGCGCCAAATTTTGCGCGACTTTCGGGGATACGGTCTAGTTCTTTCATTTGTAGAAAGCCCAGCGTGGAAGTGAAATTGTTGAGATCTCATCTGCATACCCGGGCCATTCGCCTTGCCGATGGCATTCGGCTATAAGTGCGAGCCCTTGGTCGATCTGTTCATTACCAAGATCAATAGCGTCTTGATCTAACTCGAACAACCCAACACTGAACGGATAAGTTTTCTCTACGACAAGAAAAACGAAACGTTTAGCACCGACTCCGCGGAGATAATGAGCAGCCTGTAAGTGATAACCGAAATTGAAGACGGTCTTAGCAAACTCCTTCGGAGTAGCAGGGCCGGCGCATGTCTTCAGGTCAACGATCGTGTCACCTAGCACAAGATCAGCTCGAGCTTTACAGTTCAAGCCTGTTTTTTCGTCCTCCCACCAATAAGAGGATTCGGTAAGAGCAAGGTCCGATTCGAGATACTTAGCAGCTTCGGGACGACCTAAAACCGACTCGACGATGTCTTCCATCAATTTCCAGTCAGATGGATTAACGGCTTGCATCCCTCTACTCTTTATATAAAGAGCTTCTTCTTTGCCCGCCTTCGTGTTTCGTGGGCCGCATTGCATGTACCGCTCAGCAAGTTCGGTTGGTTCTAGCAACGCTGTATGAATGAAAGTGCCAAAGAGCATTGCGGCTGTCGGTGGTGTCGCGATTCTGTCGGGGTCCATACACAAGGACCAGTAGACTTGTGGGCCGCATTTTTGGATGATTTTGAGGCCGCTAGCAGAAATCGCGCTGTCCTTGAGATAGACGGGGAACGGGACGGTAGAGACTGAACCGGTAGTCATTGTTTCCTCCAATGTTTGATGAGTAGTTGTAATTCTTTGATGCGCTGCTTGGCGCGTTCAATCTGTTCGCTTTCTGTCACCGGCGAGATGATGGGGGCTTCTTCCTCTCTGATAACTCTTTGCCTTTTGGTCATGAGAACGGCCTACCAATGGGGCGGGTCTCTATAAGTAGAGCTTTGCAATCCGGCCATGAAATTTCCACCACCCTTTTCGCTTCGGCTGGAGAGAAGGCAGAAATAACTTCATACCTTTTCCCTTTTCCCGGCTCGAAGATTTTGAAGACATGGTGCTTTACTTCTTCTCTCATTTGCACCATCCATCAGGGCCGTATTTATCTACTAACCGAGGGAATTGTTCAAGTATCAGGCGCTGATTTGTTGGATCACCTTCACGGATTGCTTTAGCAAGAGCTATTTCAAACGACCCGCCTTTCTTTAGAGCTGCCTCTGTTAGGTCAAAGATTGCTTGAGGTGTCAGTTTCGAGTCGATAGGCTCAGAGTGTCGGGGGTCTGGCCCGGCCGGGTTGGTTTGGCGGTCAGGGGTTGGCCGCCTTCCTCCTGTATCTGAGATCATTTTTTCAACTCCTCGCAAGCGGCTTGAACTCCAAGTTTGCAATCCCGCACGGTCATGTCGTGCAGCACAGTATTAAGAGCAATGAAACCAACGGCGCTGATGACAGCAGCAAAGATAATTGCGGGCCAAATGTTGCGATCGGGGCCAGCATTCTCATCTAAGGTTTCAACCCAGTGCTCATAGGCAGCAGAACTAGAAGGCTCCTCAGCATTAACGCCTCGCCATTTACCGCCTTGCGAAAAATAGAGCTTTTCGTTCTGGGTATCAAACCGGATCTCACCGTCCGGAAGTTTTCTTCTTTGATAAGCCACGGGTGATTTGCGTTTACACCTCTATTTAACACCCGCTGGCACTCGCTGTCAACCCCTGACGTATTACCAGAAGATGCCAGTGAACCAATGCTTTTTCTGCTTCACAGGCGTTTCCATACAGACAATCTTTGCCTGTAATGCTTGGATCCTTCCAAACGCCTCAATTAAGACTTGCCCCTGTGCCCAATTCTGCTTCATCAATGCAACAGCTAACCGTGCTGTGTCCTCATGGTCATCACTTGAAAGAATCTCTCGAGCTTTCGTTTCAATCAGAAGTTCTTCCTCAAGCGTCGGCTTGACCAAAAGTTCATCCATTAATTTTTTCTCCGCAGCTTTTACAACGTTTACCGCCCCATCGCCAGGTCTGAAACCAATCGGCATCACGACTTAACAATTCAGGAGCAACCCGTCGGATTTCTGAATAAAGCTCACCGACCGCTGAAAGATGATAAGGATCACCCTTGTCAAACATTTCAAAAAACAGCCGAAGGTCTAATTCATTCATCGAGTTCCTTTTCAAGTTCTTCAGCCTTTTCAGCTAGGCCGGTGTACAAAGAGTGCATTTTGTGATCGGGCCTATGACGGCCATCAAGGACATAGAGCCGTTGCATTCGGAGTGCCCGTTGACGGTTCTCCTCGGTCCATTCTTTGCCCATCACGGTGGACATAGCGCGTTGCATGTCAGTCATTTCTTCTTTGATGGCTTTATATCATTCAGAGCTTTCATCGCAAGTTGAATAACAGAATTTGATTTGAGCTTGGGGTTCAGGGCAATCAATTCGGATGCCGCTGCGACAATGATCCAGAACCAAGCTTGTCCAAGAAAGTCCATTTGTTAAGGGGCATATTTACAACATTAGGCCCGTGGTATAGATTTTGCTTAACCGGTAGCTATACCGCCCGCCCTTGGGACGGGAACCTGTAGCCTCTCCCCGAAAGGGTGACGTGTACCTCCCAACTTGAGCAATTGGGTAGGGAGACCGTCCGGGTTTGCTCTACGTCCTTCGAGGGACACCAAAGTAGCTGAACTTTCCCTGGGACTCAGATCCTTGGTTCCGTTCTTAAGATCGAACCCATAACGGGCGACGGCTACATTCAAGACCTCCAGTTCCTTGACTGGGGGTTTTGTTTTGCCACGGTGTTTTCTAGGTCTCTAAGCCTTGAAAAGATTTCTCTGATATCACGTTCACGCCGGCCTGAAATACTTGCATAGAAAAAGAGAAGCGCAGAAGCAGAAGCACCAATGATTGCTGCAACAATTGTTTCCATTAACCTTGAGGGGTTCGAAACCCCACTATGGACGATCCAAAAACACCCGAACCAAAGAAGCCTGAAGACAAAAAGAAAAAGAGTGTCTTAGGCAAACTTCAAGAAATGACTCCCGATAAGGAGGAGCAAATTGCACTGGTCGGAGTTGCGGTTCGTTTAGGAATAGTCATCTGGTCAGGTTTTTGTTTAACCCTGGCTTATATCGATCTGCCTGGTTTTCCTAAACAGACCTTCGATCCGACCTTCATAGCTAGCGTGTTTACTGGTGCCCTCAGTTCCTTCGGCCTGACCACGGCCAAGAGCAAAGGAAACGGTGGCGGATTAACTAAAGCAGATATAGAAAAAATGATGGCTGCTAATCAGGCTGGTGCCGGTGAACAAATTATCCGCATCCAAACCCCCATCCGCATCCAAACCCAAGACGGAAGCGAAATTCAGCAAGTGGTACAAGCTCCACCAAAACCTCCTACTCCAAAAGCATGAAGAAGTTACTGTTCCCATTACTGCTTGGCTTGGCGGCGGTGAGTCCAGCGAAAGCTGACATCAATCACTCCATAACAAGCAGTGTCCAATTGACTGTTAACGCCGCAGCAACACAGGCCCAAAGAATCGGGTCAACGTTCAGCGCGGCTGGCACAGGGGTCGATGTAACTGACGGCACGACTGCTGGAACTATCTCTGCAGGAACTATTAGCAGTGGAGTGTATTCCCCAGGAACCATTGCAGCGACTCAGAATGCAACTTCTGGGGAGAGCTTTTCCTATAGCGCCTCATTTATTCAGGCAGATGCAGTTCCTACTTCTGCCCCAGCGGTAGGAGCTGTAGGGAATTTTTCTAATGTGACTTCTACAGGAATTGGGGTCGCGGGGTCATTGGCAGGCTCCGTGACCAGTGCGGGTGTGAATAGTGTCACGGCTGGAGGTGGCGGGACTTCGGCCATATCCAGTATTGAAAGCGCCATCACGATCAAGTGATTTTATTCGCACATCATCCCGGTGCTAGTTCAATTATTGAGCACAATCCTATGCACATTCCTATTATTGTTGGCTCTGTCGCTGTTATTCTCTTCTGCTTATTCCAGCTTCTTTTGTACAAGCATTACATGGATATAAATCGGTAAGTGAAAAGGGTTCTGCTGCTTCTGTTATTGCTGCCAACACCGGCCTTCAGTGTGCCTGTTGTGCCAAATTTCACAAGCGGAACGATGCAATCGACCACGCGGACGACGAGTGTAGTGACGGAAAATATTGTCTCTCATGATTATTCTGGCTATCAGTATTCACTCAATGGTTCAAACATCTCGGTCGATGGAAACTCAATTGCACCTGACCCAACCACGGTCACAACCACAGTTGATGGACAGAACCAAACATGGACTGGATTAGATATCACAACAAGAGGGAACGTGACAATCACCACGCCCGGGGGGGCCTTCCAATTCGTCGAAACATATCGCGGGCCTTCACTTTCAAATGTGACAAATATTCAGAGGACGACAAATATAGAATCAGTCACAGAAACAACATCCGTCTTCTCCCAGTAATTGCGTCGTTATTTATAACTTTACCTGCGTATTCTCAGACCTCTTCCACTGCGGCCCCGGTTGCTAATTCTAGTGGTTCAGTAACAAATATGGGTATACAGAATTTGCCTGGAAACAATGTTACAAATCATTACGGAGGTAATATTATTTGTCAAGGCCCTCTCCTTACCGTTTCGCCATTTTTGACCGATTCGCATTCATATAGCCTGCCCAGGGAATATTGGTACGATGCGCCTTCTTACAATGATGACGGTACTTTGAGCCACCATGTTGCTACTCGAACGGGGCAAAAAGATAACCACGCCTTGAACCTCGGTTTGTCCGTTAATTTCTCAATACCGCTCGACAATTCATTCCAAAAAAGATGCAAATCAGCCGTAGACAAGCAGCTTGCTCTCCAACAGGAATTAATAAATTTCAAACGGTTAGATTTTGAACTGACGAGGCTTAAGAATTGCGGCGACCAAGCTTTACGCGGCGTAGAATTTCATCCAAAATCACCCTATTACAAAATCTGTGCCGACGTGATTGTTCGATCAAAACCCGGTCAGGTTTTACCACATCGGCATCAAATTAAATCTTCAAAGGAGGTAAACCTCGTTTCTCCCGATAAGAATTAGCTTTTATTTCTGCTAGCGTCAATTTCCTCACCGGCTTGCCCAATATCTTTTTGATTCGATTGATTATCTGTTTGACGATGGGTTTAACGGCTTTAAGAAGTATGGGCGTAGAAAGAGCTGCGCTCGTCGCAATTAGCGTGATCCCTGTAGTACTAACAACCTGCGGAGCAGTAGGAATTGCATTCACTACTTGCTGAGTCATTGTGAGTTTCTTGTACTGAGTGACGCAACGATTCCCTATTAATTGATACCCAGTGATTTCTTTTTTGCCGTCTTCTATCTTTGTCCCAATTTCTGCTGCACCCGGCGGTGGACATGCCTCTATTTTTTCAGGTGGCGGTGTATCAGCAGGTGGAATTTCTGGTTGCGGATATCTCTGTGTATCTCCAGCCGGCGGATAGATGAGATCTTCGGGGGTGTAGTCCATAGCGTCATAGCTTGGATATCCCGCTTGACACAGAACTATATTTCCGGCCTCATCGTTACTTACTAATGCGCTATTTTCTCGAGTACTTTTCCGGGTCACAACGCACCCGGGCATGTCGATAATCGGAAAGCCTAAGGGTACGGTTACAGGCGGAGTTGAGATCTGAAGGGATTGCGGAGGTTGAACTTTCCAGATAGGAATAGGTTCAACCCCAATCTTCGGGATCTTGGTCAAAAAGGAAGGCCAGGTTTTTTAGTTGGCATTGCTGGTCCCGTTAATCCGCCTGGGATAGGCAGGGAACCTTTGACCGCTTCAATTGCTTTTTCTTGAAGCATTTCATGGGTCTTTGGATTAGTCGCCCAGAAATAACCATAAACAGCTCCGCCGGTGAGGGCGACAGCGAGAGTGCAGCCGACTAGGCTTGCGATGTTAATTACTTTTTGCATGGATCACATTTGGAGGGATGCCTTTTTGAAAGCATTAGGTCCAACCATAATCATGCTTCTGGGGTTGGGCATTGCTCTGGCTCCTCTGTATCTGATGGGTTCGCTTCTAACTCAGCAAGAAGTTCGAGATTCGCCTGGCAGGCGAGAATTGCGATTGTTGCTTGATTAGCAACTTGATCGGCCTGCTGTTTTTGTTTTTGTGCGTCTGCGAGACGGCCTTCGATTTCGGCCTTTTTAGCTGCTAGGTC
>Ga0080013_1006329_pt1 | contig 10595 bp, 21 predicted proteins | sample ETNvirenome_6_85_FD_69236 | JGI IMG/M metagenome (GOLD analysis project Ga0080013, IMG submission 69236) | Marine viral communities from the Pacific Ocean - ETNP_6_85 (SPADES assembly) (version 2) | ecosystem: Environmental > Aquatic > Marine > Oceanic | place: Pacific Ocean | collected 2013-06-19
AGCTCCGGCTAAGCTTAGAAGGATTGCACGTGACCGCATCCCTTCACCGAAGGCGCGTTGAGAAAAGAGCCGCTGTCATCAGGCAATGGCTTGCGACACAAAGTCCTTTCGATGACCTTCCCGCTGACTACCAATGGTTCGGATACGAAACAGATGCGGAACTGGTGGATGCGGTCAACGAGGAAATGGCTAACTGGAACACGCAAGAGGAAGCGCTTGAGGTCATGCTTCATGGGTGAAGAAATAACATTTTCTAGCATAGTTCCCCGACTGCTTGAAGTAAGTGGTGTCCAGTGGTACTGGACTAGAGCAGAGCAACGAAGGGCGCTAACCACGCTCAACAAAGCAACTATGCTTGGCGCCGCCTGTCGTCGTCAGTCTAAAGCCGAAGAACGTAGGGTGACACCAATAGGTGAAAGCACTCGCAGCCTTGTTCGGGCTTAGATCGTCTTTAGATACAGGCACTTTTTCCCAAAGCTTGATTTGTCCAATATTGTCTTGACGAATCTCGACAATTCAACATTACTTTACCGTGATACCTATGCGGTTTATGCCGCAAACTTAGACATCACTGATTAATAACTAAATAAACAAGGAATAAATTATGTCATTTCTACCTGACAATTATGAAGCACCCGCATCAAGCGGGGGCAACTACATGAAACTAGCGCAAGGAAAGAATACCTTTCGCATAATCGGTGACTCCACAAAGGGAACAGCCATATTCGGATGGATCGGTTGGACTGAAGAGGACGGCAAGAGAAAGCCTGTTCGCTCCAAGGAGAAACCTCCCGCAGGACTGTTCAAGGAAAAGCCAAAGCCTTTCTTCTCTTTCCTCGTGTTGAACGAGGGGGCTGTGCAATGCCTTGAGATCACGCAGCGTGGCATACAAGACGCACTGGTCGAATTCGTTAATGACTCGGATTGGGGTGACCCCAAGCAATATGACATTTGCATACAGCGTGAAGGGGAAGGAATGGAAACATCTTATACTGTTTTACCAAAACCCAAAGCACCGTTGAGCGAAGCTGACATTGCCACCATCAAGGAACAACTTCCTTTGATTAACATGGCGGCTTTGTATGAGGGTGAAGACCCATTCGCTGCCACCAAGTCTGATGATGCTGACGCAAGCGCAGACCCATTCTGAGGTAGTGGTATGAACATAACGAAATCACAACTCGAATCGCTTGAGAGTTGCACCACGCCAAGTCAATGGCGTGGTGCATGTAGTGCAATAAAGGCAGCATCCGAATCCAAGGTATGCCTTCCCGACGATTGGTGGGAAAAAGTGGTCGAATCAGGACTGATGGATCGCGTGACGTCTCGTTGGGGTGGAAGCTCCAGTTTGACTGTTGCAACGTTCAGCAACTTGAGGGAGGTAACATGAGCAAACCACACGATAGCTTCATTACTATGGAAAACGCCGAGTATCATGCTCATGATGCGCTTGGCTCGTCCGACGTTCGCAAGTTGATGGTTTCACCGTTACACTTGAAGGGAAAGGAAGAACCTGCCGTCAGACCAAGCTACTTCACCTTCGGATCTGCGGTGCATTCCGCCTACTTGGAGCCTGACAAGTTCGCCACCGAGTACCGGGCTAAACCTGCGGAGGTGGATGGGCAAGGCCCACGCACCAAGGCATACAAGGAGTGGATGTTGACCCAACCACCCTGCGAGTGGATGACCGCTGACGACTATGACAAGGTGCTGAAGGTGGTTGAGTCTGCCTTGGCGCACCCCATTTCAAACGAACTGTTCAAGGGCGAGATCATCGTCGAGGGCAGTTTGTTTTTCAAGAAGTTTGGAATAGAGTGCAAAGCGCGTCCCGACTTGGTTTCGATTGGTCCCAATGGGGTGACGGTTCTCGACTTGAAAACCACCACTGATGCCAGTCCTGCGGGATTTGCCAAGACGGTTGGCAACTTGGGTTACCATATACAGGAATGGTTCTATCGCGAGGCATTGATGGCAAACGGATATGACGTAAAGCGATTCATCTTCCTGTGTGTTGAGAAGAGTCCGCCATACGCGAGCGCTGCATATACCATAAGGCAGTCGCACGTTCAGCAAGCGTGTGAACCTGTGCGCAAGGCATTGCAGTCCTACAAAACGGCAATGGAGACTGACGTTTGGGAAGGGTACTCCACCGAAGTCACCAATATAGGTGTGCCTCGATGGGCATTGCCCGAAACAAATGGGTTCATGAGCGCCAACTGGTTGGACGTCAAGTCTTGCATGAAAGAGTTCGGCATCAGTAGGGCAACGATATATAACTGGATTGCGAAGGGCGCTGTGGATGCCAAGAAGGTAGGTGGCAAGCGTTACTTGTCAGCGAGGGACTTGGGTAAATTGCGTGCGTAAACTTCATCACTTGCCGCATGGTGCGCGGAGAGATTCCGCGACGGGCGTTTTATTGGTATTCCGCTCCATGAAACAAAGGCGAGTGATGTTTAAGGGAGGTGACAATGGACATTAACACAAAGAGGGGGCAGTCCTCGCTTAACTATGAGCGAGATGCCATTGAAAAGTTCTCGTTGATCCACCCTGAGTACAGGTTCATCGAGACACCGAAGGACAGACCTGCCGCAGTCGATGGCGTGTTCATGAAGGGTGGTGTGTTGCACTCTATACTGGAGGTGAAGGTGCGCAATATGACGAGGGCCAAGTTGAGGGACTCGTTCGATGACACTTGGCTTGTCACGATGGACAAGGTGGAGGCAGGCAGAGCATTGAGTCGCTTGCTACGCATACCGTTCGTCGGCATGTTGTACCTCTTGCCCGAAGAGAGACTGCTTACGCTGAGGATTACCGACGAGAAGGGATTGTGGGCATTGGATTTCGATACCAAGGAAACAGTCACACAGAAATGTATAAACGGAGGGGAAGCAACTAGGCTCAACGCCTTTCTTCCGCTCGCAACTGCAAGGGAACACAAATGATTAACGGAGAGGCAGTGCGTGAAAACCAAGAACGAATTTACGGGAAGCAACGTAGGGAATCCTACCGTGATTGGGTTGAGGCAGTGGCGTTGCAAGATGCGTATCGGCATAAAAAGAATCAACAGGGTTACGCCATCAACTATCACGCCATAAAAAAGAGACGTGAAGAGAGGGAGATGGACGAAGTGGAAGGAAATTCAAATAGATTCAATGTGGAAAAAAGTTCGGACTAACTGATAACCAAGGAGATATAACTATGAGTAACTGGATAAAACTAGGCGAAGACACACTGCTGAACCTCGATAAAGTATGGTATGTAGGTCACACTGCAAGTAAGCGCAAAGAATGGGAATACGAACTCTCTTTCTTGGTCGAAGTGAACTTCCCTGACCCTAACATGAATGAACGAGAAGGCATTTGGCACGAAGTAAGGGAAAACTTTGAAACAAGGGAGGACATGATGACTGCCTTTAATTTAGTTGCCAAACACATAGGCGCCCTAAGCGTGGATCGGGCGGTAGAGAAACATAAGGAAGAATTAAAACAATTTGGCATCAGGAACGAAGGGGAAAAAAGTTCGGACTAATTGTTAACCAAGGAGATACGACATGGGTAGATCAATGAAGCATTATGAGATGAGGAAATACCCCCATGAGCGCATGGAACAGTTTGATGCTCGTATTTCAATGAAGGGCAACAAGCGAGTGAAGCGAAACCTGAAGGAGTGGTTCAAGCACAAGTATATATGCGCGTTGAAACACAGGGATTTGCCTTCAAGGAAAGAACGTTAACCAAGGAGATACAACTATGAGCAAAAAGAATGAGGCAGCATGGAGATACAAGGCGCAACTGGACAGGGTGGTGGATGGTGACACGGTGGATGCGATGATCGACTTGGGGTTTAGTACCCATAGATTCATACGCATACGCTTTCATGGCATCAATACCCCGGAGTCGCGCACTAGGGACAAGGCGGAAAAGAAGAGAGGGCTTGCGGCAAAGGCTCGCTTGCAGGAAATTCTCGATGCGGAGGATGGTGCTTTTGTCATTCAGTCATTGGGCGTGGGCAAATACGGCAGGTGTCTTGGCGTGTTGTTCACCGAATCACTTGGCGAAACAAGCGTACAAGACACGTTGATAGCGGAGGGACATGGCAAACCATACTTCGGGGGAAAGCGATGAAGCACCAAATATTCATACCATGCGTACCGCCCAAGGCAACGCATCAGGGAAGCGCCATGATACTTAGACGCAGGGATGGCACCCCTTTCGTGGGCAAGGCATCCAACAGCGCGGGAGCAAAGGCCAAGAAAACCTTGCTGACCCTGTTGCTTTGCCATGCACCCAAGCATTCGTTCGAGGGACCAACTGAAGTCGAGGTGAAGCTTGTGTTCCCTTGGCGCAAGAGCGAACCAAAGAAGAACAAGGCATTGGGCATCATGCCAATGGTAACCAAACCTGATCTCGATAATCTTTCCAAGATGATCGTCGATAGCATGGCGGATGCGAACTGGTTCGCGGGCGGTGACCAACAGGTTCACTTGCTCACTCTATCCAAGTGGTGGGGTGACGAGGTGGGCATAACCATAACGACAAAGGGAAACAATGGGGAATAAGATAAGCTGTAGGGGATATGAAATTACCCTGACTGATAGTGAGACGGGGAAGGCAGTTACCGTCACCTTGGAAGAGCGAGGAGACTTGGATAACCCCAAGTGGGTGGTGAACGGAAAGAGATACGTAGGATATTTCAGTAACTTGGAAGCGGCATGGAAGGAAGCGTGCAGACATGTAAAATACGAAACAAAGGGAATGAAAGATGAGATACCGGGCAAAGAATTATAGTTGCAGAGGGGAGAAGTGCGCCCAGTACCCGCAGTTAAGCGTGGCTGCGAGCCAATCTCTCAAGGAGGAAGTGGTGAAACACACGGATGCCTTGCAAGTGAGCATATCCTCGTGGATACGCAAGTTGATAGAAAATGAACTAAGGAAAGGAACTAAAGATGAGAATTGATGAATATGAGTGCGGCGAAGAACCTACTACGCACGACGAAGGCGATCAGTGGGCGTCACAAGCTCGCAGTGGGCGTGTGAGATGCGCCAAGTGCGGTGACGAATGGTCAGTGGGTGACGATCACGAGTGTGAGTGTGAGGAAGGTGACGAACAGTGAGTTCGAGATACGCTTGGCATTCGCCATGTGCTTGTTGCTTTGGCAACTCGACTCATGGACGGAGACATGCTTTTGGGTGATAGAGATATTAGCCCGGTAACAACAAAACAACAGGAGATGAAGATGATAATGGAACCAAATAAGAAAGATAAACCACAAAACGTGACCGAAGGCTTTGACTGTGGGACGAACAAGGCTTGCGAGATGCTTGAGGCAAACGATGATACCCTTCATCCTGAAGTGTTGATGGGTATGCTTTACGCTCTGTTTTGCGCAGGCTACAAGCTCTCTCGCAGAGACTTCAGGGCAATGGATCACCTCGTGGAGCAGACGTTGTTGGTTGCGAGGCAAGACTCGAAGGAAATAATGGACGAGTTGGCAAAGGAGATGAAATGATAATGGAACCAAACTGGACTGATGCCGACGAGAAGGCGTTGGAGATATACAACGACGAACCTGAACCTGACATAGTTCAACAGTGCATAGAGGACTCAAGGAAGCGTCACAAAGATGGAATGAACAAGAGCAAGATAGGTCAATTCGTTCGAGCGGAGTATGGCTATGACGTCGTGGGATCAGTCACTTACAATGACTCAAGGCCAAAGGCTGTGACTCCTGCGAAAACCACTAAGGAAAAACAAAAAAACAAGGGTAAGAAATAATGAGTGAGCAAAGAAAATCAGTGGGCGTTAAATTCACTGAACAGCAAAATTCAGCTATTGAAAAATGGATGTCGGAAGCGTCGTGTTCTCGCCAAGTTGCCATAGTTGGACTGCTTGTCAAGGGAGCCAAGGAGATGGGGGTGTGGGGTGACGACCCTCACGCGGGCGCGTCTCGCTTCGCTCGAAACCATAACCATAATGGTATATGTACTACTTACGGTGAGGGTACTGGTACCCGAAGCGGAAGTAGTACCAGTCCTGAAATACTCAAATCTGATAATGACACTTCTGAGAACACTACTTCTGAAGAAGATTATGCCTTTGAGGAATTTTGGCATTCCATACCAAAAGTTACGAGAAGAGGAACAAAGGAAGAATCAAAGAGAAAATGGTTTTCAAAGAAAGTATTGAAGGAACTGGACAAGAGTGGGCTGACGCCCACTGACGTAGCTAGTCGCTACGTCGCGTACTTCAAGGGATCAAAGGGAGAAGGCTATGCAGGCATACGCTACGTGAAGCATGTTTGCAATTGGTTGGATGCCTTTGGATTCCATGATGAAGTTGCTACCCCGGAGGACACGATAAACAAAGGTCACTACGACGTGGACTTAACCTAAGCGAAAGAGAAGAGATGACTGACAAATACATAAAGGAGATAAGGGTGAGGGGATTTCAGTATGAAGCCAACAAGACGGCTTGGTTTGTGCTACCTGTGAACAACGAGGGGCAAGTCTTGTATGACGTTCTTGGTCAGGTTCACCATTTTTTGGGTAACGCGGGAATCCCTCTCGTGTATTCGGTGAAAGCGTCAGCGAGAAGAGCCGCCATTCGTTTGGCGAAACTGTTCGACTTGAAGTCAATCAAGGTATTCAAGGTCACGCAGGACGACGAGTTCAGGGAGGTATCGATATGATCGCTCCACCTGACAGACCTAGAAACGAGGAAGCGGAGCGTGGCTTGCTTTCCTCCCTGATGAAAGGCGAGGTATTCGCTATGGCGTTGGACGAGGGGGTGTCGGACAAGACCTTCACCACACCGTTGCACGTGGAGATATGGCAGACTATGGTCGCCTTGGACAAGGACAAGGAGAAGATAGACGAGGTATCGGTGTATCAACGCTTGGGTCGCAGGGTGGACGTGTTGGGCAGGGACAACTTGCGTGACGTGTTCACTGCTTGCGACACCTACCACTACGTTGACCGCTTTGCGTCAGCGGCAAGAGAGTCCGAGCGCTTGAGACGCATCCAACGCATTGCGATGGAGGTACTCGACAGAGTGGGTGGCGGTGAGAAATCCGACGAGGTGGCCGAATACGCTGACAAGTCGCTTTTTTCCTTGAACGCCCAATCCACCGGGCTGAAGGACGGCGCCACCGTGGAGTCGGAGGCATGGTCGGACTTCATGGAGGCTAGGGACAATGACGGCAAGAGCGGGTACTCGACTGGCTTCGATGACTTGGACAAGTTGTTGGGTGGTGGCTTGCGCAAGGGTACGCTGACGATACTTGCCGCTCGTCCCTCCACTGGGAAGACTGCTCTCGCCTTGCAACTGTCAGCCCACTCGATGGTGGATCGGGCAGTGTACTTTCAGAGCTTGGAGATGAACGCGGGTTCGTTGGGCAAGCGTTTGATTTCGCATGTCAGTGGCGTACCGATCCACCAAATAGAAAGCGGCAGGATGGATGACTTGCAGTTCAAGTCGGTGGAGGAAGCTCGCAAGACCTTGAGGGGGAGCAAGCTCGAACTCGATGACAAGGGTGGCGTGTCGATGGCGTTGTGCAGGGCGAAGGCTCGCAGGGTGCGTGACTGCGGCTTGGTGCTGATAGACTATTGCGGCTTGGTCACTCCCTCTGACGCAAGGATTCCGCGAGAGCAACAGATAGCGGGCATCTCCAAGGACGCCAAGTTGTTGGCGGAGGAATTGAAATGCCCTGTCGTTCTGTTGTCGCAGTTGAACAGGGCGGTCGAGCAGACGGTTCGCGAACCACGCTTGTCCGACTTGCGTGAGTCGGGAGCATTGGAGCAAGACGCGGATAACGTGATGTTTCTCCACCACCCCGACAAGGACGACAAGGAAAGGATCATGCTTTTCCTCGCCAAGAACAGGCACGGGCATACTGGTTTGATAAATCTGAAGTTCGATAGGAATATACAGACATTCGAGAAACCTCATATAAGCGTCAAGAAGGGGTATAGGAGTCCTTTTATATCATGACGAGGGGTAGGACTAGGGTATGGAGCATGGAGCTTAATGAGGATGCGATATGAGTGAAGTGACAATAAATGACACCATACTAGTGGATGGTCTTGATGACGCATTGCTTGGATATGACACAAAAAGCCGGGCGGTTTACTCCGTTATCAAGATAATCCAAATCTTCATGGAAAGAGACGGTATGGATGAAGAAACAGCAAGGGAGTATTTCGACTACAACGTCGAGCAAGCGTACCTTGGGGAGTATACGCCGATCTACTTGTATGATGCTTGAGACAGGCTCCGTCGTGCGTGGCAACTGGTCCACCATCGAGTACCGCGTCGATCATGCGTGGGAGGCGAAGGGCAAGGGCTACTGGTGCGCCAACGGCAAGGGGGTGGACAACCCAAGGCAAAGCGGAAGCTTCTCTTTCTTGGGCGAACGCATTGGTGACGAGATACTCATCACCGATCCCAAGCGGCCTGACGACAGATTGCTCGTCATCAAGGACAAGGGAGCGAAAAAGAAACGAGCCGCCATGCAAATGCAGTTCGCCTTTTAGCCCCATGCGTCAATGCGTCGATAGCTTCGATGCGTCGATAGGTACGTAGGTTCTGTAGGTTTTTTTCGCATACTTATTATTTTTACTTTTTCAGTAGGATAGAAATTACCTACGTAACCTGCGCTCAGTCTTCGACGGGTTTGTATCGGTGTCCAAATTTTAAATTTATAAGTCGCTGATCAACAACGCAGCCGAACTTTTTTCCGCATCGAATCCACGCGAAAGTTCTTGACCCGAAGTTTTTGTAAAATGAATCGGTGCGAAACTTCACTTTACCCCAAATTTTCTTGGGGCAAAAACAAAGAACCGCTGTTTCAAGCGGTATTGTCGTGTGATTATTTTCACTTTACCCCAAATTTTACACGCAAATGCAGGTGGTTTACGTGCAAATCCACCCCTTTTACACGCAAATCCAATCGTTTTACGTGCAAATCCATTCACTTTACCCCAAATTTCCTTTTACTTTTTGAATGGCGAGTGCTTACCTAGCACAATGCCTCTCAACGCCAAGCAGGCGGGAGCGTCGTATGAAGCTCAATTCACTGCCGACGCCCTGAAGCGAGGGCTGAACGTATTGCAGCCCTTCGGTGACTACTTGCCTTATGACTTGATCGTGGAGAACAAACGAGCGGAAACCTTCCGGGTGCAGGTCAAGGGTACCACGCACAAGCAGAAGGGAAAGAACAACGCATACAGAACAACCGCAGCTTCGGGCAATCACCGCATAGGTAAGAACAAAATCACTCCCGACAAAGCAGACGTACTCGCAGTGTACGTGGCTCCAGTCAATGTTTGGTACCACATACCAGTGGAGAAAGTTGCCGCTGCCACCGTAACCGTTCGACCCGTCACCGAATCAAGCGGTCAATACGAGGTGTGGAAGAATGCGTGGAACACTTATTTCTAAAAACAAATGAGCGACAGGGAAACAAAAAGAAAACCTGCCGCTCACAAGAGATGAAATAAGAGTGACGCAACTTATGACAACTTGAGCGGTATTGTCAAGTCGTCTTATCTGCCGTAGAATTTCTCAGGCGTATCATAGATGCTCTCCAAGGTGGGTGCCTTTCTTTTTGCGGAACCCATTTCAGGATGCCTCGCTTCCTCTATGTCCCTGCCCGCGCCAATAGACCAATAAAGGTCTTTGCCCAACCAAGGCAAATATCTCCAACCGCGACCCTTGGCCCACGGTATCATGCTATCAGGTATCGGAGTTTCCACACCAAAGAGCCTGAAGTCTTCTCCGTATGATTGAAAAATATCTTGATCGTTGTCATCAGCAACGCCCTCATACGTATCAAGGGCATCAGGTATTACGGTCTTCAAGGCGATGGACATAGGAGTAGGAGCGAAGAAATTCCACGCCATATTCAAAGTATTCCGCTCAAAACTACTTGCGTTCTTTGGATCAAAGGCATCTTGGAACATATGGAAATACATGCGGTGTAACCCCATTGACTGCGCCATTAAGCTAACGCCTCTATCGGACATTGATACCTCGCGCCCCAATATGAAGTCCTTTACGGCATTGATGCCTTGTTGAGATATACCGAAATACCCGGCATATTTAAACATATTCAACGTACCTCTCCCTGCGCGCCCCCAATCCTTTGCCTTGTATCCTGCATTAATTTCATCGAGGGTACTTCTGCGAAGTAAGTCAATCTGCTTGATGGTGAATGTTTTCAACATATACATCAAACGCCCCTTGGGGTGCTTGACGTAGCCCAAGGGCATGTGGGCTTTGTTGATTGGGTGCTGTTTCCACAATCGGGAAAGCACGGCAGCTTGTACGTCGAAATTGGATTTGGCTAATCGCGGATCACCCCGCAAAACCTGAACCATTTCAGCGAAGTCCTCGCTTCCCATTCCCTCGAACTCGCGCTCCAGTTGCTTGAATGCCGAACGACCCGATTTCGTGGACATATCTGCGTTAGCCGCTTTGCGAAAGTCATCGAACGCAGCATTTACCAACACTCTTTTCGAGTGTCTGGCCACCGCCATGAAGCCAGTGGTTTGTAAATTTTTCTCCAACCACTTGGTTGTTTTTTGCATGTCCTCGAT
>Ga0080013_1006330_pt1 | contig 10594 bp, 18 predicted proteins | sample ETNvirenome_6_85_FD_69236 | JGI IMG/M metagenome (GOLD analysis project Ga0080013, IMG submission 69236) | Marine viral communities from the Pacific Ocean - ETNP_6_85 (SPADES assembly) (version 2) | ecosystem: Environmental > Aquatic > Marine > Oceanic | place: Pacific Ocean | collected 2013-06-19
TCTCCGTAATCTTTGTGGTCCCTCGCTGAAGGAGTCGGTAAGAGTTTGAGTTTCTCCAACTCTATGCTCAGGCTGTTGCCGTGACCGTTGTTGTTGTGCTTCGCTTTCCACTTGGCTAGAAGAGTCTCCCATTCCTCTATCGTTTTCCCTCTCCCCATGTCGTTGACCACGACTGTAGGTAGCAAGACAGAACCATCTCGCACGTTTATGAGGACTTCCGGTATCTGATGCTCGTACAATCCCCCAGCGCATATCGTACCCCATGCTGGCAAGCGATCCAGTAACGCTGGTTCCTCCGAGAGTAAGGTGTCCTGCGACATTCTCCAACACAACCCATTCTGGTCTGAGTGTAGAAATGCCTTCGGCGATGTATTCAAAAATTGCTCTTTCATCTTCTTCTCCTCTTCGTTCCCCTGCATGGGAGAACGGTTGACAAGGATACCCTGCCGCCAATATGTCACATAAAGGAACACTGTTCCAATCAATAGCTGTGACATCCCCATAGTTAGGGACATCACCCCAATGGTGCGCTAATACTTGACTGCATTTCTTGTCGTTCTCAGCGAACCAAACTGTTTCTACTTCTTCGCCTTTGTTCCTGAAGTGGCTTTCGACTGCTAGGTCTAACCCTCCGTATCCTGAACATAGGCTGGCTAGTTTAAGCGTCATCTTTAGGTGGTCGCATAGCGTCTTCTATTAGACTGAATGCTTCTTTGTAGTAGCCGAGAATGTTTTTATTCTTTTCAGCTTCTTCGTCTAAAAACTCTTCAAATGTTTTCCCCATTGTTTTCCTTTCTTAAATGGTTTCACCAAATACTACAGCCAATCCAATGAAAAAGCAAAACACCAGCACCAGTGTCAGATACTCTTTCATCAGATCATGCTATAAATACACGGTCTACAGGTAAACAAGCTTCTACCTTTCAACGGTTCTTCATCTACTTTTTCTAACGCTTGCTTAATGGCTAAACCTTCAGCTCCTACACCAGTGTTAAAAGTGTCGCCGCATTTGCGGCAGTGAACGTAATAGCATTCTTCTTCAGTGTCTGTTGTCATTCTGGGTCCCATCTCCTTCCGCCCCACACTCCGTAAACTAAATCTCCTCGTGCTACTCGTTGCGAGGCGGTGCCGTAGCATCGCTTCTTCACTTCACAGTTGGAGCAAAACTCTTTCGCCAAGTCCGTGTACCTTTCCTCGAAGAAGAACTCTATCGGCTGCCCATTACACGCAGCAGATTTCCTCCACTCAGGTAGCCCGACGTACTTCGCCACTGCTCAAACCCAGAATACGACTCTGAGTCTCCGTTAGCTGTGGCTTATTCTTCTTCTGTGCTATATCTAATGCAACCATCCAAGCAGATGTCCCATCTGGTTTCGCCTGACGATAATTCCAAGCATCCTCAAGGGCATCAAAGACAACCTTATGCTGATACCCCATCGCAAGAGCCTCCTTGATTCTCTGCTCAATAGTGTCCTGCATCTTCTTCCCAGAAGGAATAGGTTTACACCCAACAGTGGCACGCCAAGCCTGAAAAATTCTGCAAGCCTGACCATCAAGGCTGGACCAACGTGCATCACCATCAAATAAATCCATATCCATAAACGTTTCCTTTCTATTCTTCGTCTTGACCAGCGGCAACAGTGCCGAGAGCCTCCAACAAAATCGCTTGCTCCTGGTTGCGTTGATGAAGGCTCGAAATCTCCCCCATCATCTCATCAAAAATCTGATCCTGCTCATTATGGGCATGAGCTTGATGCATCATCGCCATCACTTGACGTTCAAGCAGGAATAGTTCTTGTAGTATCCGGTATCGTGACCAGAACGCTTGATGGATTCTTCTCAGGACAGGTATCTTCGTTATCATCTTCATACCTTACCTCACTTGTTCAACGAATTGCCGCAACGAAACAACAACGTATGAATCTTCCACACCTTTGCCTCTCGCTGACACAACAACAGCTCCGAAAGGAACCCCAAGGTTGACTGCTTCAACTTCGGCTTCTCTCACATAGCCTGCTAAACCGGCACTGTAGTTCTTAACGTTCTTGCATTCTAAAGCCCAGTCAGGTACACCTGAGATGTCTCCCTTGTCTAATGCACCATGCAACGGACTGCGATCTACAGGGTAGGGAAGGTGTTCGTTTAAGTAGTCGGCTACTTGACGTTCAAACCTTGTCCCTTTCTGCTTAGAAGGGTTCGACATCTCTTTCAGCTTTCTGACGGCGACCTTCTTCTCTCGCTCCACGCCTCTCGCTATCTGCCGTACGATCATCTATCTTTGTCACACTAGCAACAGCCCAAGTAAGTGCAGGACCAATCTCTTTCAAAGAAATCTTGCACTTACTACGCTTATCACCATCTTTGTTTTCCCAAGAATCCTCACGAAGAGTACCTGAAAACACAACACGGTCACCCTTGTTCAAACTATTACAAGCATTCTCAGCGAGGTCTTCCCAAGCTTCCAAATCTATAAACAGTTTCTCATCTTTACCATTCCACGCAGCTATTCGTAACGTGGCTACGGCTTTGCCTGAGCCTGTAGATTTTAATTCAGGGTCACTAACAATGTTTCCGTGTCCGCTTACAGTTATCATTTCTTCTCCTCTTGTTGGATAATTTCTATGTCGTCGAGCGCTGACTGAACCGTTTCTATATCAAACAGAGAGGCTATGTCAGTCGCTTTCTTTATTGGTTTGCCTAGAACATCTGATGCGATTTGCCGCAACTCTTTTCCATCCTCACCAAACACTCCGAGTTGCTTAGCGCGTTCCGCTAAACCCCTCAAGTCAGTAATAGGAGTAACACCAGGATCCTCTAAAACGGTAGAAGTAGGGGGAACTTCTACTGGAGCTTCAACTGGTGCCACCCCTTGTTCAAAGGTGCTATCTAAACTTTCATCTCTTGCGAGATACAAGCCTACACCAAAAGATTGAAAAGCTTTCTTTAATGCGTCTGATACAGCGCCTTTATATTCGTCACCTAAGTCTACTGCATCCCCTGACTTCGTGTACTTTATCTTCTGTCCACCGAAGCCATCCCTACTAGTGATGGTGTCGTCTGTGGTGATAGTTAAACGAACATGAGCAGTGATCCAATCACCGTCTTTGAAAGTGTCAACTACTTCATACGACCAGTCGAAACCTAACACCTCATTTGCCCTAGCAATAATCTGTGCTACTGGAATGTAAGTTAAGTTCCGACCACCCTTCTTTAAGATAGCTTCACTCTCTTTAGGGAAATAAGCCCCCAGTTTTTCTAAATCTTTATTCATCTACTTCTCTCTCTGTTCCGCAGGCAGGACACTTATCGTCATAATTAGCCCACACTTTTGTTCCGATATACATACCGCATCCACGGCACTGAACAAGCCGAGGGCTAAGCCCCCGACTGCGTTCCCTCTTCTTGTTCCACTGCGACATCAACACCACCCCAATGATGTTTAATAAACGGAGTAGCTAAAGCCACACTTACTTCATGCGTCGGCAAAGGAGCGCAATTATCTCTATGCTCACAGTACCTGCAGTTCCATGGTTGACCCTTGCCTTGATACGGAGGAGGGCTATCAACAACAACGAACTCGTTAACCTTGTCATCCCAACAAGACCGCAAAGGAATACGACCATCCTTAACGCCATCAACTATTTCCTGTTGCCGCCACAACTCAGCCATAGCGATCTGCTCAACAGTCTGACCATCAAAATCGTCAGTAAGGTCATACCGCCACTCCAACATTTGCCCAGGTTTGACATTATCGCGGTACGAACCTTCCTTACAAATGTAAACAAGATGCACAGCGTCAGCTCCAAGCCCTGCCGCATAAATTGCTGCCTGACAAACATGTTCGATCTTAGGTTTGTTTGCTTTCAACGCGAGTTTGAACCCAAACGAACTTTGAGTTTTAATTTCCAACACCATTTGTTTATCGCCGATGCTATACAAACCATCAGCGTGACCGGACATGTCAAAACCCAGAGGTCGTAAATCAACTACGACTTCTGATTCAAAATCTGACCACAACGAATGCATTGATTCTTGCAGTAACTCGTGCATGGTGTTCCCAAGTTTGAAAGCCAACAACGTTTCGTTATTGGGTTCGTGTGCTTCTGGGATTCCACCTATCCGTAACGCTATCTTACGAGCGCAACCATAGGCTTCTGACCCGCGCAGAGGCGTTCCACATGCAGTGGGTTTAGCCCCTTCTATCTCGCGTTGCCTTCTAAGGTAAGTGCCGACAGTTTCGCCAGCTACTCTTACTTCTTCCAAAGGACTACTCCTTTACTAAATCAACCAGAGTCTCTCACTGGTTCTCTTATAGTAAAGGATACATGTGACATTACATAAATGTCAACCTTATTTAATAGTCGCTGCCGTGTTCGGATCGCCGACCTTGGTTGCTGCGATACTTTTAACTGCTGAAATGAGCGCACCCATACCGGCTACGCTTGCACTTTTAGCAGTTGATAAATCTGCAACCGTGAACACTGCAAGAAAGCTTTGAACAGCAGTCCAAACTGCGCGTTCAATAATATCTTTATACAGACCCATGTAAAAAACCATCCTTAATAGGGGATACTTTTACCTTACTACCTCACATAGCCCTGTATTTCTTTTTCAAAGCCATAACAGCCGGTGGAGGAAAACCCTCAGTGAACGCCATATTCGACGTACCAGCCTTACCTTTATATTCCCCTGAAACAATGTCCCTCTTCCTAACAATTAGTTGTCCAATAGGCACATATCCTGGTTGCCCGACTTTGTAAAGAATGTAGTCGTCGGTTTCTTCAAGAACCATTTTTTTTATCTGCCCTATAATCTATTAACACCCCTAACAGGTGAGCTGTCAAACTTGCTATGGAAATCATGATCGCATAGCGGAGAATCTGTTCCGTCAAAGTAATGAGGACTAATCCTATGCCGCCAAGAGTCATGGCTAAATAAAGCAACTCTCTTGCTACTCTGCTAAACATTACGACCTTCTTCTGCTTCCTCTGTTAGATGGTCCTGATGATGTTGGACCTGCGGATGTTCCTGGCGATGCCATTGGTTTTATTCTAGTTGCTCCAGCGGCAGTGACAGCAGCCGACGCGACGATGATTGTCTGCCTATCCTCGACTGTGATTCTTGATCCAGTCTGGACATAATCTGAGTAAGCAACGTCAGAAAACACATCAACATTTTCTTCAAATTCTTCCCTAACCTCGTCACTAGCTTCATTGATTATCTCAACAACTTCCTCCCTAGCCTCAACAGACAACTCCTCAAACGCTTCAACATCCTCAGTTAAATCCTGTATCTCTTCTTCAGTGACAGGCTCATCGTCAAAGATTTCTTCTAAGTCCTCAACAAGTTCCTCAATCTCTTCCGCTTCCAAATCTGTATCTGAAAGCATTTCAAGTTCTTCTGTAAGGATTATTATTTCTTCTTCATCTAATTCTTCTAACTGTTCTTCGGTGAACACGTCTTCAATTTCGATTACTTCTTCTTCTGGTTCTTCTTCAAAAATTATTTCTTCCTCAAAAATAAACTCTTCCTCTTCTTCAAAGAAAAACTCTTCCTCCTCTTCAAAAACTATTTCCTCTTCTTCCTCAAACTCTTCAAGCCAAGCATCTAAATCAAACTCAACAACTTCTTCTTCTTCAATCTCAATTTCTTCAAACTCAAACCAGTCGTCGAACTCTTCAAAATCTATAAACGTTGTAGTCGGGGGAGGCAACGTAGTTGTTGGAGGCAACGTTGTTGGAGGCAACGTAGTTGTTGTAGTCGTAGACGTAGTAGTAGTGGTTGTAGTTTCAGGGGGAGGAGGCTCCGTAGTAGTAGTCGTAGACGTAGTAGTCGTCGTAGTAGAAGTAGTAGTAGTGCTAGTAGTAGTAGTGCTAGTAGTAGTTGAAGTAGTAGTAGTCGTGGTCGTAGCTGGAGGCTGGTTATCTACCGAAACGACCCCAGAAATATCCATACTGTAAACACCAAACACATCCTCATAAACATTCGCGTTCAACCGATAATCCCCAGCAGCCAAATTAGTTACCGCAATATGAGAATCCCAACACATATTGGTGCCATCATTATGCGAAGCCGAATCATCATCCTGGTACAACAAAACATCTGAATCGTCATACAAATAAATGTACGGATCAGCAGCATAAGCTCCAGTACCTTCATCGCTACCATGATCGTCACATACCAAAGAGGTGTATGTGGTGAAAGAAACGTTGCTTGCTTGTTGCAACGTAAACGTAATATCAATTCCACTTTCAGAATCAACATCTAGAGAGCAATCCCAAACGTTGTTGTCTTCCTCGCAGGTAACAGTGGATGCGTGAACAGGTGGAACATACCATGCTAAAGCAAACGTAGAGAATAAAAGTATCCTGCTTACTATTTTAAAGAGTTTTGCTTTACGTTCCACTCACAAATAATATCACTGACAGGACTCACAAGATTCTGGGTTCTCAACCCCACACATAACTTCACCATCATCTTCAAAATCGCCAGAATCAAAATCGGACACCACGAACCTCCTACGGAACTATCTCAGGACGTTCAACCTTATCAGCCATCCTCGAACGTGACCAAGCCCCACAATCCTGACACTGCCACCGTTGATAAACAGCAACCTTACTTATCCGCTTACCGCGACGCTGCAACCTACCAGACCCACAAGTAGGGCAAGCATCAAAATCAGAAAACAAATTCCTATTCGGATGATTCGTCATCCAAGGACGCAACTTCTCATACACGCTCATCAACAAATCAACATCCATCTTCGCGTACTTAATCATCAACCGCCAAGACTTCATATCGCCACGCATACAACCAGCCCAAGTCCCAAACCCACCAGTAGAAACCTTACGACCCACACCCAAATAGTCGCCGAGATGATCCAACTTGTTGCTATTAAACATGAAATATCTCCTAGCAACCTTCAACGTGTCAACACTCTCAGGAGGAGAAACAGGACCAAGTTCATGAAACACAAACCGAGCGTTCGCTTTACGCATATCAAACTTGTCGCCATTATGGGCAACAACAACATCAGCCTCGTTCAACAACTCATGAAGCTTCTTCGCCACATGGAAATCATTCTCAGGGTCTTTCTTATACGCAGAAGGGAAATCAACTAAAGAACAAACATGGGTTTTCTTCTCATGCTCCCACCTGTAAGAAATACAAAGCATGTACCATTCACGCTCATGGTCAATAACGTTCTGCTCATACTGACCCCACACATAACTTAAATTAGGTGCAGTTTCAATGTCGTAAAACAGAACCTTTATGGGACTGTCAACAGCCTTACCAGACATGTACCCTCCCACCAGCTACCATCATCGGAGAAACGTATCGCCGACATTTCAAGGTCTTCAACAGAAACACTTTCTGATCTGTCGCCTTCCTCGTAGGTAACAACTTGAGCGTTTTTAGCAAGTGTTCTAAGGTCATTGTATTCATCGAGAGTTTTGTAACCTGCTGGCGCTCCTGCACCGGCTGAGGTTTGTATCCTTCCTTGTAGAATAACTGGAACTATGATTTCTTCTATTCTATTAGGTTGCGGACGAGCATTCAGGGACCATCGTTCCATTATAGGTCCACTAGTAGTTGTTGTACCGTCACGAGCGAGAGTTATTGTCACATCAAACGCTTCGCCAGCAACGTCATTATCGGTAGGAGAGTAAGCTACTTCATCTCCTCCTGTTGTCATCGCAGTGGAAGTCGTAGTGTTTTTATTGTTTGTCACAGCGATAGTTGCTGTGCCTGTAACCGTCGCAACGTTACCGCCATAGTTAGTTTCACTAGTGTAATCAAGAGCAGTGTTGTAATCCGTTGCCGCTGTTTCACCTGATTGTTCAGAAGAGAAACGTGCCGACATGCTACGAAGAATCTTAGAAGCCACCGTCCCATACGAAACTTTACCCACAACTAATTCACCGTTTGTGGATAAGTCCCCTGTGTAATCCTCACCGTAAAGCTCACCGTTAGAATCAGTGAAAAATACTTTGTCGTTGACGACTTCCACGCTTAACACATTTCCGTAGTCTGTGTGATCGTGCGCTAAGAACTTGCAATAAGCAGGAACCAGGAACTGGGTGAAGATTGTTAAGTCTGCTTTCCAACTATTTCCGTTGTTGGTTCCCCAGTAAGCGTATTTGCCTGAGATTCTCACACCATACGCTGCACCGCCGTCATCTATGACAGGACCAAACGTTACAGACTGACCGTCGTTAGGGGTGATGCTTCCGAACCTTACCCCTTTAGAAGTTCCTACAATCATGATGTCACCGAACGTGTCAATGCTTGTAGGTTTAGAAAAGGTTTCACCTTTAGGTAAAACAGCAGCTACTACAGGGTAGGAAAGAGAACCGTCTGAGGAGGACACAGAGATCGCGTACAGGACTCCTTGCCCAGCGACGTTGTAGGCTGCGTAAATAGCCTGCGGACCTCCCTTGATGGCTATACAAGTCCCTGAGAGGGTTTTATCAAACGTCTGCACAGCACCAGAAGAGTTCAACTCAACGATACGCGCACCATCAGCAGACAAAAGCCTTCCATTAGCGAACTCAATAACATCACCAGCGAACGACCCAATCGTAGAAGCAGCACCAGTCGAAGAAACATTTACTTTCTTAACCGCCGCACCTGTCGTTGAGTACATGTCAGTGCCGTCCGAAGTCCAATCCGTGACAGCAGCCCCCTGATCCGAAGAAGAAAAAGTAATCGTCGGAGCAGCATCAGGGTTCCCATACTTCAAATACTGACCGTCAGAAAAATAGAAAACAGAACCATTAACCAAACCGGCATACATGTTCGCACCAGAACCAGCAGCCTGCTTACTCTCAATAGCTTTACATAAACTGATTTGCCCCTTAGTGAAAATGTCTACGTTTTTAGAAGAATTAAATCTTGCTCGGTCAGAATCTACAAGATCGTAATGTGTTTGCCCTGCACCACGCGACCAGTCCGTGATAGAACGAACCCATTGCCCAGCAGAAGAAAGAGTTTGTTCCCCAACATCAGCGGAAGTGTCACGCTGCTCACGTTGAGCAGCCACAGTACGCCGACGATAATTGTCGTAATCTATTAAATAAGTGTTGCCATTAATCGCAACATCAAACGCTTGAGAATAAGCCATTTAACGCCCACTTCGTAACCACTTAGTCGGATACAAAACATGCAAACGAGCCGCTTCAGCGTTGATTCTCTCCTGTCTTCTAAACCTAAGATCACGAATAGAAGCAGAAATAGCACCAGACTGAACCTCATCGCTCCTACGCATAGGAGCCTGATGAGTAATAGACTCTCTCGCTATCGGCTTAAACGACATGATCGCTAACGCCGCCCCCATCGGAGGCAAATCATAAGCTTCGCTATGCAAACCAGTAGTTGAAAGAGCAGTGCTTGTAGCAGACAACGCAGTGAACCCTGCCGTGTATTCCACCCGAACGTTCTGCCCTGGAGTGGGAGTATCAAACAGTATGAGAGCAACCCCTGAAGCGAAATCGTCTGTTGCCCTGTTGCGTCTAATAGTGTGCCTGCGAACTTCCGGCTCAGACAAAGAAGCGTCTTTATCAGTGAACGTAACTTGATGCACACCTACAGCGTCGTCAGCTAGGTTGTAGCCGTCGAGCGTTGAGTTGGCAGTAAACGTTGTTGTTTTAACTTGGTACAGTCCGTTTCTTGGGCTGGATAAGTCTGCTAGGTCGTCGTTTAATGCGTCTAGGATCATGTGTGCAGGGTATTGAGGGCTTACTCGGAGTACATCTCCGTCGGTGTGAGAGGCGGCGGTTGACCCTCCGTATCCTCGCATGACACCGATGTTGTCTTTGCTTGTCACGTTTGTGACATACATCAACTCTGTGCCTATCTCAATGATGGACCCTGGCACTATTGGTCCGGTTTCAAATTCAACTTGAATCGTTCCAACACTGTCGTTTATGTCCACATCTAACCTGTTTAGCGTTTCAACAGTACCGCTTAACAGTAAATCTCTTGTTCTATCTATCCATGTTTGCGCTGTCATTTTGCGCCTTCCAAATGTTTCGCCAACTCTTTACGCGATTTATCGTTTTTAACTACCTGACCTGATTCTACTTCAAATTTGTTAACCGCTTTTTTTTCTAACTCAGAACAACCCTGAACCATAGGTGGCTGCAAACCATCCCCCCTTAAACGCTTGTAAGCTCCCATGTCTTTCTCTAATTGTTTCTCTGTTGCAGCTAGGCTTCCGCCTCCTGTGTCTGTGCTGTAGAAGCCGTCTGCTTTGAATGCTACTCCTACTGAGAAGTAGACTCTTTTGGCTTCTCCTTCGCATTCTTCGATGCAGTCGGTTAGGGGTTCGTCTTTGATTGATTGGTGGGTTTCGTATTCTGTGCCGCAGGTTTGGCATCTGTATTGGTATGTTGGCATGTTATCCTTCTAGTGCTGCGACTCTTGTTGTTAATTCTTGTACCGCTGTTATCAGCATTGGTATAAGAACAGATTGTTTTATAGCCATCGCTTCTTTTGTTCCATCAGTAACCATCGCAGGAAATACACTTTCTACTTCCTGTGCGATAAGACCCTGCATCTTTTCTGATGGGCTTTCACGATCCACAAATTCAAG
>Ga0080013_1006331_pt1 | contig 10594 bp, 9 predicted proteins | sample ETNvirenome_6_85_FD_69236 | JGI IMG/M metagenome (GOLD analysis project Ga0080013, IMG submission 69236) | Marine viral communities from the Pacific Ocean - ETNP_6_85 (SPADES assembly) (version 2) | ecosystem: Environmental > Aquatic > Marine > Oceanic | place: Pacific Ocean | collected 2013-06-19
TTATGACCCTATTGTATCAGGTAGGGGGGACAGAAGAGAGAGAAAAAGCTTTTTCTGACACGACATTTTTCCGTTTATTAAGTTCGGGAGGTGATCAACCAGTAGAACTCAGGCAGAGGCTTTGTCTCTCTTCTGTGCTACATTATAACAAGGGGGGAGGACAGAATAAAGGGTTGCAAGGGTAAATCTTTTTTTTATTTTCAAGCATAAGCCGTTGGTGCATATAGGGTTATAGTTTGGCACGGGGATTGCGGTCGACCGATTTGGGCCGCAACGCAAGGAAAAAAAGGGAGAGCAAATTCGATTTGGTCAGTGATATCGACGCTTACTCGAATCTACCCTCCCCAAAAGCAACCAACCGTGTTACATGGTGCCCTCTCCGTAAAAGGTTTCAGTATCAATGTAGGATGAAGCGGGCTCATTCCTGAAGTAAATATCACGCTCAATGCCAAACCCCATAGGTAGGGAAAGCCCTGTAAGATCAGACAAGCGGAAATAACCCCACTCTTGACCCATGCCAAGATCAACCATGCCGAAGAATTCCCAATCATCAGAATCACAACAGCGATTGCTGGTGACAACCTCGCCCTCGCAGACGTACCAAGTGCCAGCACCCACAGGGTTAAAGAACTTGCAGAGGAACACCTTTTGAGAGAGAGGTACGTCCTCAGTGCTGTGGAGGGGGAACAGCTTAAGGGCTTTTTCGATTTCTTTTGTTAGTAGTTTCATGTTTATTCCTTTCGTTGTGCCCACATTGTAACAGGTAGGGGGGACAGGATTATAGAATCCCAAAAGCCACGAGAATTGAAGCAATGATGAAGCTCACGATTGCGAAAACCGCAAAGCCGTAGCCGTCATCTATTAGTTTTTTGATTTCGTTCAGCATGTCTATTCCTCTACAGCCAGTCGATGATGCCATACGCACCAGCACAGGCACAAGCCACAAACACCAGCACAAATGGAATACTGAGGATGGTGAAGAGCGCAAAGCTCAGGCCGCTAACCTCGTCCAACAGTTTTTTGATTTCGTTTCGCATGTTTATTCCTCTGAGTAAGTGCCGTGATAAGGGTTAGGCTCTTCGTATTCTGGAAGCTCGTCATAGTAGTACTCCCAAGAATCAAGCGGGTCCTCAGATGGAACATCATCGTCAACGTCATAATACGCATCGATAAAGACTTCGTTGCAGGGCTCGCAGTACTTGAGGATTTCGGCATCTGCTCTGGGTGCCATTTCGCAACCGCAAGAATCGCATTGAGAAGGTAGGGGTTGTGGTTGGTTTGCCATAGTTAGGTTCCTTTCGTTATGACCCTATTGTATCAGGTAGGGGGGACAGAAGAGAGAGAAAAAGCTTTTTCTGACACGACATTTTTCCGTTTATTAAGTTCGGGAGGTGATCAACCAGTAGAACTCAGGCAGAGGCTTTTTCTCTCTTCTGTGCTACGCTATCCAGTGCTCGTCTACTTCCGCAGTTCGTGTTGACACTGGTAGCCGCTCAGAGCTTAAAGCCTATTTTACATCGCTCTGTCGATGACTATGCCCCCATTATACCAAGAGGGGGGGACAGTTTAGGGTGTGTGAGTGGATTTAGTGAAAATAAATAAAATAGTTGTAACCCCTTGGTACACAAGTACTTACGTTTTGGGCGCTCGGCGCTTTTGGTTGCAACACAAGGGCAAAAAAAAACAAAGCCCGTATCAATAGGGCTTCGTCCGAACGACGAATGCTACTCGGAGCGGCCAGCTATCAGAAGGGCAACGCCTATGGGCTTAGATGCTCCGTGTCCGATAGCTTTGCACTTTCATGCGTGGCTTCGTTCTTTCTTTCGTGTAGTATTATAACACCATCACAAGGGCATCACAAGGGTAAATCTTTTTTTTATTTAGCGCACACATATATGCCTACGCATATAGGGCGATTGGTACACAGAGCGAGTTGATCTGTAGTGCCTCACATAGGGCGCAGGTTGATATACTACGCGCACAGGGGCACGATACACAGGGGTACGACACACAGGGGCACGATACACAGGGGCATGATACACAGGGGTACGATACACAGGGGCATGTTGAGTGGTCACATTACAGCCACCTAAACACAAGAGGGATGCAAAGGCGATGATTATTAGGGTCTTCATGATGTGCGATGCCTTATTGAGTAAATGATGTTGCCTATGATGAGGCCAGTGATGAATGATGTGATGTAGAGCATGTTGATGTCCTTTCCTATTGTTGTATGTAATTATAACATATGATGGGGACATACACAAGAAAAAAACACCAAAAAACATCAAAAAAATGATATTTCTCAGCGGACGATTTCGCGTTGGAGCGGGGACCCCATGCGACCAAGCCCCCCACACACACTACTAATATTAATTAACCCACATTTAAATTCAAAAAAATCTTGGGACTCCTACCCCTCAAAGATAACTCTAAATGAAAAAAAAATTTACCAAAAAATATAATTCATAGGTATTTAAAAAAATTCATACTAATAAAAACCCATTTACACTTAGCAAGAAATAGATAAGAGTGAGGGCAGGAATGAAAAAATTATTTTTAGCGTTAATGCTAATGGTAGTAGGAGCAATTGAAACTCCTTCGCAAGGACTTGATACAAGATTACTTTGGTATGGTCTACACCCAAGGTATAACTACTTAGATTATCCAAACGAAAACCCACCACCTATTTGGAGATATGAAACAAACCCACCTGTTTTATATGACGGTTTCCAGCAAGGGAATAAGCCCTTACAAGATCCTAAATCCTTCTACCTGTGGTATAGGCATGATTCTAGATTCTTATTCAATAACTATGGAATCTTAACTCCTCTGATGTATTCTGGGTATCCTGATTGGCCTAACCCAGCAATACCAAGGTACTTTGAACCTAATTATCCACCTGCTGGGAACATGTTGGATAATTATGGACCTACAATAATAATTGAGTTTCATATAAGCAAGGCTCTGAGTATCCCCATACAAACTCCTTTTGGTAAGATGTACATTGATCAAGGTTATTATCCTTACACAGTTGTACAGACATTACTACCGTGGCACAGATTGAAAAACGATACAGTGGATACCATAAGGTTTGGAGTTAATGTCAGACGGTCAACATGGAAATTTAATTCTCTGAGTTTCAATAACTCCATACCTTTATCTTGGGTAGAAGGTGGAGGATTCCAAACTAACTCAATGAGACCCCTCTGGTTTGTGAATGAACAGTTTAGTATACCTCGTAGCTTTTGGATGGTGCCTGGTGATCGCTTCGTGTGTCAAGCTAAGGTAACTTACTTATTCCCATACAATACCTACAACCCTGATTGGTTATGGGGACCTTACAACGCAGTATATGATGTTACGTTTTGGTCTAATCCTATATTTTTGGAGGTTCCGCTGGATGCGGAATAAGTAAAATGCATACAAAATAACAGTGGTTTCGCTACCTGCTGTCGTGGTGCCCCGTCATTCCCCTTGCATAGGGATGTGGGTCTTTGAAGGGTGAGAACTAACAAACTCACCCTTCTTTTTTATCATACCCTCGCCCGCAGAATTACTATATAAAATATATAAGGAATTACATTCTACTATGCCAGATAATGATGATTTAGGAATATTTCAAGGAAAGACTGAGGCTCAAATTGAGTTCCTCAGACAGTCCATAGATAAACAATCTGTATCTCTTAAAGAGTTAGCAGAGAAACTTGATAACCGCATAGCTAACTTAGAGATGTGGAAAGCTACAATAACCGCAAAAGCTTCCTTGGTAGCTTTTATAGCAGCAGCAGGAAGTACAATTCTTGTTAATTGGATAACTCACAAGGTAATATAATTATGTTTAATTGGCTACGCAATCTATTTGTTAGAGAAACTGAGATCACAAAGGAACTAAGGGAAGACTGCGCTGTAACTATCAATAAGATGCAGAATAGAACTCAGCAGATGAAGGTATCCTTAGATACCATACAGGAACAAGTTCTTCAACAGCGAACATGGGAAATGGACAATAATTAACAGATTAGAGGTAGTCTGTTTTTCTTAATAAAAGCCTCTCGATTCTTATGCCAAGAATCTCTCCCATTAACCTCCCCACTTGAATGGTGTATTAGACTGATGGGAACCACATGGTTTATATACTTCTTTTTAAATGCTTTAGCAGTATAGTGAATATCATAAAAATCCCAATCACCTTCAAAGTAAGAGGGCTTTTCTAAACCTACCTCTCGTAGAACCCTTGCTTTAGCAGCAAGGAATACCCCATCTAGAACCACGACCTGTCCAGGAGGTCCATAGTTAGTATCATAGGGATTCTCTGTAATCTTGTCGATATGCTTGATAAAACCACGATGCTTTCCAGCCTTCCACATGTCCTTATCCCACCATACTGCGTCTTCTTTTAAGTGTGTCGTACCTGCAACTCCTATAAACCCAATTTCAGGGATCTGGGTAGCCAGTAGATTCCCAGTAAAAACCTCAGGGGGATCTAGGAATTCTATGTCATCATGACACATAATGATGGTATCTTCGTCATCTGGGTTCGTTACCTCAAGAGCCTTCTGATACCCTGAAAAGATAGAATCCTGATTAATGATAAGTTTAACATCCACAGCGGCTCTAGATAAGTAGGACACTAATTTAGAAGTTACCTCAGACAGTTCTTTACTTCTAGTACAAATAAACGCATATGTTTTCATATACTATAATAGTCCAAAGGCTTTACTTTATGAATAAACAAGAGTTAGTAGACGATTTTAATAAATGTAAAAAGGACCCTATTTACTTTATATCAGAGTATGTGAAGGTGACTCACCCTACCCGTGGTTTGGTCCCCTTCAAGCTCTACAAGTTTCAGCATGAAATCCTTAAATGTTTAGAAAATCATAGATTTAATGTACTAAGAAAGTTCCGTCAGGCGGGGTGTACTACCATATCTGCTGCCTATGCCTTATGGTTTGCTTTATTTCAATCTCACAAATCTATAGTCTTTCTATCTGTAGGTGATACGGAGTCTACTGAAATTCTTGATCGAGTTAAGATTATGTATGATGAGCTACCTTCTTACCTAAAACTTAAAATAGCAGAAGACAACAAACATACTCTTAAATTTGTTAATGGATCTATTATTAGATCACGACCATCTGGAAAACAGTCTGGTAGATCGTTGGCTGGATCTATGCTTATTATTGATGAGGCAGCTTTCATCGAAAACATCGATTCCATTTGGGCTGCTGTATACCCCATTATCTCAACAGGAGGTAGAGCCTTTATTTTGTCAACTGTTAATGGTGTTGGTAACTGGTATCATGAACTATACAAAGATGCAAAAGAGGAGGGGAATAGTTTTAATGTTATTGACATCAAATGGACGGACCACCCAGAATATAAAAGACAAGAGGGTTACGAGTGGTTATACGAAAAACTAGAGAAGTTAGGGATAGACGTAGACAACTGGGAGGAGACGACTCGATCTAATCTTCCGCATAAAAAATGGTTGCAGGAGTATGAATGCGAGTTTCTTGGGACGGGCGATACTTATATCGAAGGAGGTCTACTCAAGCATATTTTAGATAATATAGATGAAAATTATGATATAAAATATAATAATAAAATGAGAGTATGGAAGGAGCCCGAATCCGCTTATGAATATGTGATAGGCGTAGACGTATCCCTAGGTAGGGGTAGGGATCATTCTGCATTTCATATTATAAATGCTTACACGGGGGAACAGGTCGCTGAATTTTATTCTAATAAGACCCCAATAAATGAGTTCTCTGATATCCTATATAAAGAAGGAAACTACTATAATAATGCTCTGATGGTGGTAGAGCGCAATACAATTGGGGAAAACTTAATAGATTGGCTCTTTAATATTCATGAGTATGAGAACGTATGGATGGATGATAATGCTATGCTGGGCTATCAAATAACTAGTAAGAATAGAGAAGTACTCCTTGCTAAATTAGAAGAAGTAATTAGAAATAACTATATAAATATAAACTCAAGACGTACAGTAGAAGAACTATTAACTTTTATTGTTACTAACACAGGTAGAATAGAAGCAGATAAAGGGAAACATGATGATTTAACTATGAGTTTAGCACTAACTATATTTGCATTAAGTAAAATATCAAATCACGAAATTTTAGAGCATTCTCAAATTCCCCATAAGGAAAGAAAACCATTACTCCCAACATCTAACAATGAAGCATATCTCCGAAGCTACGGGGGTATGAGCAAAGAGGATATTAAATGGCTGATGAAGTAGACAAAAATGAAATAAATGAGAGCGGGTATACCAACTTCGGATCAGGTGGAGGGAGTCGTCAAGGTTCCTATTTCCAACCTACAGGGAAGCTAGGCCAGTTCTTTGCAAAATTCTTTGCAACTAAAGCCCAACCTGCGGTAGTTAAAGCTTCAAAGGAAGAGCCAAGTGAGACTCTTTTGGGGGACACGCTACCCCCTTCTAATAAAAATATTATAAAGCCAGACTCTGGGAATTCTCCCCTATCTATGTCCGTGCAGAGATCTGGGCTCCAACTACCTCCAGTAGAGGGAAGTAGGAGAGAGAGGTACAAAAAATTTGAAGAGATGGATGAATATCCTGAAATAGGAAGTGCTTTTGATATTTATGCAGATGATGCTACACAGAAAAACTTGTTTAATGACAGGTGGGCCGTAAAAACGTCAAGCCAATTAGTATCAGACGAACTTAAGAAGCTATTTAGATCTATAAAGTTAGATCGCTTTTATTGGGATATTATAAGAAATACTGTTAAGTATGGTGACTGTTTCATTGAAACTATTCTCGATTTAAACAACCCCAATTTAGGAATTCAGAGAATAAAGATACTAAATCCTAATTTTATTTTAAGAGTTGAAAATAGTTATGGATATTTAAAGAACTTTCTACAAGAAATCCCTACAAAAGATAGCAGCCTCGGGGGGTTAGGTGGTGGGGATACTACTGCAAAATATATAGCACTTGATAGAAATCAAATTTTGCATTTCAGATTGCATACTTCGGATCCCGCCTACTACCCCTACGGAAGATCAATAGCCTCCCACGCCATTAGAGTGTTCAGATCTCTAAAACTTATGGAAGATGCTATGTTGGTTTACAGGTTGGCTAGGGCTCCTGAGAGGCGTATATTCTATGTAGATGTCGGGAATATGCCCTCTACTAAAGCAGAGCTATTTATAGAGAGAATTAAAGAGAAGTTTAAGAAAGAAAAGTTCTATAACCCTAACACAGGAAATATTGATGCTAGATACAACCCATTAAGTGCAGATGAAGACTTTTTTGTTCCTACACGAGGAGGGGCGGGTACTAAAATTGAAACCTTGCAAGGTGCTCAAAATCTGAGTGAGGTTGATGATGTTAAGTACTTTAGAGATAAGCTTCTCGCAGCCCTCAAGATTCCAAAAGACTATATTGTAGAGAAAGATAAGTCTCCTGAGAGAAAATCTAATCTTTCTCAATTAGATGCCAAATTTGCAAGAGTTGTTGGAAGAGTTCAGCACAGTATAGAGGTTGGATTAGAAGCCCTAGCCAAGCGTCATTTAAGCTTATTAGGCTTCCCTAAGTCCATGTATGAGGATCTGAGAATGGAACTTCCTGTCCCCAGCGATGTCTTTGCAAAAAGAAAGTTGGAGTTAGACCAGCAAAAGGCGGGAGTAGTTCAAGCTGTTATGGGTCTTTCATTATTTCCTAAAAAGAATATATACAAAGAATTCTACGATATGTCAGATCAGGAGGCTGCGGAAGCTCAGGCGGGAATTGAAGAAGAGCAGCAGAAGGAAGCTGACAAGCAAGTAGAGCAGGAAGGAAACATGGCTCAAGCAGGAGCAGAGGGGCAGGCGGCAGGTACGCCACCAGAGCCAGCTCCAGAACCAGCTCAGGAAAACGTGAGCAATGGTAATACCTTGAAGCAATTAAGAGAGAAGATGAGACTTAACGGGGAGTTAGATCTTGATAAGGAAAGAATTCTAAATAGAATAGAATTTAGAAATATTGAAAAAGCAGAGTAGAAACTTAGTATATAAGTTGGAAATAATTTAAGGAGTTATAAATGTTTGATCATTTATTTGAAAATAGAAACAAGTTAGTTAGTAATTTAATTAGAGTATCCGACTGTATAGGAAGGTCCTTACGAGAGAATACCCATATCTTCTCTATTGATAGTGAGGGTAGGGAGGTAACCCTTATCACTGAATCAGGACATGTGATTACGGGAAATTTCACTATAGATAAAACAGTTTTGCTTGAAAATATTAAGATTCAAGATTCAAATGTTTTTAAGGATAACGAAGTCTTTGATGCTTTTGTTAATACTAAGATTAGAAGCTTCATAAAGAATCTTAATGAGGATAGCTACAATGACGCTACCGATAGCTTTGACGATGTTCTATCACTTTGGGAGCAGAGGTTAAAGTTTGAGTCTGTTAAGGAGCGTCTTGACGAAAAGAAAGAACTTTTCGGATGTCAAAATGATATTGTTAATACAGCAGAATTTAACCATCTTATAGAAGTTGTTCCTCAGTTGTGCCAGTTCCTATCTGAGAACAAGGATGACATTCTTAATATCCCAGAAATAGGAAATGCGGTTAAGTTGTCTAATTTTGTTTCTAATGCGTTTGATTTACCACGCTTAAATTACAAGATATTAGAAGAGCAGGGTACTTATGAGATTAAGAACCAAAGTAAATCCTCTATCTATGATCTGATTTGTAAGCAAGAATTGGTAAAAAAAGAGATTTTAGAATCTAAAAGCAACTTTGGAGACGTATGGGCAACAAACGCCTCAATCAGCCACTTAGCATCCTTGATCTACGAGAAGGATGAGGACCTAGTTGTGGAGGCTCTTGTTGAGGCTCTTGTTGATGTACCTTATTTAGCTTTAGCTAAGAAGAGACAGATATCAGAGACAATTAGAAACTCAATCAGTTTAGGAAGTGATAAAGATAGTATCCCAGATACTGATATTAAGAAATACACTGCTATGCTGTTTGAGATGAAGAAGCCAGCCAAACAGGTAATCGTAAATATTTTAAATGAGAAGTACGGTATTAATATCCAAAGTCTTAGAAATGTTGCGTCATTTAAAGATTTGGTGGATACGCAGGTAGTTATATTTGAAACTCTTTCAAGAATTACTCCTAAAAACTCAATTTTACGAGAAACTATGAAGGAAGTAGCCGACATGCTCAAAACAAAGAGTGGAGTTGAAGCTATAGACATTAACGAGACGCTACAGGAAATCTTTACTACGGTTGGATACGAAAGTTACTGCGACGACTACCAACTGGTAGAGGAACTTAACTTTGGAGAAGTCTTGTCGAATGATTATGATCCTAAAGAATTAATTGAACTAATAAAGGAAACTAATATCGAACGAGGGGGACCTAATACAGGAGTGTTAGAATCAGAAATTAAGAAACTGATGAAAACACAGGGTCTGTCCTATCGAAAGGCTTTAGCTCTGGCAGGTAAACAGTCTAAAGAAGGCGATGGGGATAACTCAGAGGGCAGCGAGGAAGAAAATTATGAGGAGCAAACAGAATTAAAGGAACAAGAAGCAGAAGAAGCAGAAGCAGAAGAAGCAGAAGAAGCAGAAGAAGCAGAAGCGGAGACAGAAAAAAAGAAATCTAAGTTAGGACGGGTGCCAATGACTAGGGAGGAATTCTTAAAAAGTTTTAAAGAAATTGAAGACTTATTAGGCGATAAAGAGGAATAGTAAATGGCTGATTGTAGTGGAACACCTACCTTTTTTCCTCTAGTTGTATCAGGAGATGCTAATGGTGACTGCATCATGGCTGAATCTTCGAGTATCAACATTCCATTATTTAGTTTGAGTGCTATTGATGACACGGGTAATACAGGTACGGATGTATCAGCACACCAACACGTTCAGCTGTCTGGTGCACCAGATAACATGCATGTAGAATTGGTTGGGGGAACTGGAACTACTAGTGACCCTTATGTGTATGAATTTAAAACCCTGGGAACTGTTGAAATAGAAGAGGTTGTGGGGAAGAGCCCTGAGGCTTCTGAGGAAAATCTTATTTCGCAGGGAAATACTAGTTATTCCCCTTTTGGAGTAAAAGCAAAGGCATCTAATACAGTTAACCTATCTGAATGGAAAGATTCAGGAGGTGTTAATGCCGCCTATGTTGATAAAGATTTTAATTTCTTTACATCAGGAAGTTTAAGCGGGGCGGTAGTATCAGCTACTGAAGGTACGTTTGTAACAGTAACGGGAATTGATCACGGAGGTCTTGGTGGATTAGGTGATGATGACCATACCCAATATCATAATGATACAAGAGGTGATGCAAGATATTACGCTAAAACTCAATTTGTAACAGAAGGTGGTGAATCGGGAGCTGCCCAGCCCATTCTGTTAGATGAGGCGGGACAACTAGATGCGGCCATGATTAATGATGGGGATATTGATCATGGAAGTATTACGGGTCTTGGTGATGATGATCATACACAGTATTCCTTGGCCGCAGGTACTAGGGCTTTTTCAGGACCAGTTAGCGGAGTGTCGGGAACGGGGGACGGTGCTTTAGCTACTATGGACATGTTTGG
>Ga0080013_1006332_pt1 | contig 10593 bp, 11 predicted proteins | sample ETNvirenome_6_85_FD_69236 | JGI IMG/M metagenome (GOLD analysis project Ga0080013, IMG submission 69236) | Marine viral communities from the Pacific Ocean - ETNP_6_85 (SPADES assembly) (version 2) | ecosystem: Environmental > Aquatic > Marine > Oceanic | place: Pacific Ocean | collected 2013-06-19
ACGACAAGGGTTTCCTGATTTGGGAAATTGAAGACAAAGAAACATTTCGCGTGAGTCATCATGTTTTACTCAACCCGAAGCCGTTCGTAACAATCGAACTCACACCAAAGGGGCGTATGCCGAGGGGCACCAAGATTCCTGCTGGGGCGCGCCTGCGTCTTGTGAGCAATAACAACCTACCCCTGGATGTTATGCGCAAAGCCGTAGAGGTTGCCAAGCATCGCTTCAAGCCCGAGAGTATCACTTTCCTTAACCGTGCAGCCGGAGAGCGAGGCACTGTTGAGATTGGGGCCGGCTTCAAAGTAGAAAACCTGAGAGACAAAGGAGTTCAGGAAAATCTTATTCGCGAGTATCTTGTAGAATATCAACCCAGTGAAGAAATGTTGGAACGCGTATTTGAACTTAACCGCAAATATAATTCTAAGATTGAGGAGACTGAAGAGGTCGCGCGCAATGTGAATTGGAATCTTAATAAGTTTGAGTGGGACAATCTTTTTAATTACGGCGAAGGCAACAGTATTGATTTCACAAACCTTAGTGGCATCGTTGGCATCTTCGGGAAGAACTACTCGGGTAAGTCCAGCATTATTGATGGATTGCTTTATACGATGTTCAATACGACATCGAAAAATGAGAGAAAGAATTATAACATTATCAATCAAAATAAGAAAGATTGCATGGGGCGATTAGAGCTTCAGGTTGGCGACAAAACTTACACGATTGAGCGTAAGTCTGAGAAATATGTTAAGAAGCTCAAGGGCGAAGTTACAAACGAAGCCAGAACTTTCCTTGAATTTGCCGGCCTGGACCCGATGGAGGGGGAAGAGACGAGCCTTAACGGAACGACCCGCAACGAGACAGACGCCCATATTCGGAAGCGCTTTGGCACAGTGGAAGATTTTTTATTGACATCTATGTCCAGCCAGCTCGATAGCTTGTCGTTCATTAAAGAAGGTTCTACCCGACGGAAGGAAATCTTGGCTAAGTTCTTGGATTTAGACATCTTTGAGAAAAAATTTAAGTTGGCTCATGAAGACGGCGCCGATCTTAAGGCAATAATCAGACGCACGGGGGACACCGATTATCATAATGATATTACAATTGCGGAATTTCAACATAGTGAAGCGCAAAGGGCATTAAACGACGAGGTCCAGGCCTGTGATGAAATGCGACAGGAATTGGACCTGGAGACTGCACGATACACAGCCTTTACAGAGCAGATTAATTCTATACCCGCCGAACGTCTTGATATCAAAAACCTCTTGGAAACTCGATCTTCTTTAGAGAAAAAGATCGAAAAAACAGATATTAACATCGTCGAACTCAAGCAAGAGAATGCTGGGTATGATGAGAAACTAAAAGAGTATGATGATTTTTTGACTACTATTGACATCGAGGATCTGCTAGTCCAAAAGAATGAGTATGATGAATTCAAGCAGAAGTATGAGAACACAGTCAATAAGGCGCGCCTGATGGATAATGATTATAAGTCAATGACTAAGAAACTTGATTTGTTGAATGAAGTTCCTTGCGGCAACAAATATCCCACCTGTCAGTTTATTCGGGACGCCCATACAGCTGCGATTGAATTGCCATCTTTAGAAGTGGAGATTGTAGAAAAAATCGAGGAAGCTAAGGACCACAAGACACGTATCGTGTCGGTTGATTCTGTAGAAATGATGAGGCTTATTGAGAACTATAATGATATTATTATTCAAAAGAACAATATCGAGATTGAAAAACGTGACAATAAGGTTTCTATTGAAAAGCTATATGCAAAGATGAAAAGTTATCGGGATGCTTTGCGCTCCACGTCCGAAAAGATTGATTTATATGAAGAAAAGAAAGACTTAATTAAAAATATTGAAAGCTTGATTAAATCCCGCGATGCAGTCGAGAGAAAGATCAAGAGTTTCGGAGACGAGCTGGCCGACATCGAGGAATCTATAAATCACCATCACCGACAGCTAGGTTCGATGGAGCAAAAAGTAGAAGACCTCAAACAAAAGAGAGAAGAACTCAACGAGATAAGAGAGGAATATGCAGCGTTTGATTTATTTATGCGCTGCACACACTCTAATGGGATTGCTTATGATATTATTAAGAAGCGACTACCAGTTATTAATGCCGAGGTAGCAAAGGTCCTTTCTAACATCGTTGATTTTGATGTTTTCTTTCAAGAGTCTGGCCGCAAGCTGGATATTTTAATTAAGCACCCCAAGCACGAGCCGCGGCCCATTGAGATGGGATCCGGCGCTGAGAAGACTGTTGCAGCCATGGCCATCCGCTTGGCGCTTCTGTCGGTCTCATCGCTCCCTAAGGGTAATATCTTTATTCTTGACGAACCCGGCACCTCCCTCGATGCCGACAACATGGAAGGGTTCATCAGAATCCTCCAGTTAATCAAAATGTATTTTAAAACAGTTATACTTATATCTCACGTTGACTCGCTAAAAGATATAGTAGATGTAGAAATATCCATAGACAAAATCAATGGATATGCCACAGTTAATCAATAAATTTAAAAAGTTGTTTAGACATACTTGTAGGCCCCGTCTAATTATATAAAGGAGTTTAGTATGATGAGACACGTAATAGATAAGGGTTTAGAAAAGCTCGTATCGCGCAAGCTTTTAGCCTGGGCAACTGCAACAGGGCTACTGATGTTCGCAGATCTTGCCTCTAGTGACTGGGTTATTATCACAACTGTGTATATTGGCGGCCAGACTGTTGTAGACGCGGTAGCAAAGCTGAAAGGATCATAGGAGATGGCTTTAATTCGACTTAAAACTTTTTTAAAAAAAGCTCATCTTTGGGCTAAGAAGTTTTGGTGGACTATCGTTTTAGGGTTGGGCCTGATTGCGGCTCTGTTATTGTGGCTTCTCACTAGAAACAGTGCCTACGTCGCCGGCCTACTCGATCTTATGGAAGCGAAGGGCGATGCACATGATCAAGAAATGGAGACATTGGCGCACATTCACAATACTGAGATTGCTGAAAAGAACACGCGGCTCGAGGAACATCTAAAGAGGCGCGCCGTACTTGAAGAGGAGTTCAAAAAAAGAGGCGAGACATTCGATAGAAAAAAGGAAGCAGAACTTAAAAGAATGATTGATGAGGGCTATAATGACCCAGAGAAGCTAGCGAAAGAGTTGGCTGAAGCCTTCGGACTAAACAATGGTTAAAAAGATACTGTCGATTTGCATGATTCTGACCCTGACGTTCCCGGGCTGGGCCTTTGCTGAAGATGAAGAAACCCCATCAGATCCAGATTATAGTATAATTCCGGTCGAGGCTGGGGATATAGTTCCCTTCGATGGAGTTCTCTTATCACTGGACGCCGCGGCCGAGATAGCCGTCGATAAGAAGTTTGAAGATGCAGAGTGTGATCTTCGCATTGGTTACGAACTCCACATGCAAGAAGAACGATTTCAGCTTCAATTAGATTACAAAGATATTGAGATTCACTCCTGGAAAGATAAATATGAATCCATGATGATTCTTAAGACTATCGAGAATGATCGTTTGACGGAGTTGGTTTTGAAGCAGAAGCCCGGGACCGAACCGTTCATGGTGGCTTTGGGGTTTGGAATTGGAACCCTCACTTCGTTGGGAATCTTTGCATTGTCAACGGAGATCGTAACACAGTGAGTATACCCGAGGTATCATCAAGAAGTCGTCTAATTGCGTTTCTTCAGAAATACCTTAAGAAAATAGACGTCCTGCTGCAGCCGAATTGGATTGAGATCACAGATAACGGTACTGGAAACAGTTACGATTTTAACGAGTACTGGGAGCGATACTCAAACTTAGCTTATAGTTCCCCGGCTTTTATGAAAGATACAATGGGCTTTATACATTTGCGAGGACTTTTGACTACGACAGATGCTTCCGCTGGGACGACTGTTTTTACACTTCCTGAAGGTTACCGCCCGGAGTCGAAAAAGATATTTGGAACAATTGGTAATGATGCTGGTGGTTACGTAGCCCCGCGCATCGATATAGACGTTGATGGCACAGTTGATGTTAACTTAACTACCTTTACGCCGGATCCCTCTGGAGAATGGGTCTCGCTCGAAGGACTGTTGTTTGATCTAAAATGAGTAAAGACCAAGAATACATCGCCAAACTAGAGAAAGCAATCTCCCAAAAGTATGGTGAAGAGACCATCAACAATCCCAGACGTTTTTGGTCCGAGGACAAAGAAAAAGATTACATCACTCAGTCTCAAGCAGAACAAAAGAAGTTTGCCAAATTAGCCGAAACTCAAGACAAAGTAGAACAAGACGGATTTTTAATAAACAAAAAACTACTTAATAGAGACCATAATAGGACTTGTCCTGTTTGTGAAAAATATTCTTTTCATCCTCGTGATGATTTGTATATGAATAAGTTCGAAGCATGCTTCAGCTGCTATATACAATATATCGATATGCGGGAGGAAAGATGGGCAACCGGTTGGAGACCGAACAAGGAAGAACAAAATGACAACAGTATATGAAATCATCCAAGGAATTAATCAGGCAGCTGCCAACGCATATGATGGTGCTCACGCGGAAGAATTACAGGCTGACGGCAAAGCTCGTTCGGCTGGTCTTAGCAGAGAAGACGGTCACTATATTAATGACCGGCGTGTTATGGACGGCTTCGGTGTTGTTTTTCGCGGCCCGATTCTTAGAATAAAGTATCAAGCCGAGACAAGAATTAAAGATGTTAAGGACAAAGGCTTTGAGAATGATGTTGCCCAACATCTGCAGGATATTGTAAAATTTCTAAAAAAAGAATATAAAGCTATCACTGGGGACACGCTTACGTTAACGAGAGAAGGCGACCATCATGTTTTAGTCCAGCGCATGTCAAATTACCGGACTGACGTTCAAGCTCACTGTGATTATCGAATCGGCGGCCTAAAGGACGTTGAAGACGTCGAGGCCGGAAGCGATAAGGATCGATTAGATAAGGCGATTAAAGACTGGATATCTTTGGGGCCCAAGAATAAACGACCCCCTAATGACACTCGCAAAGGCAAATAGCAAATGTTATGGGGAACACCCTAACTAAACAAGAGATACTAAGAGAGGTTATTAAAGCCGGAAAAGACCCGGTTTATTTTACCACAAACTATTGTCGCATCTCCCATCCCCAAAAAGGCCTTATTCCATTTAAAGCATATGATTATCAGCAGGAGCTTCTAAGAGACTTCAATGATTATCGTTTTAATGTTATTCTCAAGGCGCGCCAGCTCGGCATCTCAACAATTACGGCTGCGTATGTTGCATGGTTGATGCTTTTTCACCGTGATAAAAACATATTGGTTGTTGCCACAAAGCTCCAGACGGCCACAAACCTGGTAAAAAAAGTTAAAGCAATCATTAAACATCTTCCTGACTGGATGAGGATATCAGAAATTGTTGTGGATAACCGAACTTCATTCGAGCTTTCTAATGGTTCACAGATTAAAGGATCTTCAACTTCATCAGACGCCGGCCGGTCAGAAGCGCTTTCATTGCTTGTGGTCGATGAGGCCGCCCACGTTGAAAAGCTAGGGGAACTGTGGACAGCGCTTTATCCGACCCTATCAACCGGCGGTCGTTGCATCGCTTTGTCTACTCCGAACGGAGTGGGCAATTGGTTTCATCAAACTTGTACAGAGGCACAAAACGGCACAAATGATTTTTATATGACCACTTTGTTGTGGAACAGGCACCCGGATCGGGATAAACTTTGGTTTAAGAAAGAAACCAAGAATATGTCCAAACGACAGGTAGCACAAGAGTTGGAATGTAATTTTAATGTTTCCGGCGAAACGGTGATACACCCAGATGATATACAGTGGTACCTGGATAGGGTAGCGCCTCCCGAATATCGAACCGGTTTCGATAGAAATTATTGGATATGGAAACAAGCGGAGCCAGAGAAGCCTTATTTAATTGTTGCAGATGTTGCGCGCGGCGATGGAAAAGACAACAGTGCCTTCCACATATTCGAGCTAGAAACCATGGAGGTGGTGGGAGAGTATGTTGGAAAGCCAACTCCTGATGATTTTGCAGATATTTTATATAATGTAGCCAGCGAGTATGGAAATCCCATGTTGGTTATAGAAAACAATAATATAGGCTATGCAGTACTTAAAAAACTTCTAGATAAAGGGTATCCTAATTTATATCATTCAACTAAGGGAGATCACCAATACATCGACCCGGTTACTGCCCAGTGGCAGTCCAACGCTATCCCGGGTTTTACAACGTCGTCCAAAACACGTCCTTTAATAGTGGCGAAGATGGAAGAGTTTATGAGAAATAAACTAGTTACAATTAATTCCAATCGATTGCTTTCTGAAATGAAAACATTTATTTGGCACGCTGGTCGACCGCAAGCAATGAGAAGCTATAATGATGATTTAGTGATATCGTTTGCCATTGGATGTTGGGTGAGAGATACAGTGATTGTTGAAAGTCAAAAGAATGTTGAGTATAGCAAACAATTTATATCTTCTATTTCGACCTCACAAACAAATATCTCTACCACAATCCCCGGGATGCAAGGGCACAAAATGACAAAAGAAAATCAAAGAACTACAGAAGCACAAGAGTTCAACCACCAATACATTGCGTTGTTGAAGGGTTAAAAAATGGCTAGAAACGAAAATAATCCAAGAAATCCGGCAGCTCCTTTATTTAAGAGGCTAACCAGACTTTTATCTGGGCCGATCATAAATTATAGAGCACAGATCGCGCGCCAAGAACGTCGCAACGATATGGACAAATATCGTTATCGATTCCGCTCGATGAGCGGCCAAGAGTTCCAACGAGCAGATAACAATCTATCACAAAACTTTAATGTACTTTCATCGTATGCGATGCGGAATCAAAACCGCAATGAGCGTTATATTGATTTTGACCAGATGGAGTACATGCCAGAGATTGCGTCGGCATTAGATATTTATGCGGACGAAATGTCGACGGCAAACGAATTTAACAAGTTATTGGCTGTTAAGTGTTTGAATCTGGAAATTAAAACTATTCTTGAATCTTTATTTTATGATTGTCTTAATATAGAATTTAATGCATTTGGGTGGGCTCGCTCGATGTGTAAATTCGGAGACTTTTTTCTCTATCTAGATGTTGACGAAAAGCTAGGGGTTAAATCAGTTATTGGGCTCCCTAACAGCGAAATGGAAAGGCTAGAGGGCCAAGACCCAACGAACCCCAACTATGTTCAGTTCCAGTGGAATGGAGCGGGCATGACTTTTGAGAACTGGCAAGTAGCCCATTTTCGGGTGCTTGGGAACGATAAAAATGCTCCATATGGCACTTCTGTTTTGGAACCTGCTCGCCGCATATGGCGCCAGCTTGTACTTATCGAAGATGCTATGCTTGCTTATCGTGTCGTTCGCGCGCCCGAACGCCGCGTGTTTAAGATTGACGTTGGTAATATTCCGCCCCAGGATGTTGCGCAATATATGGAAAAAGTAAAAACCGAGATGAAACGAAACTCTTTGGTTGATGCAAATACTGGCCGCGTAGATTTGCGGTATAATCCTTTGTCTCTTGAAGAAGATTATTTTATTCCAATGCGCGGCGGAGTTGGTTCTGATATTATATCTTTGCAGGGTGCCAAAAACCTTGATGATATTGAAGATGTAAAGTATATGCGGGACAAGCTATTTTCGGCTATCAAAATCCCTCAGGCTTATCTAACAAATTTGGAAGGAGATACGGAAGACAAAACTACATTGGCTCAAAAAGATATCCGTTTTGCGCGAACGATTCAAAGGCTTCAACGAGCCCTCTTGTCCGAAATGGAGAAGATTGCGGTGGTGCATCTTTATACTTTGGGCTTTAGGGGGGAAGACTTACTGGGATTTTCTCTTTCCTTAAACAACCCATCGCGGCTAGCTGAGCTACAACAGCTGGAGTATATGAGAACTAAGTTTGATGTGGCGAATGCTATTCCGGAGGGAGTTTATAGTAAACAATGGGTCTCAAAAAATATTTTGGGGATGTCGGACGATGAATTCCTCAGAAACCAACGCGAAACTTTCTATGATCGTAAATACCAACAATCTTTGGAGGCTGTCATCGAACAGGGCGCCGAGGAAGCACTTGGTGGGGAACTCGGAGACCTCGGAGGCGACGAAGGACTCGGAGACCTCGGAGGCGACGAAGGACTGGGGGATCTCGGAGGGGAGGAGGCTCCCGAACTCGGCGGCGAAGAGGCCTCGGCTTTACTAACTGCTCCCGCTAGACGAGAAGACCATGTTTATGAAAAGAGCGCCTATACTCCAGTGAAGGCAGACTCACGGAGAACACACGCCCCGGGTCCACGACTAAGAAGTGACCGTGCACAAATAAACCCAGAGGCAGTTCGAGGCAAATCGATGCGAGCAAAGCGACCCCAAGGTTATATTGCTGATATACGATTTGGTCTAGAAGAACAAAACGCATCTATTTATAATGATAGCGAAAAAAAGTTGATGGAAAATACCGCCCAAGTTAGGCAGATTATTGAACAACTAGAAGCTAAAGAGGCCGACAAGGATGAGACATAATAAGAAACGCAACACAGCATTTATCTATGAAGCGCTTATATTAGAGCTTACAAAGGCTATTGTTGATAAAAGCATCGAAAGAAAAAATAGAATTGTAATAATTTTAAAAGAATTTTTTACTAAAAATCAGACACTAGCCCGAGAACTCGAGCTTTATGGGACGCTAGTGGAGACAAAAAATATACATACAAAAGTTGCAGAGAGGCTTCTTCAAGAAACTAAGGACGCCAGATCGCGCTTAGATGAGAATACAATTTTTGATGCGCAATCTCAAATTATAGCAGCTATCAACAAAGGATTGGGCCAAGGGGTATGGAGCAACTTTGTTCCAAACTTTAAATCCCTTGCTTCGGTTAATGCTATTTTTAATCCTAAGACGGCAATTAAAAAAAAGGTTTTATTTGAGCAAGCTATTGTTGATAGGATGAGCCAAAAAGCGTCCTTGAATGAGCTGGAAAAACTAAAATCTCTTGACAACCTAACTTATAACTCATTTATCAAAAAATTTAATGAGAAATATGGAGATCTGATTCAAGAGCAAAAAGATTTATTAAATCGCTATATCACCAGTTTTGCGGATGATGGGTTTGAGCTGCGACTCTATCTCAATGAAGAATTATCAAGGCTGAAGGGCTTACTTAGTAGGGCGGCAGAAGCCGAGTTAGAACCTCTCATTTCGCAAAAAGTTAATGAAGTGATGGAATATCTGGAAGGCTTTCGTCGTCGCGAGTTCACCGAAGCAGATCTTAACAAGGTTTTAAAAACTCAAGAACTTGTACAGGAGCTAACAGCAAAATGATCACTATTAAGATAGGGGGCCCTCAAGCAACTGTAGAACTCAATGCGCGTAGAGCACTGGATGGGTCTCTTCTTATTATGGATCATAAAAAAATTGATATTGCATTAATGCCTGAACAAATGAAGGTAATAACCTTTCCGAAGACAACTGCTACTGAGGACGTTTATGATTTTCAGAATAGGCTATTAGAGCTGCTTGCTGATAGGGGAATTATTGACCGCTCGACAATCCAGGGCGGAAACGTGTTTCGCTCATTAGAGGCTTCGGTACTTGATAGCGAACAAATAAATTCTCTTCAAGCAGCTGTATATGTTATTTCGGAGTTTATTGATTACGAAGCCCAACATGAGCAAATTGCTGATCAGTATGAGAAAGAGCTTGAAGATATGTATACTCATCCTAATGACCATGATTCGACAGAGTATGGTGAAGTTCCGCAGTACGCTGAGAAGGGTTCGATGCGCCCGGGCTACTACTACCATCCACTCAGAAATAGGTATTAATCCATGAGCGATATGAAGCTTATAATGGAGAGTTGGCGCCGGCATATGAAAGAGGGGCTTTTTGGAAGATCCGAAGTTGATTACGAGCGCGAACACGGCGAAGGACGCGCGTCCCTCGGACGAGATGTGGCTGCTGCTGCACAGGGAGAAGTTCCATTTGGAGATGAAGACGACCTGAAGACTGTGGGCGATCTTAAACAACTAATAGCGCAGGCCAAAAGACTTAAAAGTACTAATGCTATGAAAGGAGAGCTGGCGGATACTATTAAAACAGTAGCATCTGCAGGCTTAAGCGATATCTATAAAGTAGTAAAGTCAACCTACAGTCTTCCCGATAGTGCAAACCCGGGCCCCGGGCTTTCACACTTGAATGTTGATGATCATGTGTCAGCCATTGTTGACGATAATCTGGAAAATGATTTTTTAAAAACATTAGAGGCCGAGTTAAAAAGCGACAGCATCCCAGACGACACTCCGCTCCCTCAACTAGATATAACACAAATGTTAAGCAACTTCATTCAGGGCAAACACGATAAAAGAACGGTCACAGTACCAGAAGAAAGTTAGAGGTTACTTTGGAATTACTACATTTTATACTTGCCGCTTACGGCATGACGTTTATTATTATACACGGACATATCTTCAATAAGATACGCCCAGCATGCAAATCAATGGGCGGCTTCGGTCGTTTATTCCATTGCCATTTATGCATGGGATTTTGGGTTGGAGTGTTTCTGTGG
>Ga0080013_1006333_pt1 | contig 10590 bp, 17 predicted proteins | sample ETNvirenome_6_85_FD_69236 | JGI IMG/M metagenome (GOLD analysis project Ga0080013, IMG submission 69236) | Marine viral communities from the Pacific Ocean - ETNP_6_85 (SPADES assembly) (version 2) | ecosystem: Environmental > Aquatic > Marine > Oceanic | place: Pacific Ocean | collected 2013-06-19
CGCCCTTATCCATTAATACAGGATGCATAGCCTTGTTAATAGTGGCCTTATAAGCCACCTCACTTGGAGTTATAGTACCATCCTCAGCATATTTAGCGGCAATAGCCTTACTATTTTTAACATCCATTTCAAGTGCACTTGTATAATTATCTATATTATCAGCAAATATCTTCTCTTTTATCTCATTAACCGTATCCTCATGGTTCTTTACAAACCTATGTATAGATGTGCGACACACACCATAACTCTTACCTATAGACTCACAGCTCTCTCCTGTTCCCCTACGAGCTATAATATCAGCCCTAACCGTCATATCAGACAACGGCTTAGAACTCTTAGATTTATTTGAAAGTAATTGCCCCATTACTTCCCTCCCACTCCTTAAATTCCTCATCTGTTAATCCGCGCTCAGAATCCATATACCGATAATTAGCTAAGTTAAGTGGTGGTATACCGTCTTTATTTTTTTCTGCGTTAGTATACCCACCAATCAACTCATCATAATCCCAGTAATTGTCATTAACAACATCCTCGCAATTAAAAAACTCAGAATTAGCTATAAAATCCCTTGCCATAAAAACACAAACCTATCTCTACCGCCAGAATTAAGACTAATACTAGTACTAACCTTATTAATATATATATTAAATATATATCACTCATTTGCGAAGCAAATGAGATGCTCTAGTACTAGTACTAATACTAATAACAACTGTAATAAAAAAATCCTATACTTAATTATACCATAAAAACAGAAAAATGTCAAATATAATCCTGTTTATTTATAAAAAAATCCCTAACTAGCTATAATATAAAGAGTTATAACTTATTATATATCACCTCATAGTAACATATATATTACTATTACCTCATGCTTTTCCTTTAAGGTAGCTGTTTGTTGCTGAAAACAGCTTACTACTAAAATGATTTACTGCTAAAATGGCTTACTGCGACTTCCCTAGCCCCCTCTAAGGCAAAAACCAGCCGTGTGTTGATAGGGTTAATATTAATAAAGTCTGACTGCTGAGCCAAACCGATCCCCCTGCCTTAGTACTAGCTAGCTAGTACTAAGGCAGATGTGTGAGGCTGTAATATCTATGATATTACAGCCTCAGCCTCAGCCACTAACTAGCTTACTAGCTAGTTAGTGGCTGGCTCTCTCCTCTCTAATATTAAAATTAACTACGAACGAAGTAAGTAGTTAATTTTAATCTTAGAGAGGAGAGGGGGTGATTTTATTGAAGATGAAAATCGAAAATGACAAGCTAACGCTTGTCATTGACCTGAATCGGACAGCGAAGCTGTCCAAAGGAGGTAAGATGATGCTGATTGAATCCACTCGTGGATTCATTCAGTGTGGCGAGACTTCTGACGGCAAAGCCGTCAAACTCGGCATGAATTGCGGTTATGATGTTGAATAACATCATAACATCAGCATCAGCGGAACAGTGCTTTGCACTGTTCCGCTTTTTTTTAACCCTTATGATTTTCTGGAGGAAAATCATGAAAACGAAAAAACCCGCCAAGGCAAAGCCTTGGCGAACTAAGCTTGTAAAGCTTAGCGATGCTGAGTGCAAAGCACTCAGTACACCTGCCATGACTGTGAAACAGGCATGGCAGAGGGTCAAGACTACTAACCTATTAGGTTAGTAGTCTTTGTGGCAGAACAGGGCAAAGCCCTGTCCTGCCTTTTTTTATACACGTACACGGTCTAATGATTTAGGTTGCCTGCCTACCATCGGTATTTAATTACCAACTCCTTACTGTACCTATACTTGCAACACACACGCCATTAGCAGTAGTTCTATCCTTGCACATACAAGGGGCTAATTATCAGTTTACTGCACACATCCTGCAACCATCACTAGTATTTATACTATCAGTACAGGACAAATGAAACGAAAAAATTTCGTTAAAATTCTGCCAAAATGACAGTCGAAACGAAAAAATTTCGTTAAAATTCTGCCAAAATGGCAGTTAAAAAAATCTTTTGAAAATACAAAATTGACGTAAGTCTTTTAAAATCAACAACTTAAATTATTTGGCACGAATTGTGCGAGATAAAAAATCCTCGATTTAATTTTTTCAATTCAATTTTTGTAAGGAAGGGGAATAAAAATGAAGATAGAAAGAGGAATGGAAATTAGTAAAGGAGATAAAGTTAAAATAACTCTTAGGGGAAACCCAAAGGTAGAGGGTCAATGGCTTGACTATGACGGTCAAAGAGTCATTGACTCTGAAAGACTGTTAAATGTTACCATGAATGGTAATGTAGTAGAAAGCTATAACTACTACACAGTCGACCAGTCTCTCACAGATGAAAGTGAGGGAAAGTTTTATCTCTACCTCGTTAACTATGATGGTAATATGGTTCTTGCTGACGAGGATGCTCAGAGCAAGGACAATAAGAAAAAGAGGAGTGAGATCCTCTCTATTACTATGGAAAACAATCTAATAAAGGGGGTTGAGTAATGAGAGCATCATTATACCAAAGGTGGAAACAGAAGGACGACAATATCTTTGAGGGAACAGTAAAGCTCAAAGATTGCTATAGAGAAAGGTGTAAGTACTGGGGTAATGGGCGTGGAACTGCTGATTGCCAGTTCCGTGCCCCTAAAAACACAATGAGCCGTAAGCTAGATAAATGGCTCATGTATCAGGGCATAAAAACCCCTGATGCAATTAAATGCAAAATTGAGTTCAGGAAGATGAGAGAAAAGGGTGTATCAATGCTACGCCCTAATTTTATATGGGAGATATAATATGCCTAGAATGGATAGAATAGGAAAAACCCATACCGTTAAATACACCGATGGCTATGGTTACACGGCTATCAAATACCATGATACTGATGTGGTGAGGTATAAGAAGGATATGGGGAGAGAAAAGGTAATATTAAATAGTGGTGACTGGCGAACAGTTACCACTAAGAACAGGATGAACCAAGCGTCAAATGAATTCGACCTTGGCTACCGAGTGTTCCAGCTCGATAGCGAATGGTTTGTACAGACAGGTCGTGGAACATATACGTTCCACGACAATATGGTTCTTACAAATGGGGATTTAACAGGAGGAGGCAACCAATGAGAGATATAAAAGAACTCGTAAGAGAGTGCTGTAACTATCAACAAAGAGACTCTAGCTGTATAGGTATTGATGGTCATGGCTATGAGGATGACAAAGGAAGTACGATTGACAGGTTTAAAGGAGAGGGAGAATGTTGTGATATACTTCATGAAGAACCTCAAACCTGTGAATACTTCAAAAAGGCAGTTCTTCCGCTAAGGAAGGATTTAGTAAAAGCCTTTGGCTCTTTAGTACACGACAAAGAGCTAGTCAGCCAACAGTATTGTGGATGCGGTACTGTTATTGCAGATGGCGTGCGAAAATGCGTCAAATGTAAAGGGAAAACAAAAAAGAATAGGAATAAAAGGCAAAGAGAGAAAGGGGGTAATAGTTAATCGGTCGGTGCTTATTAATATTTTACAGTCTTTAGCTAAAGGGAGTAATAATATGAGTGAATTGTGGACAAATAATGATGAAAGAGCGGGAGTGGAATTGGTTATTAACGGAATAGGCGAAGTGTATCCTAGCTTGTCAATAGCAGATGTGTCTAGGATTACTAAGGAAAGGAAGGTGAGCCAGTTCCATGTACAATATGACGATGGGTCTACTGCATTAAAGGCTGATTTCCCGTTGACAAGCGGGAAAGTTCATGTTTTAGAGTATAATGAAGCCAAAATCAGCTAAATCTAAACAGAAGGGGAAGGGGCATGCATACCCCTTTCCCCTTTATTATTAAGGAGAATATATGAACTATGAAATGATAAACGGACGGTTAAGCAGGCAAAATGATTTAAGCCTGCGTAAGATTAATAGTGTGGCGGTTATTGGGATAGGAGGAGTTGGTTCATGGGTTGCCAGCATGCTAGCTCTTTCGGGGATTAAAAACCTTGCCTTGATTGATGCAGATGTGGTAGAGGAAACCAATCTAGGACGTACTCACTATACGTTACTAGACGCTGTAAGCAGAACGCCAAAGGTAGACGCTTTGGCAAAGTATATACTTGAAAGAAGGAATACAAATGTCATTCCAATTCAAAAGCGATTCGAAGATGTAAAGATTGAATTCTTTCAAGACTATGAAATAGTTGTAGATACAAGGGATACATCAAGCCCATTGCCAAAAGAGTTGCAAGAGAAAAGCCGTATTACTGGTGGATATGACGGAATGAAACTTTCAATTCATATAAACCCATCAGGAGATAGTGTTTGGGGGTCTGGTGATGGATATACCATAACTCCATCATGGCTAGTACCACCAGTCATGATTGCAACTATTATTGTAACCTATTTAATGGCGACTAGATTACGGAAGAAGGAATACATTTGTAATGTAAACCTAGTAGATTTAATACGGAATGTATTAGGTACGCCTAAATCAGAAGAAACGGGGGTAGTAAATGAGCCAATATAGCAATGAAATGCCTGCACAAAATAGTTCTCAGCTTCCAGAAGAGCTAGAATCTTTTTTTAATTGTCTAGGGAAAACAGTTACTGACTATGAAGCAGAATACGAAGGTTATCAGGTTTTAGTGCAAGGGACTATGATTAATAATTATTATACAAATAATAGGGCTATAGCCATATATCCCAATATACATAGTGATTATTACTCATCTGTACCTATATTTAGTGGTGAAGAAATAGAAATGGTTGAGATACCAGATACTCCAGAAAATCACAAAGCGATGAAAAAACGCTGTGCGGATATAACCATTCCAAAGCTAAATGCTATCAGTCGAGTCTATTATTACAAAAAAGCTGATAGTAAATACACCGATGGTAGAAGGAATATTAATATTGCCAAAGTAGATACAAATGGCAATATTTTCTTTATGGACTTTTACCATGAAAACTCAGCCCCATTTAATTCTGTGTTTGAGTGGATACTTAACCACCATTATAAGAAAAAGTATCATTTGCCCTCAATGGAAAAAATAACCAACCAACTGCAAGGAATTAGTGCCGATATAGTGACAAAAATTACTATAGAGGGTGGGTTCGATAAAGAAAAGTACATAGAAGAAGCTACTAGTATTATTAACGCCAAAATTAGTGGATTTAAAGAATTAAAAGACAGACAGGTTAAGATGTTACGAGAAAGCCTTAAGCGTCAGCTTGTAGAAGTTCAGACTTTAACAAAACAGGCAAGGAGAGAGGGCTTTGTACAGGGGATAAAGGTTAAGTCAAACGGCTGGAAGATTAGTGGGGATCGCTTAGTATATACCGAAAAAATCCCTTGTACGCAATTAAAAAACAGGGGCAAAATAGTTAAGCTTACAGATACTGAAGATCCTGAATATTGGATAGAGGGATTAAGTGTTGAAATCGGGAAAACGGTGGCTGGTTTCTCTTCAGCCGTAAGTGGTTCTTCAAAACACCCTAATTGTCATGGTGAGAGAATATGTATCGGTACGCTAGAAGGCGTTGGGCTGGAAGATTTTTTAACCAAAGCCCCTACAACGCTTAGACTGGGCAACTTAGACTCACCTTTAAATAGAATACTATCAGACGAGGCAAGGGAAAAACACTTTTACAAAGATACAGAAAGTGCACAGGACAAATGGAACTCAGTAGGTGAGGTATCAGGAAGAATGTTTAATACAAGTTTACCAGAACATGAATTATGGGTTAATTATATATAACCGAAAGGAGATATTATGTCTAAAGAAATGTGGAATAGTGGATATAGTGTAAGCGAGCCAAGTGTTTTGATTGAAAGGTCTGTATATAATACTATTAGAGGTGCAAAAGCCAAAGCCCTCGATAAAGAGTATTCTATACTTTTTAAAGGCAAATGGGAAGAAAGAGGCTTTATGGTATATAATGAATACTATATACCAAAACAATCTGTAAGTTCAGCTAGTGTGGACTATAAAGAGGATATTGGCTTACTAAGAGAAAAAGAAGGCTATAATGTGGTAGTACATAGTCACCCTTTTTGTAAGGGCAATAACGGTAGGTTTAGTATGGCAGATAAAGAGTCTATAAACACTCATTTCCCCGTTAGCTTGCTAGTTAATGGACATGGGAATATTATTTGTGCTGATATGATTCTTAATACGCCATGTAAATCACATGACATACTTATAGAACTTGACATTGACAGTATTTACACCTTTGACAGAGAATCTGTAGCAGTAAAAGGGCTAGACAACATAGAGATAGGAAAGGTCTTGGTTACTAATCATGGCATAACAAAAACGCCTCATATTCCTAAAACACTAGAGTCTTATAATGATTATGATGGAATTGGATTAGATGACTTAGATGAATGTGACCAATACAAACTATTACAAAAAGGGTGGCTATAAATCATTATATTAGCAGTCAGCAATATTGCTGACTGCTAAGAAAGGAGTTGTTATGGGTAAGTTTTATAAATGGGACAGGAGATTTATTGGCACTTGCCAACGTAGCTATAGAACGGGTACGGATAGCCAAGGGATATATACACAGGCAATAGGTAATGAGCTTGGCGTGTCTGTAAAAGGGCAAATAGACGGAAGGGGAAACGAAGAATTTATCGTGTCTGTAATTACACCAGTACACCACACCGTTCCTGATATACATACATCATTCGTTGAACATGAAGGCGTTGCACCCTTATGGATTGCATATAATCACAAGCGTAGTAGCGGACATTGGGGAACTGGCAATCCAAGTAGAATAGTAGGTAGGTATAACAAGGAAGATATAGATTCTTCTGTTATAAGGACTGTAGAACAAGCAAATTCAGGAATAATTATTGCAAACAACCAAGTTGTACGCCATGGCGAGAACTATGATTGGATGTCTAATGTAAGCAATAATACAGAAAGGAGTATATAATGGGAAGATATTACAATGGTGACATTGAGGGTAAGTTTTGGTTTGGTGTTCAAGATTCAGATGATGCTAGTTATTTCGGAGTTGAAGGGGAATCACCGTCAGAATACCTAAATTATCATTTTCATAAAGAGGACTTAGAAAAAGTCCTTGACGGTGTGTATAATTGTGAATGTGTATTAGGCGAAAACCTTGAGAAGTTAAACAGGTTTTTTAATGAAGATGGAAATAACGGCTACAATAATGAGATGTTAATGGAAAAATATAATTGGACTAGCAAGGAAACAACTGCTAATATTGAATGGTATGCAAGGTTGCGATTAGGAGAGCAGATTCGTGACTGCATAAACAAAACAGGACAATGTAATTTTAGAGCAGAACTTTAGAAAGGGAGGAAGCAATGACATCATACCCGAATTATTGTGAAGAAGAACTAGATTATTACGAAAATGCGAAAAAGGAATATCCCGTAGGCTGTTATGAGGGAGATATAAATGGCACTTTAGACTATTACAACCGTGGGGCGATTGGAAACTTTCAAATACCATTTAAAGCCCATATCGTTGGAAGGCACTTCATTCCATATATAGGAAAAGAAGTGCCATATCGTTATGGTGCAGGCTCGTTAATGATGATAGAAGAAGGGTGTAAAGGTGCAGTATGGCAATTAAGGAGATATAAAGAAGAATATGACAGAATTCTTGCACAGGTAAGGCAAAGACTAGACCTAGCTGAAAAAGCTATAAATTGTATAAGAGAAACTGGCGTATGTAATTTTACAGTATTAGAAGGAGAAATGGTACCTGAAAGGAGGCGACCACTTGAACATAAAAACCTATCTGAACAAATGTGATATAATTGACTGTAAAGATGATTATGTCGTAAAGAATTTATGCAGAAAGCACTATAATCAAAAGTATCACGCTGAACATAGAGAGTATGAGAAAGAAAGAAAGGCTATATGGTATAACCTTAATAAAGAAGGAATAAAAAAAAGGCAGAGAATATACAGGAAAAGAGTTAAAGATACATTAATTAAGAACTACTTAGAAAGAACAAAGAAACATAGAAGTGAAATCCAAAAAAGATGGAGAGCAAATAATCAAGAGAAAATAAAAGGCTATAGAGAGAAATATAGAAAAATAGATATAGAACTAAGAAACTTATAATAGCCTAACCCAAGAGCAGGCAGACGGATTGCTACTTCCTATAATAATAACTTATTATAAGAACCAACTATCTGACGGCTAGACTATTAGTAGCCTGAACCCTGTCACAGTATAGCTCGGTTGCTTTTCCTAGTTCTTTAACGTGCCTAGGACTACAAGAAATATACAGTATTCTTGGAAACTTTCTTGCATCTTCCTACACGATATGGTAATATTTGAATTATAGTTGATTGAAATTTTTTATCAAGTTTTTAAGCGATTTTAACAAGAACTTTTTTAATTTCCCCTTATAGAAAGGAAGGGAAGTGACTGAAGGCATTTATTTTAACAGTTTTATAACATTAGTTGAAAGGAGTACCAATGAGCGTGGCACAGACATATGCTAGTAATGATGGTAATTGGTTAAGATGTACAGATTTAGACGGAAAGACGCACAAGGTAACAATAGAAAAGGTAGAAACGGTAGAAGTAAAAGACGATGAAAAAGGGCACATACCTAAAATATGTGTATCTTTTCAGGGAAAAGAAAAAGGCTTGCTCTTAAACAAAACCAATGCCAAGACTTTGGCTGCGGGATTAGGAGACAATGAGATGGAATGGCATGGTAGCACTATAATAATGTTTCCTACAACTTGCGAGTTTCAGGGAAGTACAGTTCCTTGTATAAGAGTAAGACTAGATGAAGTGATGGCTGATGATAATGTACCATTTTAACTGTTAATTAAGGGGGGGGAGGGAAGGGTTATAGCCTTGTCCGTAAAAGACCCTTCCCTCTTTTTCAAAAAAGGAGACAATATTGGAAATAAAAAAAGCAAGAGCACATACACGGTATAAGAATGAGAAAGACAAAATAGTTCCTGGAGTTACTACCGTTCTTAATCTATTAAGCAAGCCAGCCCTTATTCCTTGGGCAAATAAGCTTGGATTAGAAGGAATAGATGTAACTAAATATGTAGACGATAAAGCGGATATAGGCACATTGGCACATGACATGATTCATTGCCATTTATCCGACAAAGAGGCTGATACTTCAGAATATTCAGCAAAACAAATAAGCCAAGCAGAAAATTGTTTAATATCGTTTTATGACTGGTTGAAAACCGTACCAATGAAACCTATTTTACTTGAAGAAAAACTGGTTTCAGAAAAGCATCAATATGGGGGGAGTATAGATTGCTATGCAGATATTCTTGGCAAAAAGGTTTTAGTTGATTTCAAAACAGGAAAAGCCATTTATGACAATATGGCATATCAACTTAGTGCATATCGCAATTTGTTAGAAGAAAACGGACACGAAGTAGATTATGCAGTAATTCTTAATATTCCAAGGGCAGAAACGGAAAACTTTGCAGTAAGAAGGTGGGATAATACAGATTTAGAGCTAAAGATATTTCAGAATTGTCTAAAAATATACAAGCTAGAAAAGCAAATAAGAAAGGGAAGCAAAAAGCATGGAAGGAAGAAAAAAAGGAGAGTGTAGGCGATGTGGCAAGCCTGTAACTGGGCATTATAGGGATTGTGCCCCAAAAGAAGGAGAGACTATGTCGGCGTGTCAAATTATATCAAAGAATAAAAGGGGCAGAAAAAGCGGGCTTATGCATAGAGCGGTAAGACCAGTTAGGCAAACCAAGGCAGTTACTTGCCTGAAATGTGATAATGTATTTAAGGGTAGTAAGATCAACAGGATATGCCCTAAATGCACACAAGGAAACAAACAACATTTAGATTGTAGCAGGATACGGCAATATCGTATGATTGTTACTGCATAAAGGAGACAGATAAGATGGATGACGAAGAATATAGGGATTTATCTGAATATAAACTGGGATTTAACGATGGGTATACGGAAGGAGAAGAAGAAATAGCACACTTACATGCAGATTTTGCTCAAGATACACTTGATGCGTGGGAAAGGGGTGAAAATAAAAAAACTCTTATGTTGCTAGTAAACACCCTGCAGGCAATTGCTAATTCAGAAATACTGGAAAGGGGTGAAGAATGAAACCCTGCCCTTTTTGCAATGATGAAATGCAAATATCTCAAGCCCAGCCATTAGTTAGATGTACAAATAAGGCTTGTACAGCTTATCATATTAGGATTAACAAAAAGGCATATAAGGACGGGGTTATAGAGGGGTTTGTTAAATTTTGGGACAGTTATCCTAAAAAAGTGGGGAAAAAAGATGCCATTACTGCTTGGATAAAGCTAAATCCACCAAAAGACCTAAGAATGGCTATTGTTGCTTCTGTTATTGCCCATGCTTTTAATGCAGAGCAATGGGAATCTGTAAAGTTTATCCCGCACCCAGCTACATTTCTTAGGGGTAGAATGTGGGAGAATGAAGTGATAAAAAAGCAGATAAAGATTGATCCAATAGACAAGCTGGAGTTGCGAGCCACACCAACAAAGCCACCTGTTGATGCAATGTCAAAGGAATATCTTGAAAAAATAATAAAACTAACAGCAGAAATGATGAAAAGCAAGGACACTAACAGAAAAAAAGCCATTTTACAGGAAATAGAAGGAATAA
>Ga0080013_1006334_pt1 | contig 10589 bp, 14 predicted proteins | sample ETNvirenome_6_85_FD_69236 | JGI IMG/M metagenome (GOLD analysis project Ga0080013, IMG submission 69236) | Marine viral communities from the Pacific Ocean - ETNP_6_85 (SPADES assembly) (version 2) | ecosystem: Environmental > Aquatic > Marine > Oceanic | place: Pacific Ocean | collected 2013-06-19
AATACCATTGTCATTGACCTTGAATGTATCACCATCAATAACATAGGTTACTGTAGATTTAGCATAAAGACAACAGAATGATAAGATAATTACAGCTATCTTCAATGTTATACCTACCTTTCTGTTAAGTCATCAGTAATATCAGTCATAACATCTTTTATACTATGTTTAGTCTGATAAGGCAAGTCATCAACTTTATCAACAATTTCACAACTTCTAGCACAATTCCAGGCTATCATTTTAGAACTATCAACACCTGCATATAAATCAGATGATAAATTTTCTTCAGCCTTCATCAAAGCTTGTTTTGTATTATTAGCTCTAACTTTATTTATAAGTTTCAATGTATTTAATTCTTTATAAACAGTAGATTTAATAACAATAAATATAAAGTATTCAAACATATTATAGTTCCTTTCGAGGATTTAGAGGTTATTGTGTGACCCTACAAGTTACAATATATAGAATATGTATACTTATGTAGGGGTTGGGAGAGATCGTACGTTCTACGTACCAATATGGAGCTAATACAGCTATTCTAGGATGTATTAGATACTATATAATCTCTATTACCTCTGTTATGTAGTAATATAATAAAGAATCTCTCAAATAAAAAAAAGAGAGAGACCTAGAAAGATCTCCCTCTTAATAATACCACGTGTCCTACGGGTTAGCTACCCAAACATATGCCTGTGCTGCCTGATCCCAATCATAGTGACCTGGAGGAGGAGGCGGTGGAGGTTGAGTTGCTTGCTGTACTAACTGTTGTCCCTGTTGAGGAGCAAGTTGTGATAGTCCAGCCATTAACTGTTCAGGTGTGAGTGTTTCTGCCATTGGCTGTGTTGCCTGAGCCTTGAACTGTGTGTAGTTCTGCATAAGACCAGAGAACGCATTGTCTGTCTGCCATTGGTTGTACCCACGCCTAGCAAGCACGGTCTTCTGTATACCATACATTGATATACTCAGATAGCTAGCCAGTATCTGTAATAGCCCTGGATCAGGGTTAGGTGTGTTCATGTTGAACTCCTTCCATTAATTAATGAACTTGAATAATCTCAAATCAAAAATAACGTAATCGCGATAGCGAAAACCCTTTCTAAGGGGGTGCGGTGTCTCTGAAAGGACACACACTAAAATGGTACAATTTTCAAAAGTGCTTGCATTTAATATCATAACCGAATATAACTTTGCTTCATGAAAGGAGATATAATGTCTAAGCGAGTATACCATCTTACAATCGAGTTCGATCCAGAAACTGATGATATAGAATATATTTTAGAAACTATAAATGAGGTAGATGATGATCATGTACAATTAGTGCAGATAGGTAATATAGATCTAGAGAAGTATTTCGATAAAGAAACTCTTAAAGAGATATTACAGAACTATGAAGTTGGAGAAGCTTAGATATATGTCTAGATATGATATAACTTCTTTCTAACCCTATACGGGTTAGAATATAGAGTTATATATTATATCTATATATTATATCTTAATATTATATATATTATATTATATATTGCGCGTACGAGAAAATGAATATTGACAGAAAATTAAGTCTACTACTAGCATTATGGGTTTTAGATAAATTAATTATGATATTATTATTAATGGTGTTTGGTTAAATGAAAAATGACTTAGTAAAATTATTAGCATTTCTTTGGCTTTGTGGTACTGCGTATGGTATCTATGAGATATGGTCTAATGTATCATATATAGCAGATTTGACATCTGCCTACATGCAGATGTTTGTGAATCAGATAAGGAAATAATGCCAGACCTGAGAGAATCCTTAGACCTTCTTGATATGTCTGTAGCTGCATCAGATAGACCTAGCTATATAGAAAATATAGGGGAAACATTGCTACAAAATCAGCTAGATGCCCTAGAACAATCATATGCTCAACATGGAACTATAGGTCCTGATCCAATGTATGACGAAGAGGGCAATATTATTCCTGAAGAATTATGGGGTCCTGATATTTCATTTGCTCCATTAATATCCCCAAAAAATATTTCTAGGGGGCTCGTAAATTTATGGCAAAAATTAGGATCAAATGCACTGAAAGGCGAGAAAATAAGGCCTTTAGAAAAAATTTTTCTAAAAGGTTCGAAGGCAATGATTGCTGCTGAGAATAAGGCAAGAGCTCTTCATGTTCAAGGGAAGGAACAATTAATAAAGCAAGGGTTTTTGAAAGAATATCCTTATCATCATGGAGACCTCTTATTGCCTCCAGGTAAGCGAATTGGAAAAACTGTACGAAAAGTACAAGATGAAGTGGCAAAAGAACTAGGAAGCAAGAAGGGATTCAAAAGATACTTAAATACTCTTTTAGAACAAGATCCATTAATTACACCTTCTACAAATTTACCAGCTAATCGGGTTAGAAAGAATTTAATAAATAGAATGGGTGAGGATAAAAATCTATACCATGCATATAAAAATGCAGTAATAGATAATATAAATCGGACTGATTATAAAGTAGCTATAAATATAGATCCATCAAAAAAAATAGGGATGGATTTTCGAGGATTATTTACTGGTCCATGGTATGGAAGTGGTTATTCTAAACAAAGTGTATTTGAAAGAGGTATATCTGCCCTTACAAGAAAATCTACAAAAGTACATGAATTCACACATGCCGCACAGCTTGGTAGGAGAATACCTAAGGGAACTCTAAAGGGAGATGAATATGGTGTTCCTTTTACATCAGTGACTGGACAAATACGAGAACAATTGTTTAGAGCTGCTGGCCCAAAAGGTTCGAGTATTCTTACAGAAACTCTGCATGATGAAGAGCGATTCCGTAGATTGGCTGGATTTCAAAAATTGATTGATAAGAATATAAAACCTGATGCTATGGAAAGAATAGATATTTTTCGAGGTTTTAAAAAATCACCAGAAGGTTCTAAGGGGGGCGGCAATATAGGGAGGTTTGATAATTATCTAAGAAGTTGGTATGAAGTAACTGCACGTATTGGAGAAATGCGTCATGCTGAAAAATTAGGTAAAAATTACAAACAAACAGGCGCTTATAGTAACTTACGTCGTTTATTTGATGATAAATTTATTACGTTATTGAAGGATAAATATTGGGCAGCAGCTCCAGTAGGGCTAGGAATGGAAGCTATAGATGATGAAATGTATAAGGATTTGAGATGACATGGGAAGAAATGTATTTAAATGCCTTAGAGGTTATTGAAGAATTAAAGCAAGAAGTAGATATGCTGAGGAAAATAGTGAGAGTCCAGTTACCAATTATAGAGAGAGACGATGAGAACCTACAAGATATCTAATACATTTCATAAGGTCTTCGACGACAAGGAAGAGCTGCCGCCAGGGGTGGATGTCACTCCTGAATGGCGAGATGCCAAGATAGGTGACTGGGTGGAAGCAGACGATGGGTGTTATATCCAGATTCTACGTAGAGGAAAGATGCAGGCTACATGGGGTAAGAATCGGATACGTCACTATGTTGGCACTTGTACGGGAACTTTTATGTGTAATAAGAATACAAAGATGGATACCTCTAAGCGTGAGAATGTATGGAGCTTATCTGGTAAGAATACAGAGAAGATTATCTTTGATAGAAAGACTCTTACTAAGAAAGAATTAGTATTTGTACAATTTATAGTAAGAGGTGTATCTTTACGGGATGCCTATTTAAATGCTTTTGATACAAATAACCCAAGATACGCATCAGAACAGTCTGCTAAATTAATGAAGACAGAGAGGGTTGTAAAAGCTATGAAGGAAGAGTTAAAGCCAGTTTTAAAAGAATTAAACATTGACGACAAATCAGTCTTGAAGGGCATCAAAGAGGTTGCAGAGGGCGATGAGAAAGCCGAGACTAGACTAAAAGCTTTATTTAAGCTTTCAGATATCTTGGATCTCGAAGATAAGACCCAAACCAAAGTTACCCAGCTTAGTGGGACTGTCTTTCAAGGATTTGGTGACAATGTGTTAGAAGAAGTCCAACGTCCAAAGGAGATCACCAAATAATGGCTGATACAATTGATATTGGTGATACTCCTGATAATAGTCCACTAAAGACTGGGGACATGAGAAGAAAGTATGACCAGTCCAAATGTGGCAAGGGCTACAAGAGTGTCAAAGGTAGGTGTGTTAAGATAAGGGAGAAGAAATAATGGCGGGCAAACGATTAGACTTATTTAAACATGATCGGGGACTTGGGGATACTGTCGCAAGAGCTATACATAAGGTTACTGGTGTTGAGCCTTGTGGTGGATGTAAGGATCGCCAGGAAAAGTTGAATAGAGTGGTTCCATATGACCCCTATCATCGCAATAAAAATGGGAAAAATAATGGCAGCTAAGAGATTAGATCTATTCAAACACGATGAGAAGGCAAGGTCTAAGGAAGCCTATCATATATGACCATACGAAGGTACGCCGCACCCAGTTAGGGAAGCGCATAAGGAGAAGAAAAAGAAATAGATGGCAAATGTTAATTTCCATAATGTATCTAAAGAAGAGCAGACTTTGCGATTAGCACAGAATGATCTTATTGCATTTGGTAAGTTGTTTCTTCCAGATGATTTCAAAAGATCTGAAACTCCTTTCTTTCATTATGAAGTGGCAGATGCTATTAATGATCCTGATGTACGACAGTTAGCAGTTATACTGCCTAGAGGTCATGGAAAGACAGTATTAACGAAATGTGGTATTATGCATGATTTTTGTTTTACTAAAGAACCTTTATTCTATGGATGGGTGGCGGCAAGTTCTAAGATTAGTGTTCCTAATCTAGATTATATTAAATATCATCTGGAGTATAATGATCAGGTGAGGTATTACTTCGGTGATCTAAAGGGAAGGAAATGGACAGAAGATGATATCGAACTTAAAAACGGCTCTAAACTTATCAGCAAATCGAATTTATCGGGTATTAGAGGTGGTGCTAAGCTTCACAAGAGATATGATCTCATTGTATTGGATGATTTTGAGGACGAAAATAATACCATTACGCCTGAGTCTAGAAGTAAAATTGCCAACCTTGTTACGGCTGTTGTGTTTCCTGCTCTTGAACCTCATACTGGTCGTCTGCGTATTAATGGTACTCCCGTTCATTACGATGCATTCATTACTAATATACTTAATGGGCATGTTAAGGCAGAAGCTAAAGGAGAAGACTACAGCTGGAAAGTGATTACATATAAAGCATTGCAGGATGATGGTGTTCCATTATGGCCTAGTTGGTTTGGTTATGATGAGATGCAGAGAAAGAAAAAGTTTTATGCAGATTCTGGACAACCTCAAAAATTCTATCAGGAGTATATGATGGAAGTCCAAAGTGAAGAAGATGCAATATTTACAAGAGAACATATTAAATACTGGGATGGTCAGTTTGTTCACGATGAAGAGACTGGCATAAGCAGTGTAATTACGGAGGATGGAGATGTTAAAGCAGTTAATGTTTTCGCGGGTGTTGATCCCGCTACGGACTCTAAGCGTAGGGATGCTGACTATAGTGTTATCATCTTTGTTGCTTGTGATATGGACAACAATATATACGTTCTCGATTATGTTAGGAAGCGCTCTTTACCTGTGCTCGGTATTCCAGGGTCTGATAAAAAGGGTATTGTTGACTATATATTCGACTATTCAAAAATATATCATCCATTGATGCATACTATAGAAGATACATCTATGTCTAAGCCTGTATTCCAGGCTATAAGAGCAGAGATGATGAGAAGAAATGATTTTTCTGTAGGATTTAGAGAAGAGAAGCCAGGAACAAGAATGTCAAAGCGTGATAGAATACAGGGCATATTAGCCCAAAGATTTGCAGTAGGGCAAATGCATATTAAGAAAACTCATTATGACTTGCAAAGAGAGATCATTACTTTTGGTCCTCGTATGGCACATGATGATACTATTGATGCACTTGCTTATGCATGTAAGTTTGCCTATCCTTGCAATTTTGATGAGGGAAAAGATGGGCAGTGGAGTAAAAAGAAACCCAAAGCTAAGTCATGGGTAACAGCATGATTAGCACATTTATATTAGCGGCAATGCTTAGTATTGAAGAACCTAAAGCAATTATTCAAACCCCTATTAAAACTGAAGCTGGTAGACGCAGAGGAAAGCATGGCAGAGGGAAACGCAGAGGTGGCGGGGGTTTACGCTAGATGAGAGTTCAAGTTATGAATTGTGTTATGGAACTTATTATTAGGATTACTATTTTTAGGAGCATATAAACATGGAGATTACATCACATATGAATGCCCGCAGGCGAGTTACAGCTGTCCAGAAATATGTGACGTGGATCACAAACATCTACCAATAGAGGAGTGTAAGAATGGCAAAAACAAAAAGAGCAGATCAAGTCAGAAGCCTTTACAATCTGGCGAATACGTGGACAAGGAAGCAGTGGGAGTTCATAAACCAGAAGGGTTATGACTTTGCTCATGATGAGCAGTTGTCCCAGGATGAACGAGATATGTTAGATTCACAGGGAATGCCTACATTTACGATCAATAGGATTCTACCAGTAGTAGAGATGCTAAATTTCTATGCAACAGCTAATAATCCTAGATGGCAGGCTATTGGAGTAGAGGGTTCAGATTCAGATGTTGCTTCTGTATTTGGCAATTTAGCAGATTATGTTTGGAATCTTTCAGATGGATCTACTTTATATTCAAATGCAATTAATGATGCTATATGTAAAAGTGTTGGGTATATCCTTTTAACTGTAGATCCCGACCAAGATAATGGTATGGGTGAAGTTGTATTAAAACAGCCAGAACCTTTTGATATATATATTGATCCTAAGTCTAGAGATATGCTACTTAGAGATGCTGCTTTTATAGTTATTAGAAAAGTTCTTCCTAAAAATCATCTTATTAAATTATTTCCTGACCATAAAAGAAAGATCAATGCTGCGTCTAGTGATGAGCAAAGACAGTATAGTTGGAGTGAAAGATCTATGGGTGATAATACTCAAGAGTTATTTGCATATAATGATAATGCGGATGATGCACAGGCTATAAAACCTGATGGTGAGCAGGATAGTATGGTAGAGTTTTTTGAAGTATATGAAAAACTTAAGGTACCTCATATGAATGTCTTCTATAGGATACCTCCTAGCCAAGAACAGCTAGAACAAATGAAACAGCAAGTTCAGGTTAAGATGCAGGAGATGCAGAAGGAGATGGAAGTACAGCTTTTAGAACAACAGCAGCAGATGGAAGCTGCCGTACAATCAGGAGAAATGCTGCCAGAAAGATATGAACTTGAAATGCAGAAGGCTCAAGAAATGATGGCTCAGCAACTACAAGCAGCTGAGCAGGAATATATGAGTGAGTTGCAGAATGCAACTTCTAAAATTGAAAATAAGGTAGTTAGTGAGAAAGAATTTAATATATTAATTTCAGATGAGGAGTTTGCTGCTAATGTAGTTGGCCAGATGAGATTTCATGCCAATAGGATTAAGCAGACGTGTATAGTAGGAGATAAGTTATTATATGAAGAGATACTTCCAGAAACTATTACTGATTATCCTGTAGTACCGTTTCATTATAAATGGACAGGGACGCCATTCCCAATGAGTGCAGTATCTCCATTGATTGGCAAACAAAGAGAATTAAATAAGTCCCATCAAATTATGGTGCATAATGCATCACTTGGTAGTTCATTGCGCTGGATGCATGAAGAAGGGTCTATCGATATGGATTACTGGGAGAAGTATTCGTCTTCTCCTGGAGCCTTGTTACCTGTTAGACCTGGTGCTACTCCTCCTACCGCAGTGCCTCCAGCGCCACTCTCTAATGCTTTCTTTACAATAGTACAAGAAGGTAAGACTGATATGGAGTATCTTGCAGGTATCTATTCCTCTATGCAAGGTGATACTCAACAACAACATGAAACATTCAGGGGGATGTTGGCATTAGATGAATATGGGACAAGAAGAATAAAGCAATGGATGCAGCATTCTATTGAACCTGCTCTGCGCCAACTAGGTAGATTGGTTATGCAATTCTCTCAGGCTGTATATACAGCTAATAAGAGATTTAGAATCATCCAACCATCTGCAATACAAGAGCAGAGGGAAACTGAAATTAATATCCCTCTCTACAATGATATGGGTGAAGCAATTGGCAAATCTATGGATTTTCAGTCTGCTAAGTTTGATGTTACTATAGTAGCTGGATCTACTCTACCTGTTAATAGGTGGGCATATCTAGAAGAATTAAAACAATTAATGCATCTAGGAGTGGTAGATGATATTGCAGTCCTTGCCGAAACAGATCTTAGAAATAAGGAAGGTATAGCTAAGAGAAAAAGTATGTATGCTCAGATGCAGGGCCAGTTAGGACAACAGGAGGAGACTATAAAAGATCAGGCTGGAACTATCGAAACTCTAGAACGTCAATTAGTTCAAGCTGGAATCAAAGGCAAGGTGCTGCAAGGAGCTGTGGAGCTTGAGAAGAATAAGCAGGATGTGCGCGGATCTAGGCAATCAGCTCTTCTTGAAACGGAAGCTCAGCAGAAATTATTACGTAATGTAATGAAGAATGAAGCTGATGTAGCATCTGAGCGAATGGATATGGCAGTTCAGAGTGCTGGAAATAATGTAAAAAAAGATTAAAAAACTTCTTGCATTAATGTATTTAATGTATTATAAGTTTATAGACTCTTAAATAAGGAGATAATAATGACTGAAGAAACAACCCAAAGTAACCCAGAGACTCCGCAAGACGCGATATTTGGCTCTAAGGGAAACGATTTCTTTGAAGCGCTTGAAAATGATGTCAATGGCGCTATACAAGATGAGACACAACCCTCTGAGGTAACCCCTCCTCTACAAAGTGGCCCCGAACAGGAAACCCACGTCAAAAGCGAGGAAGGCTCCAACAACGAGACACAGGCGAATTGGGAACAACGATATAAAGATTCAACAAGAGAAGCTCAGCGTTTACATGGTGAGATGTCTGAATTGAAACCCTTTATCCCTGTTCTTGATGCTATGAAAAATGACAGTGGTCTTGTAGACCATGTTCGTAATTATCTGACAGGTGGTGGCAAACCTTCAGCTACAATTCAAGATAAACTTGGATTGGATGAAGATTTTGTCTTTGATGCTCAGGAAGCAATGTCTGATCAAGCATCAGACTCAGCAAAGCTAATGAATGCTCATGTGGATCGTATGGTCCAATCAAGAGTTGGTCAAATGATAGGTGCGGAGAAAGATCGAGCTGCTAAAACACAAGCTGAACTTAGTAGGCAAAGTGAGGAAAAGGCATTTCGTGAATCGCATAAAATGACTGATGAAGAGTATGAAGGTTTTGTTAATTCTGCTAAGAATCATATCTTAACTCTAGAAGATATACATTATCTTTTAAATAAAGAGAAGACAGCTGCTAATACAGCAAATTCTACCAAAAAGGATATGCTGAATCAGATGAAGAATGTACGCAACATACCTACAAGTGCCAGTGGAGCAAACTCGCAAGGCTCAAAAGAGCAAAGTATAGAAGACAATGTCTTTAATGCTTTGAAGAGCGTTGACGATTCTTTAGACAACCTGTTCGAGTAGGCGCAACAAAAAGCTTAACAGTTTTTGCCTTCTCTGAACGTAAATAAGGAGACAGACAATGGCTGACGTATTATATGGAGGTGGCAATAATATTGGCACTTTCAGTGACGTTGATAGTCCTGGGTCATCAGGCAGCAGTCTAGATACTGGCGATCTGCGAAGAAAGTTTAACTTCGGTGATCGAGTATCTGAACTGAACCTGGCTCAGGATCCGTTCTTCCGTTTCGTTTCTATGGCGGCAAAAAAGCCGACAGATGATCCTTCGTTCAAATTTACTGAACGTAGAGGTTCTTGGAATAAACGGTACGCATATCCATCTGCATTTTCAAATGATAATAGCACATGGGTAGAAAATCAATCAACAAACGCAACTACTCAATATGATACATATGAGACTGCAGAAAACGATGTATATGTTAAAATGGTTAGTGACTATAAAAATTCTGGTAATATTACCAGTATTTATGGAAACACCTCTAATGACGTATTGCTTGGAGATGACGGCACAATGCCTAAATTCTTCATTCCAGGGCAATTGGTAAAAATACCTTTTGCAGCTGGTGCAGCTGGTGCAATGGGATCTTATGCTATTATAAAAGTGCTTTCAGTTACAGAGCAAGATGAAGCAACATCTCCTCCAACGGACCATACTGAGGGTGAGTGTGTTATTTTGAAGGGTAAAGTTGTTAAAGCTAAAGATGCTGGTGATGATTACTTTGCTGGTCCTTTAGGTGTTAATACGCCTGTAGGTGATGTGACAGCTACTACATCTATTGCTGGTGCAACTCAAGGCGCAGGTCTTGAAGCATCAAGATGTTATGTTGTTGGTTCAACCTTTGATAAAGGTACTGGTTATCCAGAAACTTGGAAAGACCAGCCTTTCTCAACTGGATATGGGCAAACTCAGATCTGGAAAACTTCAATGGTTATGGATAACACTGATCGTGCTACCGTACTGAAGTATGAAGGAAATGAATGGGCTCGTATCTGGAAAGAAAAGCTCATTGAGCATAAGTGGGATATTGAACAG
>Ga0080013_1006335_pt1 | contig 10589 bp, 19 predicted proteins | sample ETNvirenome_6_85_FD_69236 | JGI IMG/M metagenome (GOLD analysis project Ga0080013, IMG submission 69236) | Marine viral communities from the Pacific Ocean - ETNP_6_85 (SPADES assembly) (version 2) | ecosystem: Environmental > Aquatic > Marine > Oceanic | place: Pacific Ocean | collected 2013-06-19
AACTACCATACGGTATCCGACCCTGGGTTTTAAAAGTCTCTTATATCCACCCAAAGTATTCGAAAGGTTAGAAGGTTGATTATTCACGGGCGACGGCCTTAGTGATAGACTACGGGTGTCAGAAACGATTCTGGCTGTGAGGTTCGAGTCCTCATCTAATCTCTAAATGATTGGCCGAGAGCTAATAATAATATAGTAATAGATTTGACTGAAAGGAATCGTAAAGTAAATAATAAAGTGCAAATAGATAAGAGTAAGTGGTATACAGTTAAGCCTAGTATAATAGAGAGAGTGAAGGAAGTGTTAACACTAGCCTTTATCTTCTCAGTATTTATAATGTGGCTAATAGTAGGAAATGCATAAGTATCTCTATTCTGACAATTTGTCAGAGTAAGGGGTAGTGGGGGCATTTACCCGTGAACCTGCAAAAATATGACATTATGACAGAGGCCCGTGTTGGTTTGCATATCGAGGTCAATTTTTTACACATGGAAATTGTACTTTCTTCCATATTCCAAAGGAATAGAAGTGAAAGCTTGGGATTGAGGTAAATATATTTGTGTTGTTTAGTCGTTAATCCATATAATTATTAATATGAATAAAATAAAAGTAAGACATATAACAACAGGTCATGATGATTATTAGGCCAATACAGATTATTAAAAAAGAAATACTCACCGTACCACTATCTCAGATTAGTGTTAATCAAGTAGATTATAACAAGGTTTTAGAAGAATATAATGCTCAACCATATGATGTCGATACATCTCTAGGAAAACAAACTTATGGGGAAAAGACCTTACGCGTTCATCCATTCATTAGACCACATAATATTAATTTACCTATATTAGTTAACCGATATGGTAAATCAAAATACAAGCTTATAAATGGTTATCATAGATTCATTCAAGCACAACAAAATAATTCTACTAATATTAAAGTTCAAGTATTGAATAGATACTTACACCACTTCGTATGATCAGTTTATTAAATAACTTACATATGACGACTGACGACAAGTCGAAAAGTCGAATCTCACCACGAAAGTATATTTTAGCATTTGGTTGTAGTTTTACAGAACCTCACAATGGTTGGCCAAATCATTTAGGTCAAATGATTAATTATCAAGTCATTAATAAGGGTATTAGTGGAGTAGGAAATTTTTATATAGCAAATCAAGTATACGAAACAATAAACACTACCAAATATAATAAGAATAATTCAGTTGTAATAGTTATGTGGAGTGGTATAGATAGAGTTGATAAAGCAGTTAGTCGAAATGAATTTTACTACTTTGATAAATTTAATGATAATATAAAAGACTCTTGGTTACATAGTGGTGGAGTGAAAGGTTTTGATAATACTAAAACAAAAGATAGATATTGGTATAACTATTATAAAACATATCATACAAAAGAGGATTCATACTTACAAACATTACAACATATCATAGGTGTACAAGAGTTTCTCAGTAATCACAAGATACCATATATGTTTCTAACTTATAAAGACATTTTTACAGATAAACATCAAAAATACAAAAGAGCAAAAAATTTGGAAAACCAAGTCAATTGGTCAAAGTTTCATTTCCACGATGGATTTAAAGGTTGTATGGAATGGTGTGTTGATCATGGGTTTGAACTTAATGATAGTAGCCATCCTTATACTGAAGGTTATGTAAAATATGCAGAACATCTCTATGATGTATTTAATGGGAAATAAATTTATGGTCTATCTATTAACAATTATATCTATACTTTGCTTCATAGCATCACTATACTATATCATTAAATCTTAATTACTATTATGAACACTATATCAAACTTACAAATAATATTCACTATGTTGTTCTCGTTGAATGAATGTCATCTTACTGAAGATGCACATATAATGGTTCTACCCTCTTATTCTCAACCTGGTTATTCTTTATATCACCACTACGAGAATTCAAGGTATATCTTCCTTACTAATCATAACTCTTTATTTTCTGATACTCTATATCATCAGTATCAAATTAATTATCCTTCTTTTCACGGCGAACCAACCACATCTCAATATTGTGTTATAGATAGTACGTGGGAAGAACTATATTTTTATCACGAGGACAATTCGGATGAAATCCTCAAATGAACAAAAAAAAATTGTATTTTGGTATTTGACCATATATTTATATGTGTAGTGTATAATTGCATTACAAAACTTGAAAGGTTATTCCATTAAAAATCAGTTATATAAATTTAACCATCGTATCAGCAGAGAGGCCGTGCTGGTGCCAGAGTGGTCAAATGGGGTGGATTGCAAATCCATTATTCGTGAGTTCGAATCTCACCCAGCACTCAAATTAATGAAAGGAAAGAAATGAACTTAACTTGGTTTTATTTCCATTGCGTATTAGCATTGGTCGTATTAGTAAAAGATTATAATGGTACATTAGAAGAATCGTTGAATAACTTCGAGAAATCTATTGGGTTATATACATATGTGGATACTTCTCATAGAGAAGAAGAAGTTCCATTCTATATACCATCAACGAGTGAAGTAGATTCTACTTGGATATTACCTGATAGTTTAAAGATAAAGAATAATAGAATTTAATAGTGGTAACGTTTAAACCTCCAGGCTCTTATAAAAAGATGTGTCATTTCATCGCATCCAATATAAGAGATTGTGTTAAAACTCACAACACTCCTGTATTAGGATTGGCCACAGGTTCTACACCTATTGGTGTTTATAACGAATTGAGGAAAATGAAGAATACTAATTTTTCAGATACCTACACGGTTAATCTTGATGAGTATGTTGGATTGGAACCAGAGTTTAATGCAAGACTTAAAGGTAAAGAAGGTTATGGTATCCCACAACATAAACAATCTTATTATCATTTTATGACCGAACATTTATTCAAACATATAACCTTTAAACGAAGTTTCTTTCCAGGAGAATCTCAATCAGATACATTCGATAGTTTGATAGCGGCAATGGGTGGAATAGATATACAGATATTAGGAATAGGAACTAATGGTCATATAGCATTTAACGAACCAGGAACGAGTAGAGATTCTTTAACGCATGTGGTGGATTTAACAGAGAGTACTATTAAAGATAATTCAAGGTTCTTTGATTCTATAGAGGATGTACCCAAACAAGCAACCACTATGGGGATAGAAAGTATTATGAGAGCCAAGAGAATCTATTTATTGGCACACGGTAAACATAAGAAAGATATATTTGAAAAAGCATTCAAGGGTGAGATTACCCCAGATGTACCAGCGTCTTTCTTACAAGAACATTCCGATTGTACAGTAATGTATTGTGATTAATAAGAAGCGAATATTATGGTACAACAAGGATTTAGGAAAGTATATTCATCAGAGAATGATAGAGGAGAATATAACGAGAGAGGAATTGGATGAAGATACAATTAACTATTTCTATGAACAGTTTAAAACAAGAAGTTGTGAAGGACATTCAGAATGGTCAGAAAGGTTTCAATGTAATATGTGGATAAAAGACAATGATTGATTATTTAAAAGAATTTATGGTTATATACAGTATCTTCCTATTGGGAGCTGTATCACCAGGTCCAGACTTTATAATGATAGTTCGTAATAGTACGGGGTATGGTAGTAAGGTTGGATTTAAAACTGCTCTCGGTATATGTGTTGGTTGTTTAATAACTCTTTCATATATCCTCGTCGGAGTAGGAGTTATCTTTAATGAAGTTCCAATATTAAAAGAAGTAGTAAAATATGTTGGAGCAGTATATTTGTTTTACCTTGGAGTTAAATCTTTATTATATAGGAGAGATAATGATTAAGTGGTTAAAGAAATTAAAAGATATAGTAGACCCAAATTATTGGGCTGAGAGGATTGGTAATAAAAGTGGTCTATATGATAAAGCTAAAAATTCATCAACTCGTCAATGGGCTGATAGTTTAGTAGGTTGGAAATGGTGGGCATGGCAAATCGGTGGTGGTTTAATAGGTGTAATAATAGTAGAGTATCTACTTAATTTAATTGGTATGACTATGTTGCCGTGGAGATGAAATGAATAGAGGTTTTAGAGAAGGTATGTTTACACATATGTTAAATGTGTGGGCTATATTATTTTTTATTAGTCTGATGGCTATAAAGATTTCACCCGAAACACCAATCCTATTAAGACTAACATATTCGTTAGTAATGGCGTCATCATATTTGGTATGGTGTAGTTTCGTTAATTATTTCTTAACAAGAGATATACTAAGAAAACGATACATTAGTTTTAGTCATTGGATACAGAGAGTGTTGGGTGTGTGGTTAATTTACATTTCAATTAATATGTTATTTAGAGGAATACAATGAGTTTAAAAGAATTAACAATGAAACAACATACTAACGCAGAACGACAGAAGTTCGCGGGAGTATTAATGAGTGGTAAAATAACAAAAAATGTTTATATGATATATCTTGTTAATCAACACCATTGTTATTCAGCATTAGAAAACCATTCCGAATTCAAATTACCAGACGATAGGTTAAAGAGGAGTGATAAGATACGAAAAGATATAGAGGAGTTGTTATATCAAATGACGGGGGTGGAAGTTGAGTATCGTACACCAGACCTCTTTTGTGTAGAAACTTTAAAACCAAGTACTTTAGATTATGGTACTTATGTTGAGGAGAATATAAAAACATACGAACAATTTATGGCTCATGTCTATGTTAGATACTTAGGTGATTTACGAGGTGGTCAAATGATATCTAAGAAAGTACCAGGTAGTGGTAAGTATTATGAGTTTGACAAACCTGAAGAATTAGCTAATTCAATATATCGTAATATCAATGATGATATGGCAGATGAAGCTAAAAAGGTATTTGAGTATGCAACAAAATTGTTTATTGAGATGTATGAGGAGATGGATACCAAAAAAATATGAATATAGGAATAGTAGGTTTGGGTTATGTGGGAACGGCGATTAAAACTGGTTTCGAAAAACATTACGAGTTAGAAACATATGACAAGTATGATGAGTCTAAGAGCACTGGTGATTTAGCCGATTTGGTTGCAAAATGTAAAGTCATATTTGTATGTGTGCCAACACCAATGAATAAAGATGGGAGCTGTCATACAGAGATTGTTGAAAGTGTTGTTAAAGATATAGATAAGTGGTGTTATGCATATTGGGGAAATTATGAGTATCAGAAAAGTAAAGGGATAGATAGAAAACCCATAGTAGTTATTAAATCTACAGTTCCACCTGGTACAACAGATAGACTACATAGAAAATATAAGAGTGTTGATGTTATATTCAACCCAGAGTTTCTTACCGAGGCCAACTATCTTGAGGACTTTAAGAATCAAACACGAATTATATTAGGTGGTACAAGAAAAGGAACTAATTTATTACGACAAATTTATAGTAAAGTTTTTCCACACGCTACGATTGTTAAGACTGGTAGTAAAACTGCAGAGATGGTTAAGTATTTTGTTAATTGTTTTCTTGCCACTAAGGTATCATTCGCTAATGAGATGAAACAAATATGTGATAAGATAGATATTGATTATGATAAGGTAGTGGAGTACGCAACTTATGATGAACGATTAGGTAAATCACATTGGGCAGTTCCAGGTCCTGATGGTGATTTAGGATTTGGTGGACATTGTTTACCAAAAGATTTAAGTGCTTTAATATCTTTAGCATATAGTTTAACAATAGAACCAACTATTTTAAACTCGGTTAATAAACGAAATTTATTGGTTAGGAAAAATAAGGATTGGAAACAGATGAAAGGAAGAGCTGTGGTATGAGCAAATTAAAACAATTTCTATTAATTAAATTACTCAATGTTATTGGTATCATATATGTTATGGTAGAACAGTTTGTAGAATATCCAGATGATTCTAATATATTAGGTATACCGATAGATGAAGATTTACAGCGAATGTCCAGAAAGAACTTGTGTAGATATATGGATGTAGTGTTACCACAAAAAGGTTTTTTCGATATCCAATCTACAACTAAGATTAGAATTGGTTGTCAGTTGTTAAGAAATTTAACGAAGGGTAAAAAATGAACAATAGAGTTATATCGTTCATAACCCCCAGCAGAAACAATAGAAAATATTTAGTGTGGAGTTATGCTAGTATTAGGAAAAATCTTGGATATAGACACGAAATATGCGTACTTTCAGATTTCTCAAATGATGGAACGGTTGAGTGGTGTGAAGAAATAGCAAAGAAAGATAAGAACTTCAAGTATATTGTAAATGACGGAACTTGGTTCGGTGAGAATACAGGTGAACCAAGTCGTATGGGTCATACTTTAGGATATGATAAACTAATCAATGAGGTAGCAACAAATGATATTTGTATGATTTGGCATGCTGATATGCACGCTTGTCCTGGTATGGATGAAGCTGTATTGAAACATTTAGAACCAGGTAAAGTAGTAAGTGCTACAAGAATAGAACCACCGCTGCACCCAGATGGACCAGAGAAGATATTAAAAGATTTTGGTATAGAACCTGAAGAGTTTGATGAACAAGGATTATTGGACTTTGTTGATGAATATACAAAACGGGGGTATCATCATTCAACAACGGGAATATTCGCACCGTGGGCTATGTACAAAGAAGATTTTCAAAGAATAGGTGGACACGATCCATTATACGCTCCACAATCAAAAGAAGATTCAGATATATTCAATAGGTTTGTATTGGCAGGATATGAATTGATTCAAACGTGGCAAGGTTTTGTATATCATATGACAAGTCGTGGTAGTAGATTCAAAGATGGTGCTGTTAGAAATCCTGATGGGCAGGTTTTTATGAAAAATAGAGAAACAGATGAGTGGTTGAAACAAAATCAGAGAAGCACAAGAAACTTTATTCGTAAGTGGGGACATATGGTAATGCATGATGCTATGATGAAACCTATTATTCCACCTAAATATGATGTAGGTTTTGTAGTTAAGGATTGTACTTACAATTTATTACGTGAGCTGGAGCCTTGGTGTTCTAATATCTATATAGAATATACTGGTGTTATTGATTCTTATATTAAGGAAGAGCAGCCAGATACTATGTATGATTTAAAAGATAGAGTATGTTATAAATATGATTATGCACGTGGAGCTGGTGTAAAAAACGATGTTGTGGTTGAGTTTAGTGCCAAAGAATTAAATGCTGATAATTTTCAGAATTTAGTTCATTTATCTTCAATTTTAGAGGATAGTGGAGAGGTAGGTAATATGGAACTGGATATATTTAAAATACGAATAAATGAATTAACTAATTATAGTGATAAACTTGTGGTTTGTGATAAATGACTTACTATTTATTGATCAATGAGGAAGCTGTGGAAATAGGGGAAGTTTCATTTGATAAGTTTTATGCTTATGATGGGTGGCACCATTTAAATAAAATGGTGAATAATAAAGTAACTTCACTATTAGAAAGAATACAGATAGTATCAGATGCAAATAAAAAGTTTACAATTGAAGAGTTTTTAGATGAAGTTTCAAAATATAAAATACAAATCGGAAATATAGTATAAATCTCTTGACTTTGATAGAAAAATTGTGTAAGATCATATATAGGAGAAATTAGGGTGGCTGATATAAATAAATGGGAAGATTGGGATGAATTAGAAGAACAGTACGCAGAAGAGAATATGCGTGATAAAATTACTCACAAACCCAAGACGCACGATTCTGAGGAATGGGGTAAGTTAAATAAAAAATTACAAAAAGAAAGTATGGACAAATATGTTAAAAACAAACATAGAGATGGTCATAAAAATAATAAATAGAAAGAAAACGAAATGAAATATAGATGGTTATTGTTAGTATTATTATTAGTTGCTTGTGAAGATAATTTACCTACATCAACAGATAATGGAGTTACATTAAATGGAATAATTAATCCACGATTAGGTGAACCAGATGAAAATGGATATTACCATATAAAACTTGGTAATAAATGGCAAACTATACATAGGCTTAGTGGATTGTTGTGGTATGAAGGATTAGTTGAACTTGAAGAAGGCGAAAAATATCCAGCAGAAAATGTAAAGGTTTTTTGGGAATCTTCACATTATTGGGAATTGAGTGATACTTTAGGCTATTATGTTAAACGAGGTCTAACGGATGAATTAGTATGGGTTAACTATGATACTGTTTATGTAACTGGGTTTAGTGGGCAAGAAGTACCTACTATTAATCCAGCAAGTTATAGTAATGCCAGCGGAGAGTTTAATACAATGTTCGCTCCTGTTAGAAATATGAAAGGCGATACTATTCGAATATATGTTGGTTGGTATGACTTAGATGATAAAGATGTAGTAAGAACATTTCAGATAGTGTGTGATTAGGTGGATATTATGGTAGAAATAGCAAGAAAAAATGACGGTGGGGTATGGTGTTCAAATATAGTAGGAGTACTTGGACAAAAAATACATAGTTATTCATTGAATAATTTATTAGAGGCAATATATCATAAAGAGAAAATACGAGAATTTAATATTGATTTAGAAGAAGGTGTAATTTCAGTAAAAAAGAAATTCATATCAAAAAAACCCATAGAATGGTGGAAGGACGAAAGTTTTGAGTTATAAACCTAAATTAACAAAAGGGCAAATAGAGTGGGCTAATAAGCAAACTCTTTCTGCTATGGGGGCCGCTAAGGTTCTTGGTGTATCATATAACACATATAAAAAATATGCTAAGTTATACGGCATATTTGAAGATCAATTAAATCAGGCTGGTAAGGGAATACCCAGATACCGAGAAGATATGTATGCTGTTAAGCTATCAGATATATTTTCTAATAAGCATCCAAACTATCCACATTGGAAGTTACAACAACGATTAATAAAACATGCGATATTAACGCAAGTATGTAGTAATTGTGGATATGATGAAGTAAGAGAGGTAGACTTAAAAGGTCCTTTCTTGATTAATTTTCTTGACGGCGATTATAAAAATATGCACCAGGACAACATAACTCTATTATGCTATAATTGTTTCTTTCAAATGAAACGACCAGGTAGAACTCTTACCACACCAGCTAATGTTGGAGTGTTGACTCGTAAGTTAATGGAAGTATATAAGGAAGACGATGATGAAGACGACGGTGAAATCTAGATAAGAATAAACTTTAATTTATATATTTTTTTTAGTGCAACGCTAAAAAATAAACATTTCTCCATATTTATAATCAGATAATACATACATACATAAATGGGGAATCACATTGAACGGCAAAGATATAAAAGACTTAAATGTTATTTTAGAACGTATGGAGCAGGCGGATAAGGATAGAGAACAAATGCATACCGATATCAAATTCATTAAAGAAAATTTATTTGATCCACATAGGGGATTGTGGGCCGAATGTAAGGCTAATACTATATTTAGAAAAGATACTACTAAATGGAGAAGTGTAATAGGTGCGGGCTTTGTAGGGTTATTTATCAAACATTTCTATGATTGGCTTAGTTAAATTATAATATTAAGTGAATTCAATCACAATATATAATGGTTATATAATGATAAGAGACTATAATGAGAAAATTAATTACATTAAAAGACAGACTAATCTTTACACTAGAATTAGTGGTAATAGTGCTATTATCAATGGAAGTTACGATCCCACCAAATCCGTATGTACGAGAAGCAATGCTCGTGCTAGTATTAATCATAATATTAAAGTATAACATGGTAGAACGAACCATAAAGATATTCGATAAATTCTTCAAATAATCGTTATTTACTCCCTCATTTACTCCCTCACACAACAATAGAGATATACCAACCCATCCGCCTACGGCGTATGGTATAGCGCATGGAACTCTCATAATAAGTGTCTGAGCGCATGGTGCACTCAAATGTTTGAATGTCTGAGCGCATGGTGCACTCAAGTGTGGTGCACTCAAATGTTTGGCATGGAATGCTTGAATGCTTGGCTATTCAACTTCAACATCGTTATGTTTTGCCAGACTTGAAATTTAAACAGCGTGAAACGCCATGACCCCAAACTAAGCTATAGTATAGTAAGCTAATCTATAGTCTGTCATTATGTCTGAGCGCAATGCTTGAGCTATGTAGAATCATTAGGGTACATATTTATAACTAATATGCTAAACCAAAGTGTAATAATCAATTCCGACTCTCTCAAACTTATCGAAGAAACGATAGCAGAGCAACAAGCGTCAATTGATTCGCTCACTATGGTTGTAAACAATTATAGTGTATTTGACAACATAGATGGAGCAATCACCTTCGTTGGCTTGGTGGTAGTACTCTCAATATGGAGATATATTCACTCGTTTGCACCCAAACGATTAGACAAGTATAGAGGCTTATAGTACCCAAATACAGAGCGTAATCACCCTCTCCTGAGTACTTTATAACTGGCTATACGTTTCTCTATAAATAAGCACTATAAGCCAGGAGCCTGATATATAAGGCTTGATATGATTAGGTACAATTCCCCACCATTACCCACCCTTTACCATACACATACTATAAAACTATGAATAATATACATATGAGAGGCGCTGAAACATATAGCCCATTTTTATGACGCTCTGACATTTACCAATATGA
>Ga0080013_1006336_pt1 | contig 10586 bp, 16 predicted proteins | sample ETNvirenome_6_85_FD_69236 | JGI IMG/M metagenome (GOLD analysis project Ga0080013, IMG submission 69236) | Marine viral communities from the Pacific Ocean - ETNP_6_85 (SPADES assembly) (version 2) | ecosystem: Environmental > Aquatic > Marine > Oceanic | place: Pacific Ocean | collected 2013-06-19
GTTTTTTGAAAGACCTAAATAGTTTTCAGTATCTAGCGCAAACCAAGCGTTTGTGTTGACGCTTAATACTTGCCAATTCACTTCACGCAAATCAATTCCCGCTGGTAAAGGGGGTTTGACGAATGGAATGGGTTTGTTTTCGAGGGCAATGCGAGGTGAGGCGCATCCTGTCAAAATAATTAAAAATAATAAAAAAATTTTATTCATGCTGGTTTAATGAGAGCCTCGCGCACGCGCATCTTATTTGGCGATTTTTCGTTCACTTTTGGTTCTCGCGTATGTATCTTATTTGGCATTTTCTTGTTCACATTTACCTGTCTATATCCTCCCCATGTATAGAGGTTCTAAAATTTCTTACGGTATCCTCCATCATTTCAGCTTTTTCTTTCATTGCTGCCGCTAGGTGTTGAAGGTCGGCCAAGCATGACAGCACATCGTCTTGAAACTGATATGGGTTATCTTCTTCGTCGTTACCTTCTACTTGTGATACAACTTTATTTGGCTTTATCTTACTCATAATCTATATTTTTTCATCTGATTATTTAATTAGTAAGGAAATTTCCTACTAAAACACCTACCGCAAGGGAGGTGGTTATCACAATTGCTATCCAAATTAGTTTTTCTTTCTTGCTCATAAATTATTTGCCATTCTTTCTTTCACAATTTTCTTCGCTTCCTTGTAAAATTCTTCTAATTCTTCTTCAGTCATTGCTTCATATTCTTCTAGCGTCAAGGTTTCGCTTTCGTGAAGCATCATTTCAACTTCAAAATCTGTTGGGTATCTGTATTCATCTTCTCCACCTATGGGTATCTCGCCCATCCATACTACGCTTCTTTTATCTTGAGAGTCTTCTGGCTTCATTGTCATTATTTGATACTTTTTTGTTCACCTTTTCATCAAAAGTAATCTTTCTTCGTGCATGGGTTCATAATAATACTCTCTTAAATAATCTTCATCCGTTTCCCAACAAACTATATAGTCTATATTATTCTCTTCCATCCAATTGACGGTAATTATACTATCTCCCTTCGGAGCAATTATTACTTTGTCAAATATTTGATTCATTTCCTTTAATAAATCCTCACGGAAGTTCCCTACTCCATATCCAGTAACTTTATCTTCCTCGTTCCAAGCTGGGCAACCGTGCAGATGTCGTAGCGTGTCAACGGGCTCGTCAACGGGCTCGTCAACGGGGCGGGTGTTGCTAGCTTCTAGAAACTGATCTTGTGTAATGCGCGTTCTCCAAGTATTTCCTTCGCCTCCAACGTCTTTATAAAGGAAATCTAAATGCTTTTCAGCATATTTGGATACATAGAAAAGCCGTTTTTCAAAAAATATTTCTTTAAGATTCTTATTGTAGTAGAGTTTAGATCTGAAGCTTTTACCCATATTGATAGCGGAAGATTTGATTCCGTCGTACTCTTCGTATCCCCAAATTTCAATACGAAACTCTTTTTCCCAATTTGTTAGGGATTCAACCCAACAGAATTCCCCGCCAGAAAAACAACGAACAAAATCAAAATAAAACGGCAACGCAAAGGAAGGGCTATTGAGGAAAATATCTTTGAATTTTCCCCAATCTTTCCAACATATCCCCATATCAATATCTTTGTCGTCTTTTACAATTCCGCCATCTCGGATTGCGCCAAGCTGGGAGCCAAGTGTTAACCATGCGGGTATCCCTGCAGAATTAAGCTTTTCGGAAATTTGATGAGCAAGGAGCACCGTTTCTTTTATTTGCGCATCGTCACAGTCTGTGTGAACTCTCAGGAACTTGTTAGGATATTCGTAATGTGCCATATTATATGCCCGGTCTAGTGGGGCCAGCTATTGCTGAAACACTAATAAAAATTAGGCCAACACCAATAATGTTTTCTTTAACTTCTTCATATTTCAAATGTTATATTATATTTTTTATTTGGGAAATTTTCCATAGTAAATGGGATAAATTTCTCGTAAGTGCATGGTTTTTCTCGCGCGATAAACTTATTTGGCAATTTTTCGTTCACTTTTAAAAGCTCTCGCGTATACGTTTTATTTGGCTTTTTTTTGTTCATAAGTCTCCGATAAGGCTCATTTTTTATAATTTACGCCACAACCAAATGAACTTGTCGTTACTGTCTCTTTTACTGTTAGGCTAACTTTATTAGACAGCTTATATTTCTTTTCTATCATTTTAGTCACTTCTTCGAGGGCTTCGTATTCGTTAGCGTCAGGGACCTCTAGGTGGCAAACACAGGTTACATGGGTGGTGTGGGCCATATTATTTAGCTACTTCTACTTCTTTTTTACACTCATCACAAGCTAAAATCATTTTGCCTTCTAGTCGAACCCATATTAATTCACAAACTAAATCTTGCTCAAGGTTATAACTTGCTCTAAATTCTTCTCCGCATATCTCGCATATTCCATTATCCAGAGAAGCTCTCTTGTGGGCCTTTTTTTTGTTGAGGGGGTATTTATTATTTGGCCGTTTTTCATTCATAAATGTTAGCAGCATAATGGTCTTCTAGTAATTTTTGGAGTGACGCTGCATTTGTGTTTATGATTTCTATATTTTGAGGCACTTCTTCCTCATTTTTTTCTGCTGAGATAGCGGTATAATCTGCGGTATTGTGGTAATTATGATGGGCGCAGAACGCAGTAGACAAGGCGTGTAAGCTCACGCGGTAACAGTCGTCCAAGGTGATATATGTGCCTTTAGAGTTTAAATTATCTAGTATTTTCTGTGCAGCACTTATCCCCTTCGTAAAATATCTAGTAGTATCTTTTGTGTTGATAGTGATCGGCTCCCCGCGCCTTAAGGCTTGATCCCATATATCTAGGACGCTTCCGCTAGAGAAGAAAAAGTTTACCCCTTGTAATGTAGAATACCCGTGTTCGATCATCATTTTCTCCATCAGCAATTTAGTGCAACCATAAACACAAGACGGGTTGATGGCTTTGTCGGTGCTGATAGCGATAACATTTTTCACATTAAATTGTTTAGAAACCTCAATAATATTATGGCTTCCTATGACATTAGTGGTCATCGCTTTAGTTGGGTTGTTTTCGCATATTCCTACATGTTTCATCGCAGCAGCGTGAATAATATATTCAATGGAATGTTTATCGACAATGTTAGCGAGTAATTTTTTATCCGCCATATCAATGGAATAAAATGGTACCTGCGGGTATTTTTGTCGCGATCTTTGTATGCGCACCTCTGAATGACCACACCCTGTAACCGTATGATTGCGCCTAAGAGACTCTTCGACTAGACTGTTCCCTAAAAAACCACTTGCTCCTGTGATGAGTATGTTCATTTAAATTACACCCACGGGTGAAGAAGAGGATACTGAACGCTTCGCAAATTTTTATCATCCGCTTTGCGAGGAATCAAATGACAATGGGCATGAAATACGGTTTGACCAGCAGTTTCTCCGCAATTCCAGCCGATATTAAAACCGTCCACCAAAGGGTCTTGGTCTAAAATGCGCTTTCGCTGCAATACTATCAATTGATGAATGCTCTCTCGTTCAGCCAAAGTCAAATCAAAATAAGTTAACACATGGCGACGGGGAATGAAAAGAGTATGAAATTCTGTCACCGGCCAACAATCAAGGAAAGACGCCGCATACTCGTCGGTATCCATAACTGCATGGAGACTAAGATCACAAAAGCGACAATCGTTAATGTTAATTTCCTTCCATGGCGCTGCCGCCGAAATCGATTGGTTCGGTGTAAACATATTTAGGATCTGTCAACATTTCGAATGTTTTCATCACGTTGGCGCTGGCCCTGTTAACCTTCCTTGTAAGGAGGGAGGCCTTGCGTTCGGCAATCCTATCAATATTATGTGTTCTGAGGACTTTGTCAAGCTCTTCTTTGCGGTTGTCAGCAGCTTTTTCGATAGCATTGTTACGTTCGTGTAGGGTGTCCATTGTTTTTTGGGCATCATCAACTGCTTCGGTTAGTTGGCCTAGCCTGTTTTCGTAGCTTTCTACTTGAAGGTTGATTGTGGTAAGTTCGGCTTTCAGCTTTTCGTTCTTTTTGTAAAAAAAGTACCCCACCGCGGATATTAAAAGGGTGACCCCTAACGCTGCGCCTAAAATATAGCTATTCATGTTTCTATAAAGTATTTAATTTAAATTTTTCTGGATCATGTATACCAAATGTAGGAAAAGCACAAAGTAACTTAAACTCACGATCCTTAAGTTTATTAGCTATCATATTAATAAAATTCCAAGCAAAAACCAGCACGTAATCGGGATTATCGTTATCCAATGTCTCTTTGCTCACAATAGGTATGTTGGTGCCTCCCATATAGCGCCCCACTCTTTCGGGAGATTCGTCCACTATGTATTCTATCATATCAGCATTCAAGTTCCATATATTACACGCCATAGTAGCTCGTCCAGAGGCTCCATATCCAACTATTCGTGCACCAGAACGTTTAATACCATCCAAACCCTCTTTAATAAGATTACAGTGTTTTTTCACAGAAGAGGCAAAGTTTTTGTAAAAAAGGGCATTTTTTATATTTAAGGCGCGTTCTGACCCAAGGAGAGACATTAGTCTAGGGGTACGGGGTCGCCGTAGGTGTGTCGCCGTACATTTTTGGTTTTGAACATAGACACGTATAGAACCTGAATGAACTGCAATTTCACAACAATCAACTATCGTCATACCGTGTTGCTTAAAAAGATTTTCGAGAGCATGAAGGGAATAGTAATAAAGATGCTCATGGTAAACGCTATCGTACTGAAGCTCTTCAATTAACGCCTTAACATAATGTACCTCCATCACAAAAGTGCCTGACTCCTTCATAATGCGCTGAATACCCTTTACTACCGCACCAATATCATGGATATGAGCAAAACAGTTATTTGCGATAATAAGATCAACAGAGTGGGCCTCAAAGTGTCGTAGAGATGTATCGTAGTTAAAATAGTCGTTAATAACCTGCACCCCTTTGGACTTGGCGATTTGGGCAATATTCGTAGCCGGTTCCACTCCGACCACAGGAACCCCTAGTTTTTGGAACGGAACTTGGAGAACTCCATCATTAGAACCAAGTTCCACAACGGAAGATTCGCGGTTTAAACTAAATTCCCCAACTAACAAAGACGCTAATTCAGAAAAATGTTTGCTGAGTCCTATGGATGACATATAACGATAATCCTTGAAAAGATAATGAGAATCTAAAATGCTATTAGTTTGCAACAAGCCACACGTACCACAAAACTCTAACCCTAAATGATACTTGGGCTCATCTGCGAGCTCGTCCTTTTTAGGGAAGCTCCCTGCAGCCGGAACCAAACCATAGTCTAAAATCGTCTCGCGTTCGCCGTTACCACAAATAGCACAAGTTTGTCGTTTTTGGTAGATCATTTTTTAAAGATAATTTTTTATTTTATTGGAACACTGAAAGTTATGATAATAAATTTTTTCTTCTGCTGCCCCTATTCCCATATTAACCAAAGTGAGGTCGGGATTGGTTTTTGTGATTGCCTCATGATATAATTTACATGAGGAACTTAGGTTGCCCACCATAGATTGGCTAATTTCACTTAAATTATCTCTGGTTATTGTTGGGCACAAGCAATATTTGTGCTCTTTTTCCTCAAAGGACTCTTGTATTTCCACCATCTCCGTCATGAAGGGCAGCTTTAAAAAGCGTAGATTAGGTGTGACGTATTTGTACATTTTTCTGGAAAGGAAATCATCAAAAAATCTATAGCCATAAAAATAAGGACCACTAATAATGCTTGTGGCACGAGCCCCCCATCCACACCCCGTTCTATTAGTATTAAAATCTCTCACAAGGCCAATGGTAAATCCTTTAAAGCCTAATGCACTCTTCTTAAAAGCAATATCTTCCGCATGGCGAAAATCATGGATAGCCATTGCCTTAATGTTTGCATCTGTGAAAATTTCAAAAAACTTTAAAAAAGAATCGTCACGATCAAAAAAACGAATATAAAGTTTACATTGGCAAATTTTATTGTTTTTAACATTAAAGCCTAAAGTATAAGAAAAATAAGGGTTTGAGAGCGTTTTCTCAATAGGCTCTAAGTCAGTAACAAGCTGTCTTATAAATTGGGAACTATTCGTGAGCATCATAACGATCCGGATAAACCTTTCGATAAGCTTCCTTGATGCAATCTATCCCACTTCCCAATTTAATTTCATTATTAAGAAAGCCATAAAGCTTTGTCAGCCCCAAAAATCTCCATATCATAGGAAAAAAATCTACATTATCCTCTCTGAACCCCATATCATATAATATAACCCCTAAACACCCGGCTAAATTGACATATAGCCCTTTGTGCGCCGCAAACTCTTTAAAAGAGGCTAAAGAAGGAAAGATAAGATTGTGTTGGGCAGCTAATCGCTCTATTTCAACCACCCGAGGGTCACCCTCCTTAAACTTAGGATGCCCCATTCCCGCTATGAGCTCAGGATAATCCCCCGTACGCCATTGACGTACCACATCCGAAAAAACAAAATGGTTATCTCCCCACAAGCCCATGCTATTGGATAGGGTTTGATAAAGTTTTTTTTGGCAAGCGACAGAAAGAGCTACCGAAGCAGAGCTAGGAGGTTCAAGTAAATCATATTTAAAATCAGCAACAATAGGGGCGACTTCATCAAGGAACACTTCTTGCGCAGGCAAAATTTCTTTTCCCGTTAACTCTTTAAATATCAAGCTGGTGAGCGAGCTGGCCTTCATAGGTAACCCCTGTTTCTACCATATTGATATTAAGCTCTTTCGCCAGTTTGTCAACCGACAAATATCCAGCTTCGTTGTTTTTTTGAACACTAAAGCGAAACATAGCACCTTTATTAAAATTACCTTTTTTAAGCAAAAATCGGCGCAACCGAGAAGCTACCCCTTGCTTTCGATAGCCTGAAGAAACAAACGTAAGGACGCCATCATAAATGGGCCTTGTTTTAAAATAGTCAGAGAAAGGGCTTTTGCAATACGCTTCAAACCCCACAGGAACAGAAGAGTTGGCATCTAAGGCTACTGCAAACGTTTGATTTCGAACGCACTTTAAAAATAAATAAGTAAAAAGAAGCGCCGCCTTATCGGTTTGATTTTTCTCAATGTGGTAAGGATAATAAAAGGAACCCTCTTCAATAGCCTCTCTTGTCAAGGGTAAAATGTACTCGTTTACCGCGCTTTGGTCGCTGGGCTCAGGGATAAATATATTTAAGTCAAGCTGTTCACTTTCTTTCATAAATTTTTTTTATTAAATCGGTTGTATGGTAGTCGGGGGTTTGGGGTAAAAGGAACAGCCTGTGTTCTTTTATGATAGAAGAGTAATGGTACTCTAAAAACTCTTCTTCAGCATAAGAGTGAACCAGATAATCCAAATTATTTTCATTTAAAAAATCAAGACCCGTCTCGGGGCAGCCTTCCATACCATCAGGAAGCGGCGCTATTATTACATCATCAACGTATTTGCAACTTTTAACCATTTCAATTCTATGTTCGAAGGGGATAACGGGTTGTTTTTTCTTGTATGCCAGAACGATGCTGTCCGAATGAACTGCTGCTACCACTTTGTCAAAAAGTTGACGGCTCTTCTGTAAAATTCTTAAATGCCCTATATGAAACAAATCAAACACCCCTATCACACACGCTACAATTTCATCCTCCTTACGATAACAGGGTGTTGTCGACCAACTATATTGCTCCATCTCTTCGCCGGTGAGAGGCGTTCTCCATGTGTTACCTTGCCCCCCCGCACCTTGGTATCTATAATCTAGGTATTTTTCTGCGTATTTGGAAATATGAAAATCTAATCCTTCAAATTTTATGCCTGTGAGATTTTTGTGATGATAAAACTTAGACTTGTTGCGAGTATCAGGACCATAGTCGGCTGGAGCGGCCCTAATATTATCAAATGACACAAAAGGTGAAATATTGATTGGCAAAAGACCATCGACTCCTGTTATGGAACATATCTCCCCACCATGGTTATGCTCAAAAACAAAATGATAAGGGAAAGGAGGGGAAAAAGAAAAAGACTGCCCACATATCATATCTTTAAAGCGCTGCCAATTGTCTTGCCACATACCCAAATCAAGATCCCCATCACCTCTAATCATACCGCCCTCTCTTACGGCTCCCAAAGCAGAACCATGCTCCAGCCATACATCAATACCATTCCCTTCTAACTGTTTGGTGAAATAAAGAGCCAAACGAGCGGTACGCCAATAGATAGATTCGGAGCTTGTCTTCATTAGATTATTTATAAATATAATAGTCTTCCAGTACCACACCGTCAAGTTCTGTTGAATCTAAAACTTGCATTGCAGTGAGATATCGAGTTAAAATAGATTTCCCTTTAGTATTAAAGGATGTGTTGACCAACACGGGAAGGCCCGTCAGCCTCTCAAATTCGTCTAATACATTATAGATGAACTGATTTTGTTGACCAGAAACAGTTTGTAGTCGAGACGATCCATCTACATGCGTCACCGCAGGCAATACTGTTTGGTATTTTTCTCGCACCTGAGGGCTAAAGGACATATACTTGTAGGACGCATTATCGGACGTTTCAAAAAAGATTGATACCTTATCTTCTTTACATACGGGGGCAAACGGCCTATACCATTCTCTAAACTTGACTTTATGGTTGATGACATCTTTAGCTTGATGGCTTCGGGGATCCGCTAATATACTTCTGTTTCCTAATGCGCGGGGACCGGTTTCGCTGTCGCCGCGACACACACCTATAATTTTTCCTTTCGTTAATTCTTTTGCGATGAGACTCGGGGCAGCCTTTTTCCATGGTCGATGATCTAAAATATAGGGCAAAACCTCTTTATCTAAAATTTCACAACCTGTGTACATAACCTCAGGAACAAGCGCGTCTTTAAGGTAGCGCGCTATCATTCCGTAAGACAAGCCGCTGTCACCGGGGGAAGAAGGAACAAAAAAATTAACGTTTGGATAAATCTTGCTCAGCCTATCGTTGAGCACAACATTCAAGGCGCCCCCACCTGTTAAGCAAACGTTTTTATGTTTGCGCTCGTCAAAAAAGCTAGCAAAGCGCTCTAAAAAATCAGCCTCAAATGCACGCTGCATATTAAAAGCCCAATCATAAGAAAGGGGCGCTTCAATCCCATCGTGGACATGGCTCCCTACCAAAGAGCCATATAACGAAGGTAAGTTGTTTAAATGGTCATCAGAAAAATTTCCCCAAAAATTAAAATCAAACGGCTGAGAAGAGTCCGACTGCAGCCATTTTTTGCATAGGTTGAATATAGACTCATCAAAAGAACCGTACGCCGATAAGCCCATAAGCTTACCTGAACCACCGTGGTCTATTTGATCAAAGCGCCGATGAAGGTGCTCGTTCTTTTCAGAAATTAACCATTTTCTGGGACCTCTAATTTCTTTGATGAAAGAGGATAAAGAACAATATTTAGTTGTAAAAGTGCTGTCACAACGCGCATTAACTTGGGTAAAATCTGGATTAGGTTTTTGAAGATCAAAAACACAAAAAGTACCATCGTTTCCCCCTCCGTCATAGCTAAAAACTAAAGCCTCATCGAACCCGCTAGAATAAAAAGCTGACGCCGCATGAGCTTTATGATGAAACGTCTCGTCATCCCCTTCTTGATAAACCTCCTTGATGTTAAAAAAATCACAAAACTTTTGAACTATGTTCTGAGGAGTCAGCCAGTCAAAAAAACCAATATCAAAAAAAGGGAGGAGAACCCCCTTGTTTTTTAGTATTTCTTTTAAAGTTAACAAAAAGGAAAGTTGCTCCTCTTCTGAAAGCGCTGTTATCCCTAGATATCTATTGCCATAAATTCTTTCCAACTCTATGGTATAAAGCGTATTATTTACATACACAGACAGATTGGAGTCGTGGCCCCCGCTTATAAAACTAAAAAGAGATTTAAACATAAACACGTACCTTAAAATCTTTAACCGAAGCACCTATTGTCCAATGACTCCACCAAAACCACGAACCGTCAGACGGCCAACCAAAAATGTCACTCCATAAAGCATAGGTCTTGACTCCAAAAGTAAAAACCCCATCGCGGTCAGGAAAGTCAGCTTTTTGGTTCAATGGAAATTCGAGCCGGTTCCCTTCAGAAATAAAGGGCTGTGCGAACAAATTTAATTTATCATAATAAAAAATGGGAGCGCCCTCAACAAATGCCAACGCAGCAATAAGAGATGCGTTCTCATCCCCTTTAAGAAGCTCACAGGGGTCACGATCTAACGAAAGGTTAGTGGTTTTTTTCGTCATTATTCATTAATTCTAAAAATCTATACGTTAAATCGTTGGCATATTTGTTATTCGTATTGTATTCATTACGCCCCTTTAAGAACTCAATCTTTTTTTTGACCTCTACCAGATTCATCTGGTTGACCTTTTTGTCTTTACGACAAGACGGCGACTTAGAATTCGCCCCTCCTTTTTGAAGGTGGGGGCGTCTGAACGTGTGTTTATGTTTGTTTCGTGTCCACATATGATTAAAATAAATTAGCTTGAGCTTTAATATCTCCCGGGTAATGAATGCGACCGGTGTGCGTTAATTTGATCTCGGGCAAAACATGAATTTTTCCTCCTAA
>Ga0080013_1006337_pt1 | contig 10584 bp, 6 predicted proteins | sample ETNvirenome_6_85_FD_69236 | JGI IMG/M metagenome (GOLD analysis project Ga0080013, IMG submission 69236) | Marine viral communities from the Pacific Ocean - ETNP_6_85 (SPADES assembly) (version 2) | ecosystem: Environmental > Aquatic > Marine > Oceanic | place: Pacific Ocean | collected 2013-06-19
TAGTCCATAATCACTATTGACGCTTCCGTACATTTCTGGGATGGTCATCGCTCCCTGAACTAGCCAGTCCTGAGCCATGTTGGAACGAATGCCTCCGTCACAAGATATTGAACCAGTGAATTCCAGGAATCTAAGGATACCACTAGCATTTGATGTAATGATAGAGGGACCTCGGTGGTCCACACAGCCATATGGGCCGCCAGCCCAATTGTCATCAAAAACATCTCGAAAAACAATCTCTCCGTTCAGTCTTACTTGCGGGCTTCCCTGTGCTGCAGCCATAACCCTGCAACCCTCAAGTACACTCCCTTCACTAAGGTATAGTGTTCCATTATCACCACAGTATACCGTCCTCATTCCATTTTCTATACTAGTAACATCTCTCCCTTTCAGGCGAAAATAGGAATTATAAAAATGGATAGTACCATGTGAAACTTGAACCCTAGCAAGTGCATTGTAGGATAAAGAGTGATCATTGCCAAATCTACAGTTGCGGACAAAATAAGAGCCAAAATCCCACTTGTATAGTGCCCGATTATATTCACTGTGCTCGGGTGTGTTTTCTGGAGTTCTAAAGTGAAGATTCTGTAAGGTAAGATAAGTACAGTTACTAATTTTATTTTCTATAACATATTGATCTGATTCTAATTTTGTATCCAGATTTATTAATCTTAAAAAACTATCATTATCAGGAAGATTTTCTGGTCCATCATCACATACAAAATATATTCGAGTTGAACCGCCATCTGATGCCTCATTAGCATATATCCATCCGGCTGGCTCTAGAGAACTAGATAGCTGTATAAAAGTACCTTTTAGCTCATCTTCAGCATATGTGTTTGAAAATGTAGCATCGACAATAGAACCGTCTGGCCTGGAAGATGATATAACTGTCCAATTACCAGTCATAGTATCAAAGCTTGAAGTGGTTCCCATTATCCTTGTGTTATTTGCGCCGAGAACCTCTGTAGGCCAGTTATAAGTTCCGGATGCTATGTTTATTTGAGTACTTCCGCCAAACCCAGGAGTCTCAGTAGAATAGCCATAAGAACTCTCTGCATTCCACGGTGATAATTCAAGAGCTTTTTTAATTGTCTTAAGGGGTGTTGCTGCACTTAATCCATCATTATAGTCTGATCCCATGGACCCAGAATCAACATAAAATATAAACGGTGTCGTATATTCCTTGGCAATTCCACCATAGCCCAATCCTGAACCACTGTTGATTCCGAGCCACGGCCTATGACTTCCAATATTCCCACTAACCCACATTGTGCCTGTTATCAGGTGTGTGCTGCTAGCCAGTGATCCGATCTTTGTTGAGCCAGAGATTACAGCATCACCTCCAAACACAGCACTTCCCGTGTTTGAAGTATTCATAGAATCTATTGAGCCACTCACGAAAAAGAAGACATCAGATCCCACATTGGATGCTACGTAGGAAGTTCCTAATTCTCCGCCAGCGGCTGCTATTGAACCAGTTGCATTAAGCATTCCTGCTTGAGGGCTTGTCCAGCCGACACCAGATCCACCGCCGACGCCGCCGCCTTCCGGGTATGATCCCTCAACAGTCAAGTTTCCTGATATGTGAAGATCTCCTCCAAAGACCGCAGATCCTGTGTTTGCTGTGTTGCGAGAATCTATGGTTCCGCTAATAAAGAAGAAGACGTCTGATCCCACATTGGATGCTACATAAGCTGTTCCCAATTCTCCGCCAGCAGCTGCTATAGAGCCGGTCGTATTAAGCATTCCTGCTTGAGGGCTTGTCCATCCTACTAGACTCGATCCACCGGCAGGAATGGGGCCGACATTTATTGTCCACTGCCCGGTAGCAGAATTATAGCTATCAGAACCCGCTCCAGTAACATTTATAAATGGCTGTCCTGTATATGTCTGAGAGATGGAACCCGTTATTTGATTTGATATTAATTTTGATGAGGATGGCGGTGCTAATTCGATTGAGCTAGATACTACGAGTGTTCCATCACTAGCATTTCTACCCGTACCAGATCCAGAAATAACATCGATAATATATCTACTCTTATTTGGCATTTGAACTCCGGGAATACATAGTAATTATTAATCCCTCATCTGTAATGTGCTTAAATTCTCTCACAGCTTATCTTAAATCCTAGTCTATTATAACGATTCTCTCAATAGAGACGTCCATCGCGTAACTATTTCCATTAGCCTGCTGATAAGTTGGGTCTCCATCTATTGTCAAGGATACAGTTCCTCCTGATTTTGTCGCAGCTATAACCACGTGTGTTTCATTAAGGTACTGTAAACTTCCCCCTGAATCTTGATCAGTAAATACTCTAGTCTCAGTTGTGGATGGTGTAACATTAGTAGAAGCTACATCAGATACCACAATAAATTCTGAATAGAGTCTGTCATTGCTGGATGGCATTGGCTTAGCACCTATAATATACTTAACACATCTAAACCCATCAGAATTTGTGAATTGATCTATTATTTGTGCAGTTTCAATGCTTGCAAAGCTTACTGTTTTAGTTGTCCTATTAGTTATTTCCTTATTGGATGGAGACATTCCCAGAGATAAGCTTCCAGAAATCTGATGACTTCCAGAAGTAACAACATCACCCTCAAAGAGCGAAGTTCCCTCAACTGATGTATTTCTTGATCCCTGAACTCCGGATACGAATAGTGATATGTCTGACCCTAAGTCTGACCTATGTCCGACGAGCTGGAGAGGAGATCCTCCGAAAAGAGAACCGCTTATAACTACATCACCGCCAAATATAGAAGTTCCTCTTGTGGATGTCCCCTTAGACCCAATTGCTCCTGAGACGTAGAATGATAAATCTGTAAATGACTGTGGATTGGGAGATGTTCCTCCTCCCGAAGTTCCGGATAGAAGAAGAATAAATCCATTATTTATAAATGCGCTTAAATGGTTATGACCATGAATAAATAGATTCTGGCCATTATCTCCTGGATCTCCTATTCCTACACTAACACCATACTGTTCTGATCCCCCTCCATCACCCTCTCCCACAATAGACATCATTTCTTCGGTGTCAGTAAAAAATCTTATTCTTCCCTGATCTGGCCCGTCTAGACCGGTGCTAACATTATCAAATAATATCTTATTAGATGCTGATAGAAGATGATGTATTGCGCCTGATACATAAAGAGCACCCGATGTGACTAAGTCACCTCCGAATAGAGAGGTTCCTCGTGTTGATGCAGATCCCTTTAAGCCTATTGATCCTGATACATAAAATGATGTATCTGTGTAATCAGATTCGTCTACAGAAGTTCCGCCGCCGCCTGAAAGTATGAGAACTACACTTTGATTTCCGAAACCTCCAGTTGCTAGCCTTCCAGTTGCAAGGGCATACCGATCTGCAGTTTTTATTAACGTGAATAACTCTGCCTGGTCATTATTAATTGCTATTGTGCTATCACCAGGATCAATTGTCATCATCTCTGTGATGGTTCCGCCCACATTTGCTTTAAAGTTTAGCTGAGAGTTGGAACTACTATTGACAAGAACTAATCTATCATCATCAGCTTCGTATACAAGTGCCGCTTTTGTTGAGCTTCCATTCTCCGAAAATCCTATTGAAGCTGAGCTGTCAACCTTACAATCGACTAGAATTGTTGCGCCTTCCGATGATGTCTCGAATAAATGTAACTTTGCTATAGGGTTAGGAAGTCCAATTCCCACCTTATCGGTGGGAGTGTCCAGCCTGACCACTGTGCCATCATCAACCCAGCCTCCGGCTGCTGTTCCTCCAGATAGAGTTCCATATATAGTTCCGCTGACAAGCATGTCACCGCCAAATACAGAGGTGCCCTTTACAGCGGTTCCCTTGGACCCAATTGTGCCCGATACAAAGAAGTTTGTATCTGACCAGGAAGCGACATTAAAATCAGCGTCATTATTTACGCCTCCAGAGAGAATTAAGACTTGATCTGTGGATGAGTTGACAAACAGAGCGTGGGTTTTATTATCTGTCTGAATTCTTACATCTGAATCATTTGCCCCGCCAGCATTGAGAAGAGTAGGGCCAAATACGGTGAGAGTGTCTGATCCTGAGACAGTTAGAGATCCCGTAACGGTCATGCTTCCTGAAACAGTTGTCGATCCCGATAAGAATGTTGTGCCGCTAGTTATCAGATTTCCTGAAATGATTAAGTCAGATCCTACACTTAGAGGAGATCCTCCAAAAAGTGAACCAGATATGACCACATCTCCGCCAAAGATAGATGTGCCTCTTGTTGTTGTTCCTCTTGATCCGATTGAGCCGGATACATAGAATCCCAAATCTGTCTGAGCAACAGGATTAAGTGATGACTTGCCTCCTCCTGAAAGGATGAGAACAATACTCTGCTTTGGTTGGCCAAAGGAAGGTTGGGTTCGTGTAGTTGCAAAGGCATATCTATCTGCTGTCTTGATTACTGTGGATGCTTCTGCGGCAGAAGTATTGATTTCACACGAGGCGGGGACCTTGAAGAGATCATCGGGCTCGAGGCCGCCTGGGTTGGGTGACACAAGCAGCATATTCACGCCACCAGGCTGTAGGTATATTTCTTTCGCTGCGGATAGATTAGTCCACATCTTTATCTGAGTGTCCGTGTTCCAGCCCGCTCTGATGAAAGTCTCAATACCGCTGGAACCAATATCTAGAGTATCTCCCTCGAAAACTACACTGGGTCCGGAGCCGCCGATTCTACTACCGACGCGTAACTTTTCAGATCCAAGGACAGTGTCGGGATGCTTAGCTACATACAAAGCACCAGATACTAGGGTGTCGCCACCAAATACTGCTGTTCCCCTTTCTGTGGTTCCCTTGGATCCGATTGTGCCAGATACGAAGAAGTTGGTGTCGGAATGCGTGTGTATGCTGTGATCACTATCTTGATTAGCACCTCCAGAGAGAATTAGGACCTGATCTGTAGATGAGTCCACAAAAATTGCGTGAGATTTATTAGCAGTTTGCATCCTCACATCTGAATCTGATGTTCCTCCCGCATTGAGAAGAGTGGGGCCAAACACTGTGAAAGTGTCTGATCCGGAGACAGTTAGCGACCCACTTACAAATGCTGAACCAGATAGTATCATTGATCCAGTTACATTAAGGCCATTGCCAACAGATAGCGGAGACCCACCATACAGAGTTCCAGAAATAACAACATCACCGCCAAAGATCGATGTTCCTCGAGTGGCCGTACCTTTCGAACCAATTGCTCCGGAAACATAGAATGACATGTCTGAATAAAGTAGCTCACTTGGAGATGTTTTTCCTCCGCCGGAGAGTATAGTGACAAAACTATCTGTGGGAGATCCAATTGGCAATCGTCCGCTCGTGAATGCGTGTTTATCGAAGGTCCATATTGTTGTATAAGCTTCTACTCCCTCGCCACCTATTGTTGCACCTGTATCAGTTCCACCATTATCCTGAACTTTGACTAATTGACTGCCGGCGGTGGACATTGAAATTTTGTTATCTGTAAACTCTACAAAAGTATCAGTATCTCCCATATGACGAATAAAGTTTGCGACATCTAGGTTTGATCCGCTAAGGGCCACATCTCCACCGTCTACAGCAAGACTTGCATCGGGTCCGGGATCAACTGTTCCTATTCCCACAGTATCTGTTATTGTTGTAAGACGAACAATTGAGCCATCATCCGTCCACCCACCGGCAGCTGTCCCTCCAGCTATGGTTCCATATATGGTTCCGCTGACCTGAAGGTCACCTCCAAAGACTGCAGTGCCTTTAACTGATGTATCCTTTGACCCAATAGCCCCGGAGACAAAGAATGCTAAATCTGAGTAAACTTTCTCTGAGGGATCAGTTTTTCCACCGGATCCTGATAGAAGGAATATCTGTGATGTTAATCCGTCTCCGACCACATCTAGGGTTCCAGAAGGTGCTGATGTTCCTATTCCCACCTGAGTGGTGCCGACTCCTTCTGTTGGAGCAGAAGTTCGTGTTTTAATTACCATTCTCTGTGTTATTGGATTTGTGCCCTCAATATCCATGGTCCAAAACTGTAACTCTGTGGGACCCGCTCCAGATCCTCCAGGCGGCCAGTTTCCAAATGGCTTTCCTACAATCTTTGCACCCGCACCGGGAGAATTTCCATCTTCCCCGTAAAATTCAATTGTTCCGATGGTTGTTAGCGGAGTTATAACAGATCTGTGACTTGTTAGTCTTAGAGTTGCTCCATCGTCAGTGGCGACTGTGTTTGGATCCCAGCCTATATCAACCATTGACCCTGTTATGCGCAATGTGTTATCATGACCTGCAACCAGAGAGCCAGAGATAGTAACATCACCCCCAAAGACTGCGGTTCCCTTAGTTGTGGTTCCTGCAGAATCTCTCGCTCCAGATACAAAGAGTGCCAAGTCAGTGAATTCAGCGGCGCTCGGATCAGTTTTTGCACCTGACCCAGATAGAAGGAATATCTGAGTAGTCTCTCCATCGCCGCCCACATCTAAGCTTCCTGATGGAGTCGTTGTTCCGATTCCAACTTTTCCATCCTTATCAATGACCATTCTTTGCGTGATGGGATTTGCAGCTCCATCATCGCATGTCCAGAATTGTAATTCTGTGGGATAATCATCAGGTGCTGTCCATGCTGCTGGTGCGAATGCAACAATTTTTGCTCCAACTCCTGGTGACTCTGCATTTCCCTTAAACTGAATAGTTCCTAAAAAGTCTCCAAAATTCATTAGGGGAGAATCATTAGATAGTCTAAGAATTGGACCGACAGCTCCAACCGCATAAGACATATCAATCATAGAGCTTGTTATTATTATTGCTCCGTCAGACGGTCTCTGTCTCAACCACTCTTTCTCAGTTCCTCCCACTGTGGTGGATTTAAAGATTGTTTCATCACCTGAGCCGCTCTGAACAAGAACTAGGTTAGAGGTTGCAGACTCATAGACCAGAGCCGCTTTTGTATCTCCTGCAGATCGAAATGCTATAGATGAAGATGCTACACTGTTTAGTGTTAATGTTGTAGAGTCATTATCTACAATTTCAGCTTTTGAAACTGGTGAACTAGTTCCAATACCCACTCTGTCAGTTATTGTCGTGAGACGAACCACTGTTCCCGCATCCGTCCATCCGCCCGTAGATGATGGAAATACCCCTCCCACCTCAACATTACCACTTATAAATAGATCTCCGCCAATCAGCAATGTTCCCTGGTCGCCGTTAGCGCCCCACGAACTGCCACGAGTCACCATAGAATTTTTTGACCCAGAGATAAAGAAATAAACATCTTCACCGACTTTATGTTCTCCCCCGGGAGTTCCAGGATCATCTAATAATGTCGGAGGGAATCCTCCCCTCATATCTGTAGAAATCGAAGCACTATAGACTATTAGACCTGCAGTGGTTCCTGATATTCCACCAGATGCTATTAGCTGAGATGTCCTTATTTGATTAGCTGTAAAATCCTTTGGATTAGCCATTTTTACCTCTTACATTTAAATAAATATCACTCATACATAACTCATAGCCTGAACTGTAATAGTAGGGCCGATCAATGGACTTATTAGGCCTCCATCAGTTCCACTCACACCTATGACCACCTCATATAAAAATGGATCCGCCCCCTGCAATCTAACTTCATTCACAAAAAAATTATATGCTGAAAGCTCTGATGATCTGTCTATCTCTGCCATTGTTACAATTGGGGGGAGTGTGTAGTTTTCAGATAGCGGAATTGTAAGAGTGGGAGGAGGTCCGGGATCTCCCGAAGAAAATTTTAAAGATACTGTCTCTATTCTTACCTGACTCATTATTTAGGATCCTAAAAAAATAATATGAAGATGAACTGTCCCACTAAACCTTCCAGAAGTATCTACAGTGACGCTGGTCGTTGTGAGTTCTGAAATATATACACTGGTGTCTGCGGTATTTGCTCCTAATGAATCCACAACAGTTGCCGTTACACTCGGAGTTCCTATGAAAAATTCTGTAAAAGTATAGGTCTCCGACACTGAGTCATTAAAAGTAATCTCTGCTATCTCAATTAGTGCCTCTGTTGTGGATACTAATTCAAATCTTGGTTCCCTTCTAATATAAGGATAGATTTTTCTAAATCTATTCAAATTTCTTTTTTTAAACTTGGTTGTGGCCACGACTCTACTCCCCTGGTGATAATTATTCAACTCAAGTAATTAAATTATCTTTGAAGCCAAAGTAGCTAAACTTGATCTTTCTCCCTTCACAAGGGTTATGTGGCCAGCTAATTTTTCACATTTAAACTTTTCTGCCACTATCGTTAAGCCGTTTGATAAACTGTCTATGTAGGGAGTATCTATCTGCTCTATATCTCCTAGAAGCACTATTTTTGATCCCTCGCCAATTCGTGTTATTACAGTCTTTAACTCATGTATTGTAGAATTTTGAGATTCATCCACAATTAAAAAAGAATTGCTAAATGTCCTGCCTCTGATAAATGACATTGGTGCTATCTCTATTTTTCCCTTATCTATCATTAATTCAAAATATGTAACATCCTTAAATGCATGTCTAAAGTTATCCATTACTGGTGCTAACCACGGATCCATCTTTTCCCTTATATTTCCAGGAAGAAAGCCTATCTCCTTTCCAACTGCTTGCATTGACCTCGTTATCACTATTCTTTCATATTTTTTTTGATTTAAACCAGACAGGCCGCACATGAGCGCCAAAAATGTCTTGCCCGAGCCAGCTATTCCTGTTATGGATACAAGAGGTATATCATCATTTGTTAAAAGATCTAGGGCAAATTTTTGCTCCTTATTTCTGGGTCTCACATCTATTGTCTCCCAAATGTCATGAGAGATTGGAATAATATATTTTCCATTAATAACTCCCAAAAATGAAGAAGAGCTATTATTAGACTTTGCAACAATATACTGATTTTGGTAAAGTTTTGACTCACACTTTAATTCACTGATTGGAAGCTTTCCATTTTTATGAAAAATATCTATTGTATTCTCGCTTACAAAAATTGTTTGCTGACCACTATATCCATTATTGTCCCCTTCAAGTAAAATTCTATCCTTATAGTAATCTTCTGCATGAATTTCTAATGCATCGCACTTTACCCGAAAATTTATATCTTTTGTTATGACAATGACTTTCTGCTTTGATATCTTTGAAAGCTCATTTGCTACCGCTATTATTCTATTATCTGGTAGAGATGGATCGAGTCCCGATGGGACATTTTTACAATGATTAATCTCTACCCTTATATTCTGGCCATTCTTTAGACTTACTCCTTCGTGAAGATTTCCTATTGATCTCAAGTCATCTAAAAATCTATTGACATAACGTGCATTTTCTCCTAATATTCCGCTCTTCTCCTTAAATGCATCTAGCTCATCAAGAACTACAAGTGGAATAATAGCATCATTTTCAGGAAATGAGTGAATTGAGTTCTTATCATAAAGAAGAACCGATGTGTCTAAAATAAATGTCTTTCTATTTATTGTCATTGTTAATTTTCCAAAGTTGTGATATGATAGTATATGTCGAATACACTAAAGGAGTAACATATGAAATGCTTTGAGGCACACGAAAAGCATTCTGCTTGCTGTAATAAGAGAGAGTGCAGATACTGGATAAATTATGAAAAATCAATGAATTGCACCCTCATTGCATCTAAATACGGACCCATGACCTTGAAACAGATAGGGGATATATTTGGAGTTACCAGAATGCGAATATGTCAGCTGGAAAAAAGAATTCTTAAAAAAATTGAAACTATTATTGATAATGAAGTCAGACAATAACTTGTTCACGATTTTAAATAATCCTCCCAAATAAGTATTAAAGTGAAAGCTTAGTTAATACACTTTAATGTTTTTCTCACCATCTCTGTCTTCGTCTGGGAGGGGGTACTGATCCCCAAAACTTCTTCCAATCCTTATCATCTTCAATGCTGCCAAATCTGGCTTCCTCAAACTGGCGATAAGATCCACCAGTGTTTAAGAGGTAGTGTAGATATCGCTCGGCGTGATCAAAATTATAAAATTCTCGTCCATTTCCTCCATTTCCGGTGAGTAGTTGCTCTCTCCAATTATTCCAGGGATTAACTGTGGCAAGGTAGGAATTATCACGATAGGGATGAGCAACTATTGAAAGTCTTAAACCGTCTGGCCACTTTTTTCCTATATGGGAAATACCATGTGACGGTGTTACCATTTTGGCATTCCAGTGATCCGAGCCTGGCGTAAGAGCCTTCCACTCAAAATATTTTCCTATTGGTCTCTCATATTCTGCTACTATCTCTGATTCCTCATCGAAGATATCTTCTTCTTTTTTAGACCAGGGCCACCACGACTCACGAGTTAGCTCTTCCTTGATCAACCTTATCAACTGTCTACGTGTAATTTTCACAATAAAAATCCTCTGTATATAACTATTACGTAATAAGCAGAGGTTCTAAATGATGGAGGCTGCGGGAATTAAATTAGTGACAGACGCTAGCTAGCTTTTTTCTAATAGGCCTTATTGAACCGGCAATACGACACGGGTCTTCATCAGTTTTGGTTCTCTGTTGCCAGCCTCTCATCATATCAGGAAGCTCCTTCAAAAAAGGATACTG